>ENA-OWLX01000006-OWLX01000006.1-metagenome-genome-assembly--contig:-NODE-6-length-79897-cov-12.829601_pt1 | contig 79897 bp, 92 predicted proteins | sample MGYA00245351_ERZ651106 | MGnify/ENA primary metagenome ERZ651106 (study PRJEB26857, sample SAMEA4031768) | metagenome | biome: human; feature: oral; material: saliva | place: Philippines | collected 2014 | study... | reverse complement strand
CGTCTGCAGCAACGACTCCTTCATCTATACACCTGCGGATTAAATCCATCGTAAAACCACGTCCCATAGCAAACTTTATCAGCTTCATTGAACGCTCATAGTCGCTCTCTGCCTTGATAGTACGATACTTACTCGCCAACAATGGGCGCAAGACCTCAAGGTATTCTTCGTCATCTACCGCATCAAGGATGGCAATTCTTCGGTCAACGTTAATTCATCTTCTTCAGACTCTACTTCCTTGTTTTCTTCGTTTTCGGTTGTAGTAGTCGTTTCATCTTCTCCGTTTTTATCCTCAGTTTCTTCAACTTCGGTTTCAACTACTTTTTCATCATCTTCATTCATTCTATCGACACTCTCCGTTAACTTTCCTGTTTTTTCGGTTTTCTCTATTACAATAATATCTTTATGATCTCCGTAAGTTCCTTGTGACGGGCCTAAAACTAAATCCGCGAATCTATCAATTTCATAATCATCCGGATCTACGGTTACTTTATCTCTCAAGAAGTCGCCATAACCAGATGTACTAAAACCTATACGACCACCAACGCTTATGATTTGTCTAGCTAATGCTCCACCCTCACCTACGAATGTTCCAATACCATATATAAGACCGTCATCACCTATAAAACCGTCTAACCATACGATAGATTGTTTCATAAAGTCACCATCTTCATTATCACCTGGGTGATTTGCTAAACCGGTACCACCTTGCCAAACATCTCTTTGTTTGTGAATGACGTTTTCCCACAACTGCCTGTTATAGACCCTTCCGTTAAAGTTTGGTTCTTCAATGGTATTTACTCTTGAAACTGGAAACTGCCATAATTCAACTTCGTCGATGTTAGCTCCAACTTGTTCTAGACTTTCTAAAACAGCCTTGCGAACAGCTTCATCTATCTTAGACTCTGTAAGAATCTTTTTCATGTTGTTGATTGTAGTTGCTTCGTTAAGAACCTTCTTTCCTTTATGTAATCCTTCTGCGGCTTCTTTAAGAGCTGTGTATTTCGTATCGTTTGTTACGTTCTTATAACAACTTCTAGGACCGGAGAAAGATTCTACAAGATGTATTTTTCCCTTTCTTGACATCTGATAAGCCTTTATTCTCTTCACCAAAATTTTCTGCATACAGCGAATAGTGTGAGAACATTTTTTCTATCTTTTAATTAGTGATTGAAAAATAAGTAATGAAAAAAGTAGAGTATAAACTAATTAAAAATTAGAAAAAGGAGACTACATGTCAGATACAACATTAAAACAAATAGAGGATGTTGCAGAGATTGAAAGAAAAGTCGATCCAGGATATGTTCGAATTGTAATGAGTACTCAAGGTAAATATGGAGCTCCGAGAGTTTTACATATTCGAAACTTTGATATTACAGAGGCATTAGAATTAGGATCGATCGCTCAAGAAGAATTACCAATTAAGGTAACAGATTTACTACAACGAATTATTTGGGAAAAAGATGTAGATATACAAACATTCTACGAACCAGAGGTCGCTGAATTGTGTATTCACTTTTATACGGCCTTCTATTCTAACAAACTTAAAGATTTAAAATATACACCAGATGAAGATGATAAAGAATGGATTAAACAAAATGTTTATAATGGTAAAGAATCTGCAGAATATCTAAACTGGGTACGAGGAGTAGAAACAGGAAAAATACCACTCAACTATGAAATTGACTTAAATCAAGTTCGTTATTATAAAATTCCGGAAACACCAACGTCTCAGATTAAATACAAAAATGGTGATTTTGAATGTAGATTTCAATATCCTCGTTTTGGAGATACAGCTCTTTTACAAAAAGCTATTAAAGAAAAGTTTAGAGTAGAGGATCGACAATTCGGTCCGTTATATGAAACATATAAAAGAAAACAAGACGCGGAACAAAGACTTCGTAGAGGTGAAAATGTTGCTATTGAACAAATACCTTTTTTAGATCAAGAAGATGTTCAAGCTGTTAGAGATTATGAATTAAGAAAAACCTCATACATTATTACACAAATGAAAGGTTTATATCTTGTTAACTTTAACGGGGAAGATATATCAGATAAACCATTATCAGAACGAGTAGAGATAGCAAAAGATCCTCGAATAGATTTTTCGTTATATCAATCAGTTCAAGATGCATTTAATAAATTACAAATAGGTCCAGTCCCGAAGGTTACAATTACAAACCCTGTGAACGGTTTACCAAGGGAGCTTGATCATCCCTTTCGGACCCTTGACTTGCTTGCCGCTATTAAAGATTACAGATCTGATAACGCAACTATTGAGTTTGTCTAGATACACAAGTAATAATTATGAGGTGTGTATGAAAATGCCAGTTCATATATTTATTGCACAATGTAATATATTAGCAAGTCAATTTAAGAAAGAGGCGGAAGAACAACAGAAACAACAAGATGAACAAATGTCTAATATGCCGAATCTTAGACAATTTTCAGATATTGGAAATTTAACAGGTGGATTAGATTTAGGAAGTTTGACATCAAGTCTCCCAAATCTTAGTTAAAAAAAATACAAGTCCCTTTTTATTAAAGAGGGACTCTTTTTTTGCTTTCTTCAAAAACTAACTATTAGAGATCGATCGAAAAATATAAAAAATTCTGAAGTATAAGGAGAACGTTCAATATGAGTAATTCGAATTCGAAATCAGATATTGTATTACCGGTAGGTTGGACCCCAGCCAGTGTTTTGATGAACTCAACCGGCGACGCAATGAGTAATATCTATGACATTATTATAGATTGGCCGTGGGATGCAGGTACAGCTACAGGTACAATTTTTAAGAATGCAGCAGAGGCGGCTGTTTCATACCGAGCCGAAGGTTTTAGTATACCTGAAGCAAAAAGTAAAACATATGATGTCTATTGGAGAGGTGTAAAAGTAAAGAAAGTAGCTTCCGGAATAGACATGGATCGTAAGTTTGATATAACGTTTAGGTTAGATGCTAACTATGCATTATATCAAAAGTTTACAGCTTGGAAGAAAATAGTTGGAGATGTAAACACATCTGGTGTTGCTAATACAGCTTCCGCGTTAGGTCGTATACAGATCGTAGCACCTGGTGCAGAATACAATTCAATGTCCTGGTCTACACCAACATCTGCTAATGACGAAGCTAACATGGTAGTTAACGCATTAGGATCTACAAACCTTGTTTGGACGTTTGAAGATGTTCAAGCGGTTGACGTAGAAACACCTAAGTTTAAGAACGAAGCTACTGGAAATGCCTTGAAATACAAGGTTACGTTTATATTTGGTGATATGGCAGCTCCATTTTTTACTGCTGCGAACGCGGTTTCGCACAATCATCGGGCTTAATACAGTTCGTAGAAATTCGCTCTATAAAAGAGGTCAAATTGACCTCTTTTTTCTTTCTCAAACTAGATAATCTTATATGGATGAGTCTAGTTATATCTTAATCAGTACTGAAGAGGATTTTAAAAATATTTGTAATTCTACAAACAAAAAAATCTTTTATAAATGTACTTGTTTGGATTGTAATAAAGAATACCAAAATCAGAACCTTTCATCTGTTTTATATTCAAGATACTTACAACAAACCTGGAGTTTATTTAATCTTTGTAGATCTTGTAGAATTAAACGAGGTCGAATTAAAAATAATGTAAATGAAAAAGAAGCTTTAGAAAAAAGAAGAAAAACCTGTCTTGAGAAGTATGGAGTTGACAATCCTTTTAAGGACTCCGAGAGAATACAAAAAGCTTTTAAGGATAAATATGGTGTTGATAACCCTTCACAGCTAACTGAAGTTAAGAAAAAGAAAAGAAAAACTTGTCTTGAACATTATGGCGTACCTAGTGCTACTCAAACTAACGAAGTTCAACAAAAAATAAGGAAAACAAACCTGGAGCGATACGGTTATTCAAATCCTAATCAATCTCCTGATATAAGAGAAAAGATACGACAAACTAATCAGATGCGTTATGGTGTAGATAATTATACTCAAACAACAGAGAGTAGAAAACGTCAAAAACAAATTTGGAAAGATCCTCAAAAAAGAAAACAATTATCAAAAAAGTGTTCAAAAACCTGGTTATCTAAGTCTAAAGATGAAATTCATAAAATTAGATCTCTTGCTAGCAAAAAGTACATATACGACAACATAAAGTTCGATTCTAGTTGGGAATTGGCTTTATGGATCTATGCGAAAGATCATAACGAGGTTATCGAACGAGAACCCTGTTGTTTTGAATATGAATTTGAAAATAAGAGAAAAACATATATTCTAGACTTTAAGTATAAAGATCAATTAATTGAAATTAAAGGAGATCAATATTTAGATCTACCTATAACTCAAAAGAAACTACAAGTCGCAAGAGAAAATAACATTGTTATTTGGACACTAAAAGATATTCAACCGTATCTACAGTATATGTATAAAAAAGAGGGTAAGTTTTGGTATAGAAAGTACAAGTGTAAATAACTGAGGTTCTCTAGTCAACTATCTATTTAAAGAGGTACAAAATATGAATAAGGGTTGGAAGTTATTAGATCGAAACAATCTTCGATGCTTTGAATTATGGCAAACTCCAACAAAATTTCTAGTTTGTTGGAAATACATAAACTTTTTTCAATTTTTTAACACTCTCGAAAAAGCTCGAGAGTGTTTTCAAGTACAGATTCAGTCTAACGAGTTTCAAACTTGAAACCTTCCCTTGTTTTTACGAGAGTTCCGTTTTCTTTAAGATCTCTCGTATATTGCCAAGCATACGCCGGCATTCTGCGGTGAAGAGTTTTCATTGTTTCTTTGCTTACTTTACCTGTTCGCAGATAATTTTCAGCGATTTCTGATAAAGCTTTTGCATCTCCCTGCCGGAAACCAAAACCATTTCGATTAATTGTCGACTTCGACTGAACTTCAAACTCGGTTTGGTTGTTATAAACATGTACCAAAACCCTCAAAGCTTGCTTGTCTGATTTTGACAACTGACGTCTAAAAACCTTAATAACGTCATAAAAGTTTTTTGTTTTTATCATAGAGTGTACCTCCTACGTACATTCTATAGTATAGCTTGAGCAGGTAGTAGGTGTTCAAAATATTTTAAGAAATATTTATTTGATTAGAGATTCAATGCATTTTTGGTTTATACGCGAACCTTATAGAGAATTAATTTTTAATAAAAAGATTGTTACGTTTAAAATAGAAAGGACTGATAGGGAAGGACTCGAACCTTCAAACTTCGGGGTCAAAGCCCGATATTTGTACCGTACAAACTGCCTATCAAAATAAGACACGAATCGGAATTGCACCGATACCAAAAATTTTGCAGATTTCTATCCTACTATTAGACTACCGTGTCAAAATAATATTTCCATACGGATTTGTACCGTACAGACTGTCTATCAAGAAAAACGGAGCGAGTAAGATTCGAACTTACGAAGGTATTATACATACCTTAACGGTTTTCAAGACCGTCTGTTTCGACCACTCACACATCGCTCCAAATGAAAAACGGATACGGAATGATTTGAACACTCGACCTAGTGGTTAACAGCCACCCGCTCTGACCAACTGAGCTACGTATCCAAAAAAATTGAACTGAGTTTTATAGCAAGAGATTGTAACTCTATCTAAGGCCCTCAATTCAGCGGCTGCGATCTTATAATAACGTTCGCGACACGGTGTTTATAACTAAAAAGACCCTAAACTACAAAAAAGTCTTACTTTTATTCTGCACAATACGGACTTACACCATATCACGTATCGTTCGCTAAAACTTTTAAATACGAACGGAAGCAATTCTTTGTCAACGTAAGACAAAGTTTTTTAGCTTCGGGTATCGAGTCGACGGATTTTTAAGATTGACAAGTCTTCAACCGCCCGATTTAACCGTATCTATAGTCCAGATAAAATACTTTTTTATTATCCAGTATAATTATAAAGGTCAATCTAAAAGAAGTAGAAAGCTAACTACCAAACAAGGAATTTTCTTAGGACCTTTTATTCCTTGTTTTTCTTTTAAATTCTATCCGTTTTCTCCGGTTAATACTACATTAGCTTTATTTTCTTTGGCGTATCATTGTAATCGAACTTCATTACTTTTCAGCTCCATCCAATTACGACCGTTTCAAAGCAAAACGGAAACAAAAGCCGTAGACCTAGATTGTCAAGTATTCTAGGATTTTCTAGTTCCATTGGGATTCGAACCCAAGAAACGTCATAGAAAGTGACGTATGATAACCGCTTCATTATGGAACCGTTTTTAACTCTAAGGACTCTTCAATCCTTGTAATTCCTTAGCTCGAAGATAATTTGCACCTTTTGGAGCTAATCCTACCATTATAAGGGCTTGTCGAATATTCTTTGTCTCATCTAAAGCCCTTTTTAAAATATCATCCGAAACCAACTTTCGACCAGTATTTGTATTTCTTCCTTTATACGTGTTTGTTTGAGAATGACAATTTGGACACAAGTATCGCAAATTACTTAATCTATTATTAGAGTGATTTCCATCAATATGATCAACCTCTAACGTAATGGGTTTCTCGTTCCATATTGAAACTCCACAAATCTCACATATATAATTTCTTCCCGAGAGATTTAAATAATGTCTAATTTTACTAGACGCATAATATCTATCAGGGTTTTCTAAAAAATCTCGATATAACCTCATACGTCTTGTTTCCCTACCTTTATCCGAAACCTCAATTGAAAAACCTTTAAGTTTTCCATCTTTATGAGCTTTTCGAAGTCCTTCGCTGTTTTTAGCTCTGACTACTTCACAGCTACTAGTGTTTTTAGAACAACACCATTTTTTATTTTTTAATTGAAAACGGGCTATTCTACCACAACCATACTCACAAATTTTAATATCGTCCATTTTACAATTAGTAAAAAGATTTTAATTAAAACTTGTGTCTACCTCAGGAGGGACTTGAACCCTCAATCCTTCCGGCATGCGATCTTAAATCGTATGTGTATTCCAATTCCACCACTGAGGTAAAATAATAAACAACTATATCCACAATATAGCTAGACCTGCGCTAAAAAGTCCATATTATTTTTTTTAAAATTTTAATTCAAAAGTTTTGTAGTTCTTTTTTATATTTTATATAAAAGGAGAATAAACTTATGAATGAAAATCAAGTTGAACAATTACTTACAATGTTGAATAGATTAGCAGACTCTCAATTTCTTTTAGTAGAGGAGATTCAATCCTTAAATCAGAATCTTCAAAAAGAACTAGAAAAAATTAATGTGAGTCTACCGGTTGTATCTAGATAACAGTTATTTAAATTCAAATACAATTGAGTTTTTAACTCGTTTAATTTTCACCTTTCGTACGTGTGTATCTTGACAAATCGCGAGATGTCGTTCAAGAACTTGTAAAATACCTTTATAGTATCTGGGATTATATTTATGTTTATTTATAGGTACGCAATCCCAGATTTTAAAGAATTGTTCGGTAAATTCAAAAACTATAAGATCATCTTTTTGATAAAAACTAAAATCAGTTGATCGCATAAAACCTTTAAGATATTGTATTAGTATAAATGTAAACATTTGATGATTTGAATCTTTTTCTTTATATCCATGAACTGCACAATTAAAACACCAATCAATTGGTAAGTCGTTTAATTTTTCTATAAATGTCATTTCTTTTCCTTTGTATAAGACTTGTGATTGAATTAAAACAGTTAGTTTTAATTCTATATTTTTTTAAAATCAGATTGGAGGCTGAAAAAAAAATGAATAGTGAGAAAAAACTATTGAGACAAGTTGAAAAGGTTTTGTATGAGAATAAATACAAAACCGCGGAAGATCGACATAAAGATTTTCAAAAGGTTACAAAGGAATTAAATTCGGATGATCGAACAGAATTAGAAAAAGTGGCGGTACAATTACATCGATCTAGAAACATTCTTGATGAAATGCTTAAAGATACAAATTTTAAGTTCTGTACAGAACCTATTCGGAAAGGTTTTGTAGGAAAGAAAACATTCGATCAAGATGGTGTTATTTATGTTCAAACCTGTAGAGGTCCTATAATTGGATACTTAGCGTCTGTTAAAGGAGATACGAAGGATAATCCTGTTTTTTATGGAATGTCTTTTATATCACAGAATGAAAAATACCCACATAAGCTTATCGGTCAGGTTCTAGCTATTGAAGATGCTGTTAATAAAAAATCAGGTCAGGTCGATAAAAATAAAATAAAAAAGAATTTGAATTCCGAAGTACAAAGTCAATTGAATCATTTTGAAAAAAGATCTTTAGCTTACTTCTATCCAGAACAATACTCCTTTAGTAGAGGACCGAAAAAGGGTATAGATGATGTATATGATGAGATTCATATGTATCAGTTCGCGTGCGAAATATTAAATACAAAAAAGGTTGAGGTTATTCAAAACACTTTTGGTAAACTTAAAGAAATTTGTAAGAATAGAATTCGACAGTTATCAAAAGATCCTATGGTTGTTCAACCAACCGGCCTTGATTAAACGATCACTAAATTTTCTAAAAGGATGAGTACACATGAATCACAAATATTTAGGATATTGTTGTTATGAGAGATCAGATGAAAAAATGGAACTTCCTTGTTTTTTAGGATTAGGTTCAAAAGGTGAGTTTATTCCATTAGGTTGGGACTATTACGATATATTAGCTAATTCAAAAAAGGGAGTTAAAGATAATATAAACTTAGATAGTCTTTGGGTTGAAATATATGATGAAGAGTTACAACAACCTAAACACGAGAATCGAATACGCGATACAATTCGAAAGTTAGAAGTTGTCTTTCCAGATTTTAAGTTTTTTGCAACTATCTATCCCGCTAGACATTTTGAAGAATATTACAGCTATGGAGTAGATTTAAACGATGAAGAGTGTGAGGCTTTAATGAAAGAGTCAGGTATCGACAAAGCTTATGAAAATCTTCGTATGAAATTAGATAAAGTTGATGATCTCGGAATTTGGAGATTTCCTTTCTAAAACAGGTCGTAAGTATTTTTGACATAACGTTGAGTTAACGTTATGTCAATCTCTAGACGGCTTATAAACTTCGTTTCTAAGTTTAGAAAGAAGAGAATTTATTTCAAAATCATTTCTAAAGTCTCTACAGTCTTCTAATAGTTGAACTATTAATTGTTGAACAATATCTATATTTGAAAATTCGCTAACGTCGTTATTTAATTTTGTAACTCTTTCTAAAAGATCTTTGTATTTATAGTCCGAGTAATGTAGATCTCTTCGATTTAAGAGTTTTGAAACGACAGTATTTTCTATTTTTAAAAAAATATCTTTTATAGATGATATTGTCAAAAGGTTTCTCCTAGAGATCTACATATCCTTGAATCTCTTTCATTTTTTATTTTGGGAATCTTCAAGAGTCTTCGCAGGAAGTAATTGAAGAATTTCTTTGAATTCTTTAAAACTAAACTTAGCTTTATTATAATTATCTTCCCACTCTTTGTTTAATTCTTCACGAGCATACTTTTTAGCTTGAGTTCTAGCGTTTCTTGAAGATCCTAAATCTGAGTAATAACCTCTATCGTACTGTCTTCTCATTAAAATTTCGGTAGCTTTATTCCAAATAGCATCTGCTGTTATAAAGGCTGATTTTCGTCCTAATCTCTTTCGACTTGCTTTTTGAATCATTTCGGCGAATGGACAATCTGAACTAACGGCTACTGTGTTAATTTTAACACTAACATTTTCAAAATCAATAGCTTTATATTTAGAACCTCTTTGTTCCCATAACTCAAACTGTTGAGTATCTAGATTGTACCGAATTGGATTTTTAATTTGTTTATCATTCCAAGTTCGAGTATCTAGTTTTACTGTGAATGTACAACCGGTGAAATCTTCAAATACATAGCCGTTTGTTTCGAATCCAACAATTGCTACATCAATGATGTTTTGAGGAACTTTAAACTCTTGTTGTTTACTCGTCATAGAACTTGTTAAACTTCCATCTGCGTGTAACTCAATTTGGAGATTATCAAGATCAACAGGTATATGAGTAAGATCAAATTTCTTCTGGTATTCTTCAAATGCTTCAGCTTTTGATTGTTTATCTGATTTTACATTAGACTCTGCATTCGCAATCAACTGATCGTAAAACTCAGAGGCAGGTTTATTTGAAAGACTTCCGTTAATAGCAAATTCGTGTTTTAGTATGTAGTCTTCTAGATAAAACCCATCCTCGAGATCAGATATTAAATCTACATGAGAACCTTGACTGAATACAGCTATGTATCCTGTGAAATATAGACTTGCTTCTTTATCTGAATCTTTTCCTAGAACACCTGGAAAATAAATAATTACTCTATATTTTGTAGAACCTCCAGCTATTCTACCAGCGTCATCTTGAATAACTTTTGCGGATACTGGATACTTACGTCCTTGTTTATCATAAATATATCCATTTCCTTCGTGATCTACATAATTATCTTCTTTAGATTTTAATGGTGTTTTAAAATCGTAAATATCTCCTGAGTAGTATTTATTCACTACAGTTCTATTGGAATCTCGAAGATACACATTTGATGGTTTCATAAACTTAAATTCTCCGTATGTATAAATATTACTATAATTTAGTTATTTAATATTTGTCTTCACTCAAGAAATCAACTTTTGATAAATCTTCGTCTTTGAGAGTTCGTCACTATACACAAAATCTCTTCTAAAACCTACCAGATAACCTTTTTGTTTATATTTTTCAATATCTTCTTGTTTTACAAGAAGTCGATCTTCTTTATTATCTTCTCGATACATCCATTTTCTATTTTTATTTCCTGGAGACTCTTTATGATTATATTCCTTCATACGTTTCGTAGAAAACATTCCCAATTTAAAACCCTTTGATATGTACAAATCCACTTCAGATTTATCAACTTGACAACTTCTATCATCATTATGCATCCATACCGTATTTTGTTTACGATTAAACGTTCTACCTTTCGACCAGCCTAATTTCTCATACAACGGTAACTCATCTTCAAAAATTAAAATAGATTTTTCATTAGATTTCTTGATAAAAATTTTCTTACAATTAAGATGATTTTTCGTTTCTAATTCAATACTTCGAACTTTAGCTAATTTCTTTAAATCTGGTAATTTTGTAATTACGACGTGTTGATTTAAAATCATTCGTACGGCGTAATAATTTTTCATTGAATTCTGAGAGTCTATATTTTCAAGTTCTTTTGCTAGTAGAAAATGAGCTAGTAAATGTATATACCAAGGAAGTCGAATCAGATTTGTTTTAGAATTATCTCCACCTAAACATCTTGGTTTTATATGATGTCTTTCTGTATAGATGTTTAATTCTTCATAATAGGATATTGGAATTTTTTGATAGAATTGAATTAAATCATTATATGAATCAAACTCTGTTTTTAAATCTGAGATTTTAAAAATGTTATATATCACAACATAAATTAGTCATCGGTTGGGGTAAAGTCAACTTTTGATACATCTATTTTTAATAACTCATTCGCAAGAATTTCTTTTTCAACTCCGTCTAGTTTAATTTTAATTTTTTGATCTGATTGGAATTCTAAAACGGTATCATCTTCTAAAGTTATTTTAATTGTTTTACCTACAACAATGTTTGAAGATATTGGTTGAGATTTACCCCAGCCTATCGAGGTTGAGAGAGCTAGCCCGCGCGCGGGATTCAAAGGATTCGGATCAATAAAGTTTATAAAAGCTTCTCTAACATTCTGCCACAATCCCTCACTCTGTCCTCCAATCCAATCATATGTTAAATACTCTTCAGGTGTAGGCGGTTTTCGTTTATACATTAACCGCCAACCCTCATTTCGTAACAGATTTTTATAATCTCCGTTAACGTCGGCGGTATTTAACCATTCTAAAGCAGCTTGAATGTTTTTAACACCTAATGCTTGAATTTCTGGTAATTCTAAAACTTTTTGATCACCCTGTAAAGCATCTAACAATATATCTGCTAAGTTGTTATCAAAGGTTTCATATAAACCTGGTTTATATTTTTTAGCTCCTACAAGATCTAATTTATTACTCAATTATTCTAATCCTCAGTTATTGTTATGTTTTTTATACCTAACAGTCCTTTCGGAAGTCCAATTCTAATATAGATATCCTGTACCTGAATAGGTTTTCTTCCAAAAGTAATTCGACGACAGTCTACGGTACTCTTACCGGGGTAGTTACAAGGTTCATCTGTAGAAAAAGTTGTTTCATAAAAAAGAGGAACTGGTTTATTACCATTTTGTAAATCAATATGATCCGAACTAGGTTCTCGTACACAAACCTGAAGTATTACATCTTTATAGATACCAGTAAGGGGATCTAGTTCTGGTTTTTCAGAATCCCAATCAATATGAACATTAAAACCACATAAATCTACAACATTCTCAAAGGAGTGTTTAAAGGTAATAAATCTATATAATTGTCCACCTATATCTGTACCTTCATTATTTGTTTGAACGTATGTATTATTTACATCCACTTGCTCTACATATTCAACATACTCCGGCCAACTAAAACCCTTACTACCAAATACAAGTTCAGGATTTACACAAACCGCATTATATGTTTTAGTTTTGTATTTTGATCCAAAGTTTTCCGGTTTTTTACCATATGTCGGTTGAACTATACTTGAAGATTCTACAATTTCGGGAATTTGTTTAATAATTATAAGATCTTTAAGTTGTAAGACCGTTTGATAACCGGTATTCCAATCAAAGTTTTCAGCTTGAGCTTGAACGATTAGGTTACCCTTAAGATAATCAATATTTTGAGGGAGTTTTGTAACAAACCGGATATGTAATTTATAAGATTCTGTTACAGGTTCAGTTAATTCAAAAGTTTGAGAAGTTATCTCAATTGGTAACTCTATATCATTAAACGTACTTGTTAATAAAACCTGAGCGTTAGTTGTTATCGAACCATATCTTGTAAAGTTTTCAATTATAACTTCACCAGTTATCGCCGTACCAACTGGAAGGTAACCATATCCGCCTGTTCTATGTGTTTCTAGTAAATTATTTAAAACCCGAAGATTTAAACTGTTTGATTCACATGATTTGATTTCTACACCAGATCCGTTAGTATAAAACTTTCTCTCAGAGAATATTAGAGGTTGAGACTCTCCTTCGAGAACATCAACAGGTTCAGTTATATGAGGGTGTTTAATAAGATTGTACTGAGTACAATACACTTTATGTGTTTTCTCAACATTTTGTTTTCCTAAAGTTATTGAACCAGTTACTTCAGCTGCAGTCTGAGTTGTAGGTGTTTTAAAACCTAGTCGATACTTTTCATATGGATCAAATCGTGAAATAGTACAGGAATCTGTAATATTCTCATTATCATCGAGAACTTGAATATTCGAGGAGGTTCCACAATAAAAACAAGTTTCTAAAGGTAAAAAATCTCGATTACCTGATTGTTTAAAGTAAACAGTTCCTGAATTAGAATCCCATGCTTTTTCTGGTTTTAATTTTACAAGTTGATTCAACTGAAGACCTGTAGCCACTGGAATAAACTCTCTTTCTATAGCCGTTGTTCGGTCATGATCTATAACTGTTTTAATTGTTTGAATTGAGGTTGCTCGAGCTGGTGATAGTTTTAAGAGTTCTTCGTTTATTAAACGTAAGGCTTCTGCTAAAGATTTATGAGATAATCTTAAGAGACCTGTTCCACCATCTTCAATAGACCATTGTGGATTATCCCCACCTGTTTTTGTTGCAAATTCAGGTAATCTACTATAAACAGGGTCTAAATAAGCTCGATCAACTTTTTCCCACGAATTAATCATTTCAAATGAGTTCTTAGCTATTCCATGAGCAACAAATACGTAATCAACGTCTATGTTATCTAGAACATCGTTTGAATCAAAATGATTGTCCTTCCACCAACCGGTTATTGAGGTTGGTCGTAAAGCAAATCCTCTTTTGGTTGAGTTAAATGTTGTTTCAGCCCACTCTTGAGATTTTTCATCAGAAGCTTTTAAAAGTAATCTAAACGTATATCTCGGATTATTTTGAATATCCTCTTTATAAAAATATTGAGTGTCAAGCACGTCGTAAGATGAATTATCGTTTCGAACTCCGGTGCCGTTTACATCGAAAGTATATTCTCCAATTTTAATTTTAAGTACTGTTCTGTATGGCTCAATATCTGGTGTTATTTTATCAAAAATTCCTTCGATATATTCAACAGGAAAAGATTCTACAAAATGAAAACCTGTGTCTGTAGATTTGTAAATATCGGCTCTTTCTTTAAAGAATACTACAGTTGTTAATCCGACTTTTTTATTTATTGCGTATTGTTGACAAGATGACCAAGCCGCTGTAAGTCTAGAGTTCTCAAGATATTGTAAGAGAGTATGTTTTTCGTTTTGTACGGGATCAAGTTTGAGGATTGGAATTACTTTTAGATTAGATAGTTTAGTACCTACCGGTTTACCGCTATAAACTATCCAGTCCCCTGCAGTAAATTCTACTCCATCTTTAGCAATTTGAGGATAACAAGGATCATCTTCTTTATGGGAAGCTTTAACTATAAAGAACCAACCTCGTTGTAGGTCAGTATATTTATCGTCGCTTAATATTGAAAAGTCTACATCTACAAAGGTTGGATATTCTCCGTCATGCTCTTCAAAAGACCACATACCTACATATGATAAACCTCCAGCTGCAACAGAGTCTGGCAACTGATCAATTGGAACTTTTCCGTTTTTTAAGTCAGCTTTCGACCAGTATAAATCCTGAATAGCTGATTCTATGTTTTGAGGTTTAGGTGTACTTAAAACAGTATCGGCGTGCTCTTGATACTTATCTTCAATTTGTGTTTTGATCAGATTCGGTTCATCTATAAAAATTTCCTTACCTGAAAAAAATCTACACTGCAACTCACCTTTATCATTAATAAAAATGGTATGTTTTTCAGAATCTAGTTTTAAGTTGAGTCTGTTTGTTTGTTCATCATATTGAAATGGGTCTAGTAATCTTACATATACTCTCTTTTCAAAATTAAGATAATATGGAATAGTAGACTCATCTGGATATATTTGTCGAGGTATAGTTGGAGCGAATTGAGTTACATATGATGTATCTAGTTTAATAAACTCTGGTATATTTTTGACATACCTTATAGCTGTTGTATTTATGACTGATTCTTTATCTGCATCTATACAATCTAATTCATCTATTCTACTAGCATTAATAGAAATTAAACCGCTCGTAATATTCAATGTTTGAATGTACGATCCATATGTTTCAAGTTTTCCGGTACTTTCACAAACACCAGGAAGTATAACATTATAAAGACTTATAGATCCTGTTGTTTTTAATTTTTGAATAGTACTATGATCTATAAAAACTAATCCAGTTGTTTGAAGATCGAAAAAGTTACAAGATTTAACTACAACAGGATTATTTTCGTTTTCAAGGTTAACTACTGTATCAATAAATTCACAATTTTTTAATGTTGATTTATTTTTAAGAGTGATCGTACAATCTTTAAAAGTAATATTTTCTATTACAACTGGTTGATCAATTTCAAAAGTTGTATTAGAGATTACAACATTATCTTTTGATTCACCTTGAAAATGTAAAGACCTTGTTAATTTAACCGGATTTACAGCTTTATAATTACCATTTCTTAATAAACAATGTTGACCCTCAATTTGTTTAATCGCATCAGTTAAATAAAAATGTTCCCTATCATATGTAATAAAATCAGCTGATTTATTATTTTCTGTATCTTCCGCTGCGATAACAAAATCTACAACTCGAGGACCATAATATTGTGGAACTATGTGATCTGTATATGAAGCTAATGTTGTAAGTTTTAAGTGTGGTGGAAGTTTAATCATGTCCACGAAAACAGGCACTTTAACTGTTATTGTTGTATTACCTCGAGGATAGTACAATTCAAAATCTTGAGTTTGATTATCCTTTACTAATAAAACAGCTTTAAGAGCCTCTGAAACGCTAACGGTTACTTCGTATACACCAGCTTGTGCGGAGACTACTACAAATCCGTTATCTAAATCTATTTTTGTAATTGTGGATATTTCAGTAGGATCTGGTTCGACTTGTATTGGATATGTACCTGGTTGAACACCTTCACTAACGAATAATATCTCACCTGGATTATTTAATGTACCTGTTTTTCTGGATAATAAACTTACAACTTGGGCTTGACTATTATCTGCAAAACCTTTTAAGATATCTCCTGATTTTGAATCTGTTACACTTGTTAAGACATTATACTGTAAGCCAATACCTTGAGTTGTATCGTCTCCATTAAATTTATACGTATCGAAAAAATTAAAATCAATTTTATCGAGAACTTTTTTTGTGGATTCAGTTATGTCTAAAACAGGTATTTTATCTAAAAACTCTACATTCTCAACGTCTAGTAAAATCGCGTCAATATAATGTCTTTCACCAATCGGTCCAACATACTGATAAAAAGATAATACGGGTGGATTTGAAACACTTACACCTTGCGGTACTCCGTTATTGAAGGTTAAGATACTTGAATTTGTATCAACTATCCAATCACAAGATCCCCACGGAATTTCAACTCCAGTGCTTGTTTTAAGCGTATAATTATATAAACCAGTAGTACTAAAATCAAACGGAATAATGTTTCGGATTTGATTTCCATTTTTGTCAAGAATAACAAACGCGTCATTACAGTTTGGAGAAATAGGTGTAACTACACAATCAAAATGTTTTTTTACTAACGGTACCGTGTTGAAAGAGGACTCTTTAAAATAAAAGATAGGATTTGTGGAATCTAAGCTTTTTATCTCATTATAAAACGGATCAACCTCTCTACGAGGTAAAATTCCTCCATATGCTAATAAAGAATCTGTAGTTACCTCTTGATAAGATCGATACAGCTCTTCAAAAGTTTCTCTTTCTGGTCGAGTAGATCCCCAACCTTTATAGTCTTTCCATACGGTTTGTAGTTTATTAAAATCTGTCAACATAACATCATCAATTAGTTAATGAACCTCCTTGTAACCCTAGAACTAATTTTAGATATGAACGATGATGAAGTATTTACCCTACAGTTTTCAAAATATTTAAATGTATTTTTACATGACCTCGCAGAGACTCCTCAAAGGGTTTTGGATAAAGTTATTGATTTTTCAGGAGATCGAGATATTGTAAGAAAAGCAATTAACGAGGGTCCGGATACCTTTGAAAAAACAGACACGGAAGCTTGTAAAACTCTTATGAATTTTATTGAATTTTATAATACTGGTACATTTACAAAACTTGAGGTAGAAGTTATAGATGATATTGTCGAATAAGTATGATGTACAAAAAGGTGTAGGTACTTTTCAAAAATTATACGGACACTTTGTATACAAGATAACTCCTGATTTTAATAATGTTTTCGTTAATTCAAATGGTCAAATTTTAGCAAAACGTCATAAATTAGACTTAATCCAGGATTCTGTATATAAAACTCAATTTTTTAATCCGTTATTAAGTAAAGCTTTTCAACCATATACTGAATCTACAAAAATTATTTTGTATGATGAAGATGATAATGTAATTGATGAGACTGTATGTAGACCTGAGTTAAATACCGATTACGCGTCTATTATTTGTCAACAAGAACCAGAAAAACCGATAGTTAAAATATCTGTTGTTATATATGAGGGTCCGGTTGTAGATACCATTCTTATGAATGATGGAACTACAACAATGCAGTCTACATATAATCCTCAAAAACCTACAGATGTTGTTACAAAAAAATACGCAGATGATTTAATAGAAGATTTTACCGCAGCTACATTTCCTTTAAAAAAATTCTCGATAAAACAGGGTTCAGATCTACCAGTTAAACGAATTTGTTATTCAAACGGACATATCTATCCAACCTTAAGTCTTCGAGAACATAATACTATAAAAAGAGATTTAGACTGTATTTTAACAGTTGATAGTTTTTCTATTTCAAACGAATTTATAAAAGAAGAAACTCGAATTGGATTAGTTATTAATGGAGCTAGAAGTAATCCAGAGTTAGTAACAGATGTTCTCGCACAAAAGACTCCAAATTGGAAAGTTTTAGACTCTGAAAACATCTTTATGAAACAAGTTGATAGTTTTTTCTGGAAACATCGTTTTCAATTAACTTTCAACTTAAACGACTTCGCGTATCTATTCGATCATTTAAATCCATATTTTGATATAAATATTCAGATCTGGGATAAATATCAGATCAAGAATTCGGAAGTCGTACGTTTTGGTATAGATGAACGGGTTGTAAAAATAAATAACCCTAACGTATCTATCGATTTTATTCCAGAAAACTTTATTAAACATAAAACCGTATATGTGTCGGGTTCTAGATATTTTCCTAAAGACCCTACAAAACAGTATGATTTACCAGTTACGGTATCAATAGACAACAATTTTTTAGCTTACTATAGAGATGTTACAAACGTCATTTTAAATGTGTTAGATGTTAATAAAAAGCTTATAACAAGTTATCCGTTAACTATCAACTCTCATCAACCAGTCACTGGAAAACTTGAATTTCAACAGGATATTAAATTTACCATACAAGCTAAGTATTTACAAGTACAAGTTTACAACGTTTTTAATCAATTTTTGTGGGAAGCGTTTAGAGAGTTAGATACAGAAACAGATACGAGTGACGAATCTAATAGAGTTACAACTCCGGCCGGTTCCATTACATTTCCAGATACAAATTATGGAGAAACCTGGCAGTCAAATAAACCAGTACAACTGTGGGATATGATATCTAGAAACGGCACATATACACATACAGACCAACAAGAATCCGCTATATGTTTCATAACAAAACCAAAACGGTCTTATAGTCATATACGTATAAATATCGAACACGATGGTCAGATGTATATTAAATCGGAAGGAAATACAGGTTGGTTAAATTGTCAAGATATTACAACACCGTTTAAATCTTTAAAAGAAAATAACGATCCTTGTAGTGTTAATACTGGTTTTTATACATTTGGAAGAGTTGTATACAAGAGTCCTGTTTTTATTAGAATTATCCACGCAACTAAAGTAATCTTTAAAGGAGCTTATACAGATTAAAAAATTATCTCGATTCCTTTTGATTTGAGATTTTCAATACAGTCTTGTAAGTATTTTTCGTTATGTTCTTTGTATATAGGAGTAGAAATATTCGATTCAGGTGTGTCGGTATATGATTGACAATATTGTCCGCGATAGTCTTTATCTAACCAACCCTCGGTTACCGAGTATCCTCGTTTTTTCATCTCATTCATAACTAAGAGGTGATAACGATATAAAAAATACGGAGAATGCTTAAATACGTAGTCAATCGTTGATTGTTTTCTACCCCAACCATTTCCACGTAACGCACAACACTCTCTATGTTGACCTAATAATTGTTGACGAGGAAGTTGAGTTATAATAGATTCATGCCAAAGTCTCAAAAGAATCTCCTATACTCCAAAATAATCTTGATTATAGATATACTCGAGATATTTAGGATTATGTATAATATAGCAGATCCTTTTATACTTTTAACCCTTTATTTTAATTTTTTTCGACTTAATATAATATGAACAACGTTAAATATAAATCTCGTTTAAACGAGAAACGAGTCAACAAAAGACCTAAATACTCTTACTTTTTGGGAGATATAAAGGAACAATTAGAAAAGAATGGATATCAGATCGATACGACCGTTTCTATAACATCTTTTTCTTGTAAGATTTCTTTTGGTCCAAAAAGAGAACTAGAAAAGGCTCTAAACCAGTTCGTGTTTGGAGAAATCTTTATTGATGTTTCGGATAGTTTCAATAACTACTATATCACAGCTGAGATAGATACTCCGGAGGGTACAGAGTCATTAGACTTTGCCTGGGAGGGTGAAGACCTACTCGACTTCGTTACTGATCTTAAGGATGTATTATCTTTTAACAACTAAGACGCCCTGAAAACAGGAGTAATAGTACTCCTGTTTCTAACGATCATAAATTTCTACTTCGATTCCCTGGTTTAACCATCCAATTAATTGAAGAGTATTAACTATCTGCCAATTCCATTCATTATTCTGATTTTTATCAATTGCAACTTTCCAAAGGTGATTATCCGCTGCTCTAGTAGTTCTACCATCCTCTAATTCTATTTCATATATATCTCGTTTGCCCTGTGGAAAAATTCCTATTATTTTTGTCTGATCTTCCGAAGGTGAAGCTATTATATCCCCGAGTTCAACATCTTTCATTTCATAATAGGTTCCATCTGGTTTCTTAATTTTAGAGTATAACGGCTGAGCATTTCCTAATAAGGCACCTTCAGTAGACATCATTTTTAATTGTAAGTTATTTCTAAACAACATTCGAGCGGTACCTCTCGCAGCTGTTGTGTAAAATATTTTGTTACAACTTGGATCTACTTTATCCGCATACACAACATCTTCTCTACGAGGAACTTTTTCAAAAACAGGGCTTTGCTCTAGAAACTGTTCAAAAGGTGTACCTAGTAAATCCCACGCCTTGCCAAGTGAGTATGAGCATAATCCCACGCTGTAAGCCGTCATTGGCGAATTGTGTGTAATAATTTCATTACTTGTTTTATATAAATGTAAAGGATCAGACACTACTATACATCTGTGTTTATGTATACCAGTTGATTCTATTTTAATTAATTTTTTCACGTTCAATAATCCAAATCTGTCTTTGAAACTTTATTTGTATTGTATTAAGAGTTTTCTACACTCTCATTACAAATTTAGTTGAGAACCGATACCTATTCAAACCTTGAATTACGAAAAATTAATTCTAAAAAGTCTTATGTATCCTTAATCTATATTCTTAACAAGAAGACAATGAACATCTATACATACAGAACAAAATCAAACAATGTATTATTTCTTGTACGTGTTTTAACTGACAGAGAGTTTCAATACTATCATGGTAATGAACTTTCGATAGATGAAACTATTGAGAAAAATAATACGGATTCTCAAGAGCCGTATATAATTGAAAAAATTACGGATCCTAAACTAACCGAAATTGTACATTGGTTATTAGACTGTAATCGACCCTGTGTATTAGAAAATTCAGATTTTTTTAAAAATCGTCTATTAGATTTTAAAAGAGATCTTTTAGGTGTTGTAGAGGAAATACAGGACCTCTATGATACAACATATGACAAGAAACATATAAAGGCTTAAAAAGGAGTTTAAATAGAATATGTCAACGCAAGAACAAATTATTAAAATTACAAACGCAATTCAGGATTTATTATTAGACAAGAATGAAAAGTACGGAGATGCTGCTTTAAATCCGAAACAGATTTTTTATAAAGGAACCGCAATTAACTCAATTTTAATTCGATTAGATGATAAACTATCTCGAATAATGTCTAATACGGACCCTAAACCTCGAGTTAATGATGTAACCGATATAGTAGGTTATTGCGTACTTCTGTTAATTGGATTAGGTGTAACCGAAGAAGATATTCGAGTTTTGAAGGATTGAAATAACAATGTTGATTTTCTTTTTAAAGAAAATATGGTTTGAAAAAATTAAAGAGGGTACAAAAACAATTGAGTATCGAGAAGTCAAACCGTATTGGGAGAAACGACTTAAAAATATTCAACCAGGTACTCCTTGTCAATTCCGATTAGGTTATACCAAAACCAAGATTGACGCTACTATAACGAAGATAGTGGTAGTACCTGGTTTAAACACCGATCTACAGATAGATACCAATGTATACGCAATTTATTTTAAGAAGGAGAGTGTATGACATTAAATGACATTGTTCAACTTGCAGCTCAAAAGGAAGTTAAATTCGATAAGGATGTGACTATTCTTTTTTCGATGAATGATGATAGTCTTCCAAGTATTGTAACAGGTTGTGATAAGAGTATAAAGGGAAACTTAATTATAGCCGTAAGTCCAACGGAACAATTTCAAAGTTTATATAAAATCGTCGAGTCTTCTAAGGCTGTAGATCCGGAAGATTAGACAACCAAGATTTAGATAGTTGAAATCTCTTTTCTGCAAGAAGTATATCGTCTTGATGTTGTATACAGTCTTGCATGTCTGGAAATAGATATCTATCTAAATCTAACTGAATATCCTTTGTACTTAAAACGGTGAATTGTTTTTCTAATTCATCGTATACCGTCCAAAGGTGATCCATTGAACACTCGCAGGTTGTATTATCATCAAAAGTTAATCTATATGTTTCTTTTAGACCCTGTTCAAAGATATGTTCAACTATTGTAGTTTTTTTAGATACACCTGCGATTTGTTGTCCAACTTTTAAGTCTCCAAGTGTTGTATATTTTCCATCTGGCAACTGACTATTTTCATATATAGGTTGAGAATGTCCTAGGATCTTATACGGTTCTCTCATTAAACAAAAATGAGTTATAATATAAGACATACACAGGTTCGTTAATAAAGAGTTGTGCGTGATAATTCCATCCTCTGTTAAGTATAAGCCCCACGGATAACCTAACGCGAGACACCAGTTTTCTTCTTGTCCAATCCTTTCAATACTTTCTATATATACTTTATTAGGATCTTTAGTTGTATTAGGAATAATATGTTCTTGTTCTATAGGTTCATATTCGTGTAGAGGTAGCATTTCTACAAATTGTATAAAGTCTAAACCCCTCCAAGAAAATGTTTTATCGGTAGGTATTTCAAATAGATAAGAATCCAGGTGTTCGCGAATATATTTTGTAGTTAATGTATCATATACTTTTTTATCAGTTCGAACGTGAGACATTCTAAAATGAACTGTATTAAAATGACTATCGCTTGTTCTAAACATCGTTCCGTCAGAGAGTGTAATTCTATATACATCCATAATTCCATTTTTATGGATTTGTCTTATAGGAAACTTTTCACCATCTGGTCCAACTACATAATCATCAATATGTAGATCTTTTAATTTTTTATATGTATATGAATACTCTACTTGTTTAATCTTCATTGAAATTATTTAGTTTTAGTCATAGAAAAAGTCTGAGAAAGTTATGAAGACATCTCTCAGACTTTTTAATTACTTCTCGGTAATAATAGATTCAATCTCTGAAGCTAATTCACCTAATTCGGTAAAGTATTCGTCTCCATCCTGAATCTCCGGATCAATCGCAATTCTACAAACGTCTAAAATGTCTAATAATACATCCTTGTATTCACCGGGTATACATATCATTTCAGATGTTTCACAAGTTCCATCTACGCAATCTGTATCTACTTCATCATTAAACTGCGAATAACTACCATTTATAAAACGAACTCCATTATTAGCTTTTGATTGAAAAGTGCCGGTAGATCCAACTACTAAAGCCTCTCTTAATTTTCTTTTTTTCATTATATATCAACTCCTCCTCTAGTTAGTTTTCTTTTTCTATAGTTAAAACTCTAAACCTATTAAACCCTTACCATTAATAATTGTAGGTTTTTGAGGTTCTTTCTTTTCAAAGTTTGTAAGAGACTCTGGTTTCATGTCGTCCATAACAGGGAGAGTCTCATCCTTCCAAACTGGTGTAGTAAACTCTAACGGAATCGTATTAAAGGTTCCACTAGTGTCGTGAGCAATAAAATAAATCGTATATGTACTATTAGGATGCAACTTATCAATTATAATATGATTAGCTTTACAATTTTTAATTCGTATAGGATCACCTTGTCTACTAGGTATATATACTTCTGTAAAATCCCAATATTGATAGGTACTTGGTTTTACTACAATATCAATCCAGGCCGAAACCTCTCCGTTATCACTAATCGTTGTCTTTTGTTCATTGTATTTAATTCTGTTAAAAAGAATATGAGTATCTGCTTTAAAAAACCCTTCGACCATTTCAGCAGTCTTTCTATTTGGTATTAACTTTTGCACTTGATTCCAGGTTCTATCGTCAAGAGGTTTTAAAGACGGTTCTACTAAGGATTCAATAATAGCGGAAGCTTCAGGAGACCTAATATTAGAACTAGGACATACGTCAATTTTCCATGCTGCTTCGGCCCAGTTTAAAATACACTTTTGTGTGTAATACACCGCATCTGTATCGTTTGTAGCTGTCCATTCGTCTACAAAACCAGTTTTGTGCCACTTAAATGGTAATTGTATTCCGTTTTTACCTTTATTTATGTGTATTCTAGCTGTTTCTATTTCTAGGTTGAGAATTAATCCATACATTCGGTTTTTAGTTAACCATTCAGACTCTGTAAAAGACTCGTTTCCCATTTTTACATCTTTAACTGTTATCCAAACAGGCATTGGTATTTCTTTATTTCTCCAATACACCATTTGTTGATAACGAATAGGATAACCACCTAACTGTTCAACTTGGGCTATATCGAAGGCAACTTGAGTATCATCATATCTTTCAAAAAAGAATTGAACTTTTACATCTTGTAGAGTATTTCTAAAATGAACTCTAGCATTAATAGATTCATCGTAATAGCCATTCCACTCTGAGGCCGTCATTACTTTTGTTAATCGAGGTGTACCAGCTAATACAAAACTACAAAACGGCAGATCTAGGTTTGAAATAAAAATATTTTCATCTACTCCTTTTGCTAGCATTTCAACCCTTTTACGAAATGCGTACTCAGGATTGGTATATACAACCCGTCTAAAGTCTTTACCAAAGAATGCATTTGCTAAAAAGTCTGCAACACAGGTTTGTACAGATAGGGTCGTATCTATATAAGATTTTCCTTTTATTATCTCGTCATAATATGCGGAATGTTGTTCTTCTCGTGCCATGACCTAGTTAGTTTTAGATTCTATAGCTGTACACAAAAAAATCGAGTAGTCTATCACAGCTACTCGATTTCACACAAACTACTTTAGTTTTCTATTCCGGATCTTCGAATCTTCTCCAATTTATAAGGGACACATACTGTATGTCCAAACCAGTTTCCTTTTTAAGTCTTTCTTCGATTTGATTTGTTAAGATACTAATGTCTTCATTACAATGTATTGGTGTGTCTCTACCTACATCAATTGTTCCAAAATCAATATCTCCGGAAGACGTCTTAAACATAAAAGATACAAAATATTTTTTAAAGTCTCCCAATTCTATCCTCCAATTGGCCAAATAATTCGACCAGAATTCAAAATTAAATCAGGTTCTTTATCCGGATCTTCAGGTTGATGTTCTTCTATATATCGTTTTTTATATCTTTCCCAAGATTCATCAAGAAGTCTTTTTGACTCAAGAGCTTGTTGTAACATCTTTTCGTCACTCATCTCATCACTACCCGCTAAAATCGCGGAATACGGATTACAGATCCAATCAACAAATCCATAATAAGATGAATCAAGACTACAATAAAATTCCTCGTTATTATAACAACCGGTGTAGAATATACTCTTTTCGTCTCTACCAGTGTTAATTATATGATTTTTTGAAATTGTATAATTGATCTTAATTTTGATTTTATTAGAATCATCTCGTTGCAAGATACTATTAAATCTATCAGCGAGACGAGTTTCTAAGTCGTATATATCTCTTTCAAAATTTCGAAGTTCGATTTCATTCCAATGAGGAGTTCTTTGATTCGTCCAATCTAAAAATTTTTGTTGATAATCCTTACTGCCCTCACTCGGACCAATGATAATTCGAGATTGATAATGTTGTATAATTGTAGCTACAACATACAACAGCTTATCAGATATTGAGTAGTGTGGAATGTAATCTCGAATCGTAAAGTCTCCACCTTGTACAAAGATGTCATCAAGAATAAAAGTCAACTTATTTGGTTCGGTATGAATTCTTGAGTTATTCAAAAGCTTTTCAATTTCTTTTTTCACGTAGCTATCATCTCTAATAACTACAGGTACAACTAACGAGTGTTGAGAACTTGAGTTACTTTCAAATACGCTTTCTCTGATAGATATCATATAAAACCTCTTACGCAAACAACTTCAAGAACATATCTTTTGTCGGATTTGTGAAGTCATATTCAACTTCAACTTTTTCTTGTTTTTTTGTTTCGACATCCTTTTCTTTGTAAGATTCTTCTACCTTCTTTAAAGCTTCTTCTTTCGAAAGACCTTCAATATCGATAGTTGTAACAGGTTTAGGTTGTTCTACAATTGTTGTCTGTTCCTGTACCTTCGTAAAACCAGCCTCTATTAAGATAGGTATTAAATCTATATAAGAGTCCGCTTTTAATTTATTTGTTTGTTGTATTATATCGTTACCTTCACTAACCCTTGAGACTCGGTATTCGCCGGTATGAACATTCATCATATACAATCGATCATTATGTAAATACGCAATTGTCTGTTGACCACCGTCCATAAAAGTCATCGAAGCCTTAAATACGATATTGTTAGGATTAACCATTACCTTCGTATAATGATTATGCTCGGAGGAACGACTCGGAGTATCTTGAAGTTTGTTGGTCATATTTTCTTTTGCAACAAACAATTCATATTTAGACTCAATTCCGCCGTTATATTTGTTTAAGTTGACAAAACCGTCGATAACTCCTTTTTCAAAGTATATCAACTCGCAAGCTTCAGGATTTGCATCTGTCATATCACCGGAATATATAATATTTTGAGTCTTATATGCACTACACCACCCTACGTGAGTTCCATCCTCTGTAATAACGTGAAGATCAAAATCCCTACAACCCCATTCATTTCTCCAATAGATACCTAATACATTATCAGATTCTCCAAATTCAACCGATGTACCTATCGGATAGTTTCCAACAAAGTTTTTCTCTGAAGTCGGACACGCAATGTGTACACAATCTGAAACCGTAAAGGTTGACGCTTTTTCTTTTAAGGATTCAACTAACGCTTTTTTAACAATTGCATATAAATCCATTAGATAGGATTGATTAACCTTCGGTTGATATTCGCTACGAATAAATGATTTACCGTTTCGAATAATGTACATTCGGCCTTGAAGATTTTTTCCATTTATTCGAGACATAATAGACTGCATAATTTGAACTTTACGGAAATTGTTTAATTCAGAAACTGTTTCGGTCGCAGTCTTAAGTTTGTTGAACTTGTCATCCTCTGAGGTTACAAGCATACAGTCTTCCCAGAATCCTTTCTTTAACGGTGTATGATTCTTGACTGCAAGCCGTCTGATTTTGTTAATATACTTCGCGTTGTCTCTATGAGGTTTCATCGCTAAAAATAACGGTTTATACCGTAAAAAGATCCGAGACAACTGTTTAAGTTGTTGATCTGATAATACAGCAAAATCAAAAATAGTGTTCGGATTTTTGATCGCGTGAATAACGTCTTTACTTTTTATTAAAAGAGCTTCACCCGTATATGTATACATAATTACACGAAGTAAGCCGAATTCATCCTTCGGATATTTATGTGTCTTGATTGCTATTAAAGCTTGAACTTCCTTGTTTTTGATTTCATCAATGTTTAAAGAATCCAAACAATTGTATTCTTGTAAAAAGTCAAGACACAACTGAATAGTATCCGAAGACATTGCAGAACCAGATGTAAACATGTTCATGACTCTTTCTTGAATTTCTTCAACTGTTGCGGCTTTAATAACTTTAAATTTTTTCCATTCTATTTTGATAGGATCTTTATTCGGAATAAATACTTCAGTATTTTCCGCATACGGTATATCAACCGTTCCAGTTGTAATACTCTGAAGAGTTATACTGTTTTGATTCGTTCCATACGTGGATGCATAATGTTTTAATTGATCTAAAATCAGATCAAGAGGATGTTTATCTAAAACATCCGACCAAGTCTTATAGAATGTTGAGTTATGATTAAGCGGTTGTTCTCGAAGAAACCGTAAAACCGCTTCGGTCGCACAATTTTCATCTACGATATAGCCGACGCGTGTTGCGGCTTCCGCAATGATTGAGTACTTAACTTCTTTTCCAGGAAGAGCACATTTAAACATTTCTATAAACCTACTATTCATCTTAAACTCCTTTCGAGGTGTATACACAGAACACCTATATGAAAAATATGTTTAAAGTATAGAGGTTGACTTAAGAAAAAGTTTTGATTATTTTAAGATTGTGTATCCTCGTAGAACAATCGAGGTGTTTGATATTTTTCAAAATCAGTATCCTGAAGTTGATCTATATCTTTTAGATCTGCGATTAATCCTTTTAAACTTGAACCTACGTATCTTGCATAATCCGATGAATATTCATTTTTCGAAAAATCTTTAAAAACTATAAGATCGTATCCATGTAGTCCGGTATTAACAGATATTCTATCAGAACCTCTAACGAAAGAAAAATCATCATCTCGACCTAGATAATCTTTTACAAGATTCCAACCATATTCCGAAAATACATCTATTATATTATTTTTTGTAAGACTTCGAATAGTCTTATTTAAAACTCTATTTTCTTGTAATTTTTTCACTTTATGACTCCTTAATAACATCTGTGAAATCGGATAAGTCTTCGAGTTTAAAGACGTATATCTTTCGTACAGTTGTTTTAAACCAATCTATTTTAGAAAGATGATTTATTGCTCTATAGACGTTTGTTAAATTTCCTGTAGTAACATACATTGAATTTAAGGTGAACTCAAAACCAAAAGACTCTAATTCTTTTCGAATCTCTTCATATCCTAAATAAAATCTAACATCAAAATACTTTTTAAGTTCATTGACTTTTAAGTCAAAAGATATCGCGTACATAATATATTATATAGTTAAGAGTATCGTATAACACTATATTTAAAGTTATGAATGATATTTTAGAAGCAAACAAAACACTACTAGACCTCGTACAACGTTGTATTTCAAAAATCAAAAGTCTCAAAACCGAAAATAGCGAATTAAAGTTACAGATTCAGAATTCAGAAAATACAACAATGATACCGGAGGAACAGAAACGCGAAATCGAAAGACTCTTGATTGAGACAAAAGAAATTCTTGAAAGTTAAAATAACTTGAAAAATTCTATATCGCTTAACCTATATTTCGAATATAAATTAAAAGATAATTCGTTGTTATCGAATTAAAAAGGAGAGATCGGTATCTGATACTGATAACGGAGGTCTTACTTGAGAATTAAAACGACTAATTAAAGTCTTCAGGTATAAACCTCCTGATATTCGTTGCAACGAAACATTTCTACGAGATAGGGAGTAAGAAGTACTACAACCGACTTGTTAAGTGGATAACCGTAGGATCCTATACAATCGGCTTCCCAACCGATTATGTGATTTAGACGCGGACCTAGATAAATCACAGTACCTGTTTTGAAAGAATAGGTCCACAACTCTTGGAAACAAAAATTCGCCCGTAACGGCCGTACGGTGGATTGTGAATTAGAGTTTCTACGAGAAGTCGAAAGTGTTACCGAATTCCGGCGCAAGAGTGTATGTCTTAGCTTAGACTTCTTTTTTGTTTATTTGGGTCTGATTGTCATAATTAAAAAAGGTGATCAGATCATTTTTTTTGGATAGAGAGTTGAGAGATGAATATAAAAGAACCAAAAAGACCAACTATCGAAATTGTATCAGAAGATATACCGTGGTATTTAAAAACTTTGTTATTTTTCGGTATTGGTGGTTTGTTTGGAATGGTCGTACATATTTTGTATGATATGATACGACTTATCCAATATCAATAGGAGTTAACTTCTCTCTATAAGAGGGTATTTAACCAATACGGTATAGTTATTCCCCACTTTAATTTCAAAAATAAAATTAAAAAATGACCTATAAAGAATAAGCCTAGAATAGTAGACAATACTACTAACCACTTTGTTTGAATTTTCAACTTTACATTTTGTTCTATGATTTGTTGATTCTTTTCAGCATCTTGTTGAATAGCTTTATCTAGATTTTCAGCTATCTTTAAGTTTTCGGTTTGTAATTGGTTAATAGTCTCGATATGTTCGTTAATCGCTTGTTCTTTATCGAGAATTAAATCTTGTTGTTGTTTAATGTTGTCTCGAAGTTCTTGTAAGATAATAGATGTTGATCGAGGTGTTTGTCCTTCGGTATTGTTTTCTTGAGTAAAACCGTACATTAAACTAAACACACAAAAAATACAGATACATATTTTCTTCATTCTATTTTTCCTCTTCTTTCCAAAGTCCTAATTTCTTAAGATCTTCTATTTTTAATAAAACATACCCTGCTTCAATTAACTCTTGTTGAGCTACTCTTTTTCCCTCTATAACACCTCTATTAAATTCCTGAATCTTTTCTCGTACAATAGCTTGTTCTAATTCATCAACAAGTCCTCCCATAAACTTTAAGTTTAAAACAATCTTGTCATTAACTCTTTTAAAATACTCCGCATTCTTGGTAAGGTTGTTTAAATAGACTTGTTGTTTTGCGTTTAATTCCTTATTTTCAATATTAGGGTTCTTGGGACTAATCGGTGCGGTTGTTTTACAACCTACTATAAAAAACGAAACGAGAACAACTAAAAATATTTTTTTCACGTATATAATCTCCTCTATAATTCTTAATTAGAGGAGAGTCCTATCATGAATGAAAAAGAAATACTTAGTGCAAAAATTAATATTTCGTTAATTGATGAAAATTCAAAAACACCTGAATTTTCAAGACCTGGCGATGCTTGTATGGATTGTTATGCTCGTACAGATGTAACTATTCCGGGTTTTAATATAAATACTGGATTAGGTCGAAGTTTAGTTCCGTTAGGTTTTAAGATCGCATTACCAGCTGGATGGGAGGCTCAAGTTCGTCCACGATCCGGTTTAGCTTTAAAAGAAGGTCTTACTATTCTCAATTCCCCTGGAACGGTAGACGAGAACTATAGAGGAGAAGTGGGCGCGATTGTAGTTAATACTACTACAAAGTCCTATTCGGTTAAGCAAGGGGACCGAATCTGTCAATTAGCCATTCGACCTATATACGATGTATCAAGAGTTAATTGTAGTTGTGGTGTTATTTGGAATGTAGTTGAGGAATTAGATGAAACTGTCCGAGGTGAGGATGGTTTTGGAAGTTCTGGAAAGAATTAAAAGAGATAAAGTTCGGATTTAAGTCCGAACTATTTTTTTGACTATTTAACTTTTTGAATATTATATAAACCAGAAAAGTGTTTTTGTAATTCGTTACATTTAGGAATTAATGTAAGAGAAAAGCTAGAATCTTTCTCTTTGTGACAAGCTATTTCAGATATTTGAAGATGATTTAATCCTAAAACATTGACTGATGCGGTTAAGGGTATATTATGAACTTGAATATAATCCAAAAGTTGTTGTATTGTTAACATTTATCATAAATATAGCGACCTTTTATAAGGTCGCTCTTTGAAAAATGTCAAAAATTAAGCGTGTTCTAAAAGACCTTGATCCATTAAAAAATTCTTTAGTGGAGTTAAATCAATTTCTTCAATAAGATAGTTTAATTCTCCTTCAAGTTCCGAATCATAGTTAATATAATCTTCTTGAATAATAGGATCGAGTTCGCAGATGTCTGTAAAAAAGTCTTCAAGAATTAAACTTCCATATGTGTCCAAAAGCTGTGCGAGAGAATTAATTCCTAAAAGAGGACCAATTCCGTGAAAAGCTTGTAACAACTCTTCTTCATCGTCATATAAATAATCTGAATCTTCAGTTAAGTTTCGCTTCAGAGGTTTTTGCATAGTTTAAAACTCCTTTAATTTTCTGTTTCTAGATTCAATTAGTTTTTAATCTTTGTACCGTATTCGGATTCTTGATCTTCATCCTCATATGTCATTTTTTCATAACCGTTTTCAGATACAATTACTTTTAAATGATGAAACTGTAATCCATAATCTTTAAAACGTTCAGTTAAAATCTCAGTAAAATGTTGAGACATATATTCAACTGTCGGATGATGTAACCAAACAAAAACCCGTGATCGATCAAAATCGATTCCGTGTTTTTTATAATTTTCTTTATATAACTGAACTAAAGGATTATCAGCCGTTAAAATCATTGAATGGTCATATTGATCAAGATAATCATGTACAATTTTATTCATATCTTTAAAGTCAATAACCATTCCTTTTTCATTCAACTTTTCTGAATATATCTTGATAAAAATATTGTAATTAAAACCATACAAAACAGGTAATTGACCCTCTTCCCAGGTTTGTGGTGATATAGCTATAGGTAATTCAATAAATGTTTCAGCAACATACATATTTTTATAAACTCTCCTTTAATGATTCTCAGCTGTTACAGAGTTATGAACTGTTTCTTCAACAGTAACTGCTAGTCTATGAATATTTAAATCCTTAAACTTTGTCAAAAGAACTTCATGCCAGACTGCAGCCATATATTCTGCAGTTGGATTTTCATCCCACAAGATCAACTTTTTATTGTTTTCTTGTGTATTTGTTTTAAGATATACGTCTACAAGAGGATTATCCGGAGTTAAAATCATTGAATGATCATATTTTTCAAAATACTCATTCAATGTTTTCTTCATCTTTTTGAAATCAACAACCATTCCGTTTTTATCAAGGTCATCAGTTGTTATCGAAACTGTAATCCTATATGTATGTCCATGAATAACCGGAAAAACACAAGTAGATAAGTCATATCTATCTTTTTCTCCGTCATCTTTTAAATCTCTATAAACATTACCACAACATAACCCCGAATAAGCACCTCTATATAGACAGTGACTTATAGGTAATATTAAATATGTTGAAATTGTATACATTATATTTAACCTCTCTTTTAGTAACTTGTAAATCTATACCGAATAAGTGAATCTAATTCCTCTTTTGATAGCTTTTTAGTTATTCCTTGCCATCTTTCTCTTTTTTGAATATAGTCTTCTTTTAGTCTGTTTATAATTTTCTCTATTTCAGATTCGTCGTAATCTTCTATTGCTTGCCAAACCTCTTCTTTTGTCAAAAGCTGATTAACTCGTGTTCGTTTCCAAACTTGATTAAACACCTCATTTAAATCTTTATCTTTTTGTACATATATTTGTTTTTGAATATATAGAACAACATCTTTTCGAGAAGCCTCAACTAATGGAATCGTTTTGATCTCATCCCAACCTGAATACCTTTTAACAATATTTAGATTATTTATATCGAAAACACCAATACCAGAGAATCCAAACAAGTTTTCAGGATTATCATCAGACTTGAATTCGGGAAATTCAGATCTTAAAATTGAACCATCTATAGACTCAATATTCGTAAATCCATCGTAACCAGCTGTTTGTAAGATTTTTAAAAAAAGTTCTCTAGCTTTACCGGGAAACACCCAATTCCAATCGTCGTGCTTTAATTGATGTATATATTTTAATAACCAGTGTAACTCACTATGTCTACAAACGGTTTCAAGAACTTTTTGATCCTTAGAGGCTCTAGCATTAAATAAGTTTATAGGAGTTTTTAGGACATAACTTGTTAGATATTTACAGGTCGTTACCGGATCCTCTTCTCTGTTTTTTGCGTATCTCAATGCGTAGGTTGGAGACGCGGTTAGGTAAATATTATCGTACGGACTTTTTTCTTTATCCCAATTTGGAAATCGAGAACCTCTCCAATATAATCTACCCGCTCTTTTAATTAATTGTTCTGTAAATTTCAATATTTTTCTCCAAAAGTAACTCTTTAATCATTATTTACTTACCGCTTTATAAAAAGTGAGTTCTCCCTGATTATATACAAAGAATTCTTGTTGTTGCCAAATATATCCAATTATAAATTGAGATCTTTCTCCTTTTCTCAGTGTCGGAAATGTGTTGACCCCCGGAAGAGGATTTTTAAAATCACAGGTCACTTGAAGATATTTTTCCATTTCTGAAAAAATTCTATCCGTATCTTGAAAGGGTTTATGACTTTTAAAATAAAAAGTTCCGTCACAGTCCTCGTATGTAACCACTTCATCATTGATTATTGTCTTAAAAGCTTCAGCTCGTTTAAGATCTTGAAATACAGATATAGTTAACGAGATCGAAATAATCGTTGCGACACCGAATAAAATTGTCAAAATTAAATATCTACCCATATTGTTTCTAAACATATCTAGAATATAGATACCTTACGAGATTTTCAACTAACTAACCGTAAGGTAAGCTTAACATATGGAAAGAATTAAGGGTAAACACGACGATATAACGAATAAAATTCGACCAGGTACTACATACGTAGCTGGTTTTACTCAACCAGGTAATAATGATAATCTTCGAGCGATAGACTCAGATGGCGCATTAATGCAGTTTGAACCAGTCTCGAGGTATTATGCTAGTTGTACGATCAAAAGAGGTCAAGCTGTATCTATAGCTCAGTTAGCTGATTTACAGGATTATCAACGAGATGATAAGTATCCATACATTAAAATTACTGATCCAGACCTAGACGAATCTTGTCTTGGTATAGCGATGAACTATGCGGAAGAAGGTCAAATCGTACATGTTCAAAGATCTGGAAAATTCAACTATTATACAACTACCTCCATATTTAATACTCTTAAACGAGCCGAAAGAGAAATTTTCTTAAAAACAACAGAGTGGTCTTTTGATGAAGTTCGTGGTCAAAAATTATATGTTAAAAAGTTATATAACAACACAACAAAATCAAGAGACGTTCAAGACGCTGATTTAACCATTACCACACCTAAAGATAATGAAATAGTAGAAGATACGACAACCTCTAAAAAGTTAAGAAATAAATCTACTCCAGATGGTATTCAAACAGACACAGCTGGTGATGCTTTTGATACCGATCATGCTGATATAAATCAGGCAGCTGATGACGGAGGTTGGTTTACTTACGAATTTATCAATTCTGTATATAACGTTAAAAATACTATTCAGGTCGGTTATCTTACAGATGCACCTACAGTAAAACCAAGTGTATTTGATAAAAGTAAGTTTGTTGCGTTAGAAGATGGTACATATACTTACGATAGAAACCTGGGGTCTGAAAATCCCTCACCTCAACCAACTCCAACATTTAAGAAACCAGAGTATGTTATTGTAGATAGAGATCCCGTTAATACAGAAGTTATTCGGGTAGTAGATCTCTCTGGGAATATTGTAAACGAACCTAATAGTCCTAAACCTAAACGAGTTCCTAAACCACATGAAAAAACATGGATATGGCGACATAAAACTGAATCTGGAAATATTGTATATGAACTTGTAGATGATCAAATTGTAACTGTAGAATTAGATGTTACTGGAGATACTAGAGGACCATTAGATAATACGCAATTTGTTGTTACTTTAGGTGAAACAATTTATTTTGAAAGTAAGAAACAAGATCGTAAGTTAACAAGTCCTCATTATAATCAAGGTATATTTGATGAGCTCAAGGTTCTCGCAATCGCTCAAGGAAATCCAAGAAGTCCTAGTTTTAGAGTTTTTAATAGTATTGAAGTGACTACAACAACAAATCCCTTAAAGCAAGGGTTTATTGCGGTTAGAAAGCTAGATGGAGATACTCATATTATTCCAATCCTTTGTCAGTTAACAGAGGATGATCTACAAGCTTTAATAGATGTTAATGATGAGGGATATTACAGATTATCAAAACAGTTCACAGGTGGACCTGAGAGAGAAATTATCGAAACTATAAATGGTGTAGAAACTAAAGTTAAGTCAAGACCTACAATTACGATTGGAACACCGGTTGTTCAAGTAAATAGAGAAAAACTTAAGATAGCTGTCTCTGAAGCTTTACAAAAAGTCTTTATAGATGAAGAGGTTATGAAAAGAGGTTGTCAAACTACCGTTTATGATATTGGTAATAATGGTTTTTCTATTACTACAGATAAACAAGGTGGTTATTACGACGTATATGTTTCACATGAAGTTTTAAGTTTAGTAACAGTAACTCAAGTAGAGCACGGACAGGTTGCTCCAGCAGGTACAGCTATTTTAGCAGATATACGAGATGCGAATAGATTAAACGTAGTAGGTGTTGTTACATCAAATAATACAGGGGTTCGAAGAAAGGGTGAAACCGTAAAAGTTATGAAAATGGGCCGTATCGTTACTTTAGGAAACATACAACCAGGTTTGACATACTTTTTAGGTTTAAATGGAAGACTTACTGCGAGAGAACAGTTTTGGTACGATCACTGTCTACCAGTTGGTTTAGCTGAATCGAGTAACTACTTTTTAGTTGATGTTGGACCAGTTCCCTTACATAATTATTCTGGAAACTTCCCATTAGGTTATCTTAAACCCTCTATTTATGGAAGTGCAGAAAAAGGTTTTGTTTTAACAGATGGTACAACTGTATATTCAAAAGAACAGTATCCTGAACTGTATCAAACACTCTTGAACTGGTTTAATGAAGATGAATTAAAACCAAGTAATGTTACTAAAATAGATTACGATCGTTTAAAAAATATACAGATAGGTTCAGTTTTACAAGATATTTTATCTAAGCTTAAGGATGGTGAAAAATTACATCAAGACTTCAAAAAAGAATTTTTAAAGAAATTAGATTATTTATCCGATGTAGATCACGTTCATGAACAAATTATAAAAAACCTCGATACGAAATTTACCAAGAAAGATGAAGAACAGGATAAAGCATTACAAGATTATAAAAAGAAACAAGCCGAAATATTTGAAAGATATAAAGAAGAACAGGCGATCTTAAATCAAAGACAGACAGAGGAATATGAACAGATAAAGAAAGATTTAACCAATGATCTTTTAAATGCTATTCAAGCTCAGAAAGTCTTAGATGAACAACAAACAGAAGAATTAAAGACTTTAATTAATACGTTAAAGTTGTCTACAGATACGAATATTGAAGAGGTAACTCGTCGGTTAGAGAATCTAAAGAAAGATTTAGAGAAATCGATAGAGAATCAAGCGGATACAGATGACAAGCAAACTAAAAACCTGATAAAGATAATTGACGAGACTTTAGATAAAGCTAAACAACATGCGGTAGAGTCTGTAAAAGACTACGAAGAAAAACAAAAGAAGATAGATGAGAAACAAGATAAAGAACTCAAGGATTTAGAACAAAAGAATAAAGAACAAGATACCGCTATCGAAGCGGCTGAAGAAACAGATGAGATAAATAGGTTACAAACAGAGTTGACTAACGCTAATACAACTATTAGCACCTTAAACGAGATGATCAAATATTTACAAGGTAAAGTACAACGACCTTCGTTAAATATTAAGATATTAACCCACTTTGAGTCAGATAATTCACATCGACCTGAATACTCGAACGGCGTTACCACCGGGTTGGTACCAAATCATCAGGTGCGTTGTAAAATTCTACATAACGAATATGTAGCTAAACCAGAATATTGGCGTGTTAATGGTAGTCCTGATACTTCTGCGACAGATGAGTTCTTGTTCTTATATATAGACGATGTTCCAAAGTCTATATCTTATGAAAATGGTATAACTGGTGCAGTTATTCAGATTTATATACAACCCCTAAAAATTATAAGTCAACCTACTATAAAACCGGGTAAGGGTACAATTCAATTAGATAAACATACTCCTTTTATAAATTTAATAGATTGTATTAATAGTATTCAGTGTAGTAGTAGTAATTATATAAGAATTATATACTCTATAACCACTAGTTCAAATTTTGTAGAAATCGAACATTCAACTATTATAAAGAAAAAACATAAAGGTACCGGTACCGTTACTCTTCATACAACTGTAGAAGATTCATTAAATCATACAATTTCAGCGAATTCGTTGATCTTTACCGTAACCGTGAAATAGTACTTTAATTATTTAGAAAATCAACGTCTAGTTGAACTCAGAAGTTCACTAACTAAGTTTATGTAGGAATTCCCAATTCCGCATAGACTCAAGATTGGAGACCTGAATGCCAGAAGATACCTTATTACAACAACTACAGTATGTTCCTAATAAATACACAAAAGAAATGGATGATAAAAACTTCGTTATTCCTTTTATAGCAATGAATAACGGAAAAACACCCGCCCAGATTAGAGCACAGAGTAGAGGTTTATATAAAGATATTCAACGTAATCCTTTTATTCGAAAAACTGGTGTATTTACTGAAAAAAATACAATACCAGATATAGACATTACCTCTTTAGTTTATTACGGAACCCTCGAACAATCTAAAATAGCTCCAACTCTTGAAAACATTGATGTTAAATTATATTACAGAGAGCCGTCGTTAAAAAAGGTTCCTGATAATTTAGGTTCTAGTACACCTGGTACTCACGCAGACACTTATATTTGGAGAGAACTCCCTGTAGGTTTTCACGTATATAATAATGACACTGTTTATGGTTATGAGTGGATTGTTTTACAAAGTGATTATGTAAATACAGATGGTATTTATAATCTTCATATGAACATTGAAGATGGTTTAGGTGTTTGTAAGTTTGCAGGTACACAAGGTCCAATTAATTTAGCAGGCATTCAATATAAAATTGTAATTACAGCTAAAAACTTATGGACGAGAGAATTTTCATTATTAGACTCTATGCCTCTAATCCAGAATTTAACTAGTAGAACAAAGGATCTCGCGCCATCGGTTGAAGCAGTTAGAGCTTTTTATGAAAAAGCATTAGAAACACTAAAAGTTGTAACCGAGACATTATTTGTAGGTACAAATAAAGATCTTGACGGAAATATTACATATGGATTAACGGCTGATAAAGATGGAGGTTATGCAAAACATTTTGGTATTGGAGATATAAAAAACGTCAATAAGTTTTTACACGATACCTTAGATGAGTTACATGATCATAAAAAAACATATGTAGACGATGTTGTTATAGATGCGCAAGGTGAAGTTATTGGTGTTCACGGAATTATAAATAAGGGTGCAGAGGGAAATATCAATGCTAAATCGTTAGCTGGAGCAAAACTTTCAAATGGAGCTCAAGCCGTAATTACGAATCTCCCCGAAACCGCATATATACCATATGTAGATGAAAACATAGTTGGTTTAGGTACAAAAATAAAACACTATCATCAAGCGACCGGTGTAGATCCTGAATACCTATTTGAAGAGTCTATTATAAAAGATACAGTTTCAAAAACACTACAGAACTTTAAAACAGTTCAGAGTGATGAATTAACTGAATACTTAGAACAACTAACGGTAGGTACAACAAAACTCAACTTACGATTTAAAACTACGCCTGATACACAAAAAACTGTTTTACATATTACGGCCGGCCTTAATGAAGAAAAAGACGCTAGTATAAAAGTATCTGAAGTTCAAACAAGTAAAATAAACTTTGGAGTAAATTATTTAGATAAAGATATTCTTGCAGGTCTTATGGGTTCTTCATCCATAGCCTATAAGAAAATGTTTTCGGAGTTGTTAGGTCTTCATATTAAAACCTTTGATGGTGGAAAACTTGAAGCGTTAAAACCGAATACTCCAACTGACGTAGATGGAAATAAAGTAGATATTGTTCATACAACCGAATTAAGCTCTAATGAATTATTAGTTCCTTCTAAAACAACTATAGGTGCTTTTGATAAACTTGGATCCGCATTACAGGCCTTAATGGAATTACCGTTAGGTACATTCGAATACAAAAGAGGAAAAGAATTATATAAAGAACAACTCGGAATTTTCGTAGAACGTGTAAATCAAATTCGTGATAATTTAAGTAACTTAAAAGGACCGGTTGGAGAAGATGAACAAGGTAATCCTTCATCTACAAACACGTTAGTTAGAAAAAGAAATTCAAAACACAAGAGTGATCATTCAAACGTAGTTGATAACACAATTGGATCTGGTACATTAACAGATGAGAGAGCTAAAAATAACGCGTATACATATACCGATGAAGAGGTTAAGTCTATTGTACATTATCTTGATTTAATGACTTCAAAACAAGAATTAGCTCAAGAGATTCGAAACACCGTTGGTATTTTATTAAAGGCTGCTAAAGAAACTCAGGTTCGTTTATTAGATGTTGAAACAGCTATATACGGTTGGGATGCAGAGACAATACCAGGTACAGACGAAAGTAGAAAAACATTTATAGAAAAACACATAGATCAAAAACTAAAAGATCAAATAAACAGTAGTGCATTATTACTCGGTCTTAACAGATTAATGAGAGTTATATGTCTTGAGTTATTTGATACAACCGATCTTGAACAGATTGACGCAGAACTAGAATCTAAAATTACAGACTCTGATAAACTGGGTTCAAAGGTATCTATTAAATCCAGGATGGATCAGATCGATGAAATTACAAATGTATTGTATAGTCAACAATCCGCAATGGTTCGATTTTATACCGAGAATGTTTTAAATGATGAGAGTCTTCATAGTTATACCGAGGTTGTAGACTTACACGGAAATACAAGAATAACTCCTCAAGCTGGTTTAGCAGAAGATGAAAGTCTCCTGAATAATGTTAAAGATGATTTTTCAGATTCAAATAGAGATAGAGATAGGGGTAGAACTTGGAGAAACTTACCGTCAGCTGAATATGTAAAGGATGAGGTTAAAGATAGAGTTGGTTTTGCTGATGTCTTTTCATACGCACACGAACACACACCGTTAACGACAGATGTAGGTCTTGTTAGAATTCCATCAGTTAGAAAACCTAAGATTAACGATATCAAAACCGAGTATGTTGTTGATTATTTTGTAGATAAAAAGAACGACTCTCGATATCAAGAGTATGTATGTTCATCTCATGAAGAGTATGAGAAATACAAAAAGCAATTTGATGAGTATCAGAAGGATACATCTAAACCACGACCGTCTGTAACCGTTAACGGTAGGGAATATCCTATTTACGATGTATACGAACGAAAAGAAAAGTTTGAATATATCGCGAAGTGTGTACAAAATTATCCTCTAGTTAATCCGGAAGTATACAAAGATGTAAAACTGTTATCTAGATACGAGTATAATTTATATAAAAAAATATATGATGATTATCAACAAGATAATTCTAAGCCTGTTCCAAAGCTTTTTAATGATTCTATCTCTGGAGAAGAGCCGTATCGAATTTTAAGTTTCGTAGTTACGAATCTTACACCTCCGGTTTCACCTATAGAGGATAACTCTGTATCGGAGGGTTCAGTAGAACATCAAGATGAAACCGACTTTGATGGAAAAGATGGAACAACAAAAACACGAAGAGATTTTAATCTTTTTGAACTAGACAAGAAAAAAGCGGAATTTACAGATGAATACGCCGCGGTTGGTACATATAAACCATATTTCAAAACAAAAGCGGTAGCTTGGGATACTGCTAAACTTGAAAGAGTTAATTTAAAATTATCCGAAGTTACAAAAACAATATACGGAACAGACGACGTTACCGCAAAGTTTCCAAATAGAACGGAAGTTCTAAGACGTAATATTACAAACTTAATCGACGACTTATATCCAAATAGAAGTTTTGCGGTAGAGCAACCAAAGGTTATTCCGAATGATCCTTCAGCGAACATAGTAATACCGTTCAAAAGTTCAAAACAACAAACACCTTCACACAATACTGTTGCGGAGTTAATGACTGATGAAGGTAAACCAGTTAATCACATCAGTATTATAAAATGGTTAGATAATGAGATTTTTAACTTTGATGAAATTAACCATTACATAGGTAAAAACCTAAAAGTATCTCAAGGTGATGATGACTTTGCGGGAAATAAACAGATTGTTCTCAATAAAGCTCAAAATATTATTCACTTCAAAACAGAGAAACTTGTTACAGATTTAACTCCTTTTGATACAAATCAATATGGTACATACGCAAAAGCATATTCAAGACTTGATTTACTTTCAAGTATTATTGGTATCAACAATTGTTACTTTATAGATTTATATTCAGACGAAGATTCTATTTTAGATATACACGATGATCTATCTACGAATTTAGATGTACCTGCACAAGGATTAGATCCGAATGGTAAGAAAAAAGCAGAATTAACTGATCAACTTACAAAAAATAAATTAACTGAAAAACAGCTACAGTTATCGATTAAACGACTTGTAGAAAATGTTAAAGGTTTACAGGTTCGTATTGAGACTTTAAAAACTGAAATTGAAAACATAGAAAGACAGATAGCGGAAGAACGTCTAAAGTTAACACCTGGTTCAGAAGAACAAGAACAGAAATTAAAAGATTTACAGAGAAGAATTCAGGAACTACAAACTGAACTCATTAACCTTAATGAACAGGTTATCTTAAAGACACAAATCATTTTAAGTATTGAAGATCATATTCCGTATTTGGAAGAACAGATCCTTGAAGTAACAACTACAATTACAAAACAAGAAAACGACCTTCGAATCTTAACGGAACAGTTAAACACCCTCAGTTTACACTTTGATGAAATAAAAGGCTTAGAGAATATCCGAAAAGAGTGGACAAGTTTATCAGATACTACACCTGATAAAAAAATTAAACGGTACATGAAGGATATTCTTACCGCGTTCAAGACTGAAGATAAAGAAGTCATAATTACAAATACAATGACCGGTAAGGATGAAGACCTTGTTCTTAAAGGAAAAGTTCATAACGGTACAAAAGTAGATAATGTAACGTATACGGATGATGAGTTTGAACTTGTAGTTGAAAATAAGTTTACGAAATTGTATCCTGAACCAGATAAAGGTGACTACATCGCTAGTCAATGTAAACGAGGTGGTATAGTAAGTAACGAGGGAACCCTTTGTAGAGGTAACGTTAGTACAGAAGTTTATCAAAAGGATGTATACTATAAACCAAGGTGGCGTTTCGATAAAACTACAATGAAGGTTGTAGAGGAATTCCCAATTCATACCCTATACGAAGATGAGGCTTGTACAAAAGTATATCAATCAAATTATAAACGACCTTCAAAAAAATTACAATTTGTATACAAAGGCCTTAAGGATAATTATTATTATACATTAAATACCAGTTCAGTAGATATATCCTTGACCGAGGATCCTATTTTTTACGATTTATTAAAACAAGGATTTAAACCAACTAAAGATATAGTCGACTCAGTAACTGATCTTCCGTATTATGAATTTGATACAACTTTTAAAAAGATTGTTAAAGAGAATGTCAAGAAAATATCAGATGACGTATATAAAGAGGGACATAATTACTTTAAGTTAAAAGATTATGAAACATTTGAAGTTTTAACGGACAAGGTACAAGTTGTAGAGTTAATTCAACCAAACAAACGGTTATATAAAAATACGGATAATATTTTACATTACACAGGGGATCTTAACGGTGCAGAACATCTCGGATTTGAAAAAGTAGAAGGTTCAAATCTTTGGAGTATATTTGAAGATCAAACGAGTTACTACCAAAGAGATGATTCTGAAGTTCTTCAAGTACTAAAAGATAACTATAAAGATGTAATTGATTTCACCATTGTATATACAATTGTACAGGGTGTAGCCTCTGAATTAGAATATCAAGATCCGATTGTTGAGAACTTTAAGTTATTAGATAAGGGTGTAATTAAAGACGTAACTACAAAAACGATTGAAGTTGTTATTGATAACGACAAGTTAGAAATCGAAGTAGCTACTATCCGAAAACTTGAGAGTCCTACAGTATATGTAAAATCAGATTTTAATTTTGTAACACAACAAAACCTTGAAAAGGTTTCAAAACCTACTCCTCAAGACATATATTATGTCTACAATATTCAAAGTCAAAAGATCTTTAGATGGGACTCAAACGATCCTGTAGTTAAAGTAGAAGAAACAGAGTATAAACACGTTACAATTGACGACGCAACTGAGGTACCGGAGGGATTAAAGGTTCCTAGAAGTCCTGGAGAAACTGGCTTATTTGTGGTTATCAAAAAACCTATTTTCTACTATGAACTTCAAAACGTATATAAACAGTGTAGATTTGAATTAACACAAACTCACATGTTAAAGTGGAAGACAGAAAATAGTAGTCAGACTAAAGCAACTGCAGATCTTCAAAATCCAAATCCTCTAAAGTGGATAAGACTTCATGAAGCTAAATGGTCTGGTGTTCTTAAACTTAAAGATGAAACATTTACAGACACCGATGAATTATACCTCTCTAAAGTACCACAAACCTCGAAGTTATCTTTCGGAGGAGAGTTTGTCGATCAGGACATTTTAATTGATAAATTAAAAGAGTCGAATACCACATTAGATACTGCGTATGAATCAGCAAAAAACTTTTTTGAAGGAACATATAATCAAGTTTGGACGGAAGATCTTGAAAAAGATACACTTAATGCGGAATTTTTAGAGAGAAAAAATAAACTTGAAAAACAACTAAACGAATCTAAAACAAAGAAAACTGAACTTGAAGATGAATTAAGATTCTTGAAAAGTCCGGTTGGTCTTGTGAATCCGACAAGAAAGATTACTTTTAAAGGTTCATTAGTCCCGGTAGAAGTTCAATCTCTTGAAAATGAAAAGAAAAACTTAGATGACCTAAAGAAAAAAATTAAAGATGACGAAGATGAACTTCAAACGGTTAAAGATGATTATAAAAAACTAGTAAATGAAATAGCAGCTGGTAGTACAAATAACGCAGTTGTTAACTTTAAAATTCAACAACTATTAAAGAAACAAACTGAACTTGAAGAAATTATCAAGAACTTAAATCAACAAGTTCAACAGATTCAAGGTGACGGAGACGCAAATCTTATACAACTTGATCCGTTTAGTGTTAGCCTCTTTACATCAACTAAAGATTGTTATATACTAGACTATATCAAGTTATTACAAAAGACTCAAGAAACTATTGAAGATTTAATCAGACAAATTGCGGAACTCGACGCTCAAAGTCCTAACGTAATTAACGTATTACCACAGTATATAAAAGAATTAGATTTTGTTAATTTTGTTGCTAAAAAGAATATTACAAGTTCTCCACATTTTGAAGATGTCTTATCAGAGGATATTTCAAATGTTTCAACAGTTGGCTTTGTTGTATCTCGTAAATTAAAAAGTATTCAAGATCGACTTACAACCACGGAGGCCTTCTTAGATATTTTGGGAAAAAGTTTTGAATACTTAAATAACGTATATAAACGGCCCAAGACCGATGTTATTACAGAGGAACCCCTTCCAGAACATCCAAAGAGATTTGAATCTGTAAATGTATGGAAGTCTTTAAAACGAACGTTTGATCAATTAAATACATATCATACAGATCCTCGAATTTACGACTTGGATTTAGCAGATAGTTATGAAAATAAACCAGGATTACCTGATATATCTATTCATAATAGAAAGGTATGGCAGTTTGTTGAATACTCTCGAAATCCTAAAAAATCAGCATATACAGTAGAGCAAGCGGATGTTAGGTTCTCGGGCTCGTATAAAATTGAAAATGTTCAATTAATGGTAAAACCAGAAAGATTACCGTTTCAAGATCCTGCTTATAATCAGGGTTGGGAATTATTTACTACAAAAACAATACAAGTCGTATATGTTAATGATAATGTTGAATTATCGGATCCAGATGTTACAACAATTTACTTAAAGAGTAAACAGCCGCCAAAAGGTTTATTGAAGTATTACAAAACTTCAAACGCAGGTGATCCTAATGATAATAATTTAATAAACAGCCATGGATGGCAGAATCAGACTGAATATAATACCTACAAAACGTTACAAAAACTTACATCTAGTTTATTAAATAACGGTGAACAAACAATAGACACAACAACGTTAGATAAAGACAATAATCTTTTCTATCAACTGATGTTGTTAGTATATCCAGTTGGATCATTGTTTATTACCGCAGATGTACGAAATCCTGAAGTTTGTTTTGGAGGAAAGTGGAAAAAGATAGAGGACAAGTTCTTACTTGGAGTTGGTGGTAGGGAGGTTGCAGCAGGAGCAAATGGTGGTAATAAAGATATTACATTAAATCCATCACAACTACCGTTACATACTCATAGTCTTGGTTCATTATCCACACCCGGTGGTTTTGATGTTGTAAGTACTACTCAAACAACCGTAAATGCCAACGGTGTATTTAAAGTTGAAAGCGTTAATCACGTAGGTACCAACTCACTGAGGGATGACATACATGGGGTCAGTGATAACTTCAATAAATATCGAATATCTTTTAATCCATCGGGAGCGCTTGGTCATACCGATCCACAAGGTAATAATCAACCTATTGATATTACACCTACATACTACAGTGTTCATATTTGGCAAAGAATAGAGGCTTAAAGAAAATATGAAATGGGATAACGTTTGTAATGATCAACGTGAAGTTTCTTATCAGGCTAGACTTGATAAGAAACTAGAACAACAACGTCGGCGATTAAATGATAATAGAATTAAACACGTAGGTATTCCGGAAGATGTTTTAGTTTTAAAAAGAAAAACAACAAAAAACGGAGATACTATTTCAAAAGTTATTGTTGATCAAAAAGTTGTTAATATAATATTTCCTGTTTTGAAAAATTTACCAGTTCGTCGGATTAAACAAGAATTCCAAACTGGTTACTCTATCCGAGCTCTAGTATCCGCTCATGGTGAGGGTGGAACAAGCGGTCAAGGAAAAGAACAAAAAGATTTAACTACAATTGATGTTTTAGTTCCGTATGATTCTACGATTGATATAGATGATACAATTATTCGGGTTTTTGTACAAGATGATATTAAGATGAGTACGGTGGTAGTTTTTACCGTACAAGAAATTACGGCGGATTTCTCAAATAATGCTCCGTTGAATCTTAAAGCTAGACTTGCGATTTCAACGGAGCCAGTTGACTTAAATAAACCATCGTATCAGATGATAATGGCTTTAGCTAAGAGAAGATTAGTTGCGAAGTACTAAAACTACTCAAACAATCGCCAATTTGTCAAAACAATCCCTGCGATAGGTGGAGGATTATCCTCTTCTTTTAATTGAAGAGAAACCTGTTCTAACAATTTTTTTTCTATTTCTCGGACCTGTGTTATATCCGTTATAGGTTGTTCTATTTCAATAGAGCTGTTTAAGTCTAATACTCCGTTTTGGATGTCTCTGGTTTCCAATAAGACCTTAAATACGACAAAATACTTTCTCATGAATTATTTTTCCTTTACCATTTTCTTTTTTAACTCGACACACCTCTCATGAATGTATCCGAGACCCTTTTCATGATAATCTGAGTTTTTAATTTTGAAACTAAAACCGTGTTCGTTGTCCTTATCATAATTAATTGAACGAACAACTATACCCTCGTGTTGTAGATATTCTTTCCAAAGATTCTTGTCAAGTCTGTCTTTAATAGTTGTAACAATTTCGTCTGATCCATTATATGGTGTAAATACAACACGTTCTGCAAAATCAATAGCTTCAGCCGTAGTTGTAAATACTTGTTTCATCTCCGGAACCTGATAAATATTTTGAACAATCGGTAAACCTAACATTTCAGATATACCCTTCATCTGGTCATAACTTAATTGTTTTTTGGTATGATAATCTTTCATTGTAAAGACATACCATTTATTATCTTCAAAATCATAGATATTCTGTTGAATTGTAGGTCCAACCTGCTCTCCTTGAACAATAACTGCAATACCGTGTTTATTCCACAACTCCGTCATCTTATTGATAACATCGTATTTTATCATCATTTTCCAAAGAATAGATTCATCTTGTTTTGGATACGGAATATTTCGAGAACACGGATACGCCGAATGAATTTTTCCGTATTTAAAAGTAGGAATAATTGTAAAAGATTGACCTTCCATTTTCGGAGTAATGTAAATAGGGGTGTCTAGGTTTCTTTCTAAAATACCCTTCATATTTTGTAAAGCTGTTTCATCTGTTTTACTGATAAGGTTGGTTGGAAAAGGAGTAACCTTATTTTGATGAAGTTTAACCCATATTTGTCCGATCCATCGAAGCGTTTTGTACTTATAACAAAACTTCACCCAACTAGGCCATTTTTTAAGAGGTTTTGTATCCGAGGGAGACGCATCTTCAACCGGTTCGTATTTCCAAATACCGAGTAAATCGGTTATATCGTCACCAGCTTTTAATTTTGAATATACAGGTTCCTTTAAACCTAATTCATTAAGAGGTACAGCTACACCCCAAGATTTAATTTCCTTAAACTTTTGAGGTTTAATAAGAAAACCCTCTTTACCATTGAGATTGTCTCTATAACAACGTTTTCTTAACCATTCCCAGTTTTCACAAACCGGTAGACAAGCGCCCTCCTGTATAAAAGCTACTAAGGTACCTGGTTGTATATCTTTTGAAATCATTACATCAAAATCAAGTTCAGAAAATGTAGCCCCTTGAACTCTATCCTTTCCAGGTAATTCCCATACCCTATCAATTGTTACAACGCTAGCAAGATCACGCATATTATCTCCTTATTATTTGAAATATAATATAGACAAAGACTCGGTTATATATTCTTAAAACTAACTTTAACAGGAGAGAGATAATATGAGTGAAAAAACAAAAGATAAAGATATTGAACAAGATAAAAAATTAGATGAACTTAAAAAAGAAAACGAATTACAGAATGACGTAATGTTCAACAATTTTAAGAATTTATACGGATTGAATAATACCAATCAAAAGGCGATTTCCGAATTAGAAAAAATAACAAAACAGTTACATTCAGCTGGTGTCTCAAAAGAAGATCTAGAAAAAGTTCAAGAGGTTATTCAGAAGATAATCACAGATGTTCAGACAAACTTTGAAAATGATAAAGAATCAAATAAAATCATTTCTGAGAGAATTAATGTTTTACGGTCTGATTTGAAAAACTCCTTAAAAAAGTTTGAGGGTATGGTTAAAAATGACAAGACAATGGAACTTATAAAACAAAACCTTAAAGATGACATCGCTAGATGGTTAGATCAACAAACAACAGATAATAAACAAAATGAACGATTACGACACCTTGAAGCCGAAAGGTTTTTTCAAGATAGAACTGATGAAAAACAAACCGACTCTATAAACAGTAATAAGGATTTGTTAAACAAACTTCATAGTGATCTTTATACGTTTATATCAAAAGAAAGTATTTTCAATAAGGAAATAAAAAGCTCTCGAACGCTAATGTGGATTGGACTTTCAATTTTAACAATATCCAATATCCTGCTTTGGATTTTTAAGTAGTCTAGACGTTTTTATAAACTAAATATCAACATGAAGCTTAAGAAATTAAAGAAACGAGATGAAGAAGTTGTATCTAGCGGTTTTCAACGTCTAGCTCCCGCTAGTCCTTTTCAGTTTATACAAACAAAACCGACAATGAAAAAGAAACTTAAAGGTAAAAGTAAATACGACCATCTTGATCTTAATAAATTATACGAATCTACTCAATTACCTACTCATATTAAAGAACCGTCTTTTGAAATTGTACAAGATTTATTACAAAAGTCTACACAATATATTGAAACAACCTTTAGAGGCGAAACGGACTTAAACAAAATTCAACAAGAGACCGATGATTTTATACAATTTGTGTATGAAAATAAACGCACCTATTTTAATATTCGAAGTATTGAAAATAAGGGTCTAGTAGTATTTGGTCTCGCGGCATTAGAAGATTCGGTTGTACCAGACACAGATAATCCTACTTGTCTTTTTGTCTACGAGTTATTTGTAGATATCGAATACCAAAATCAAGGAATTGGTTCTCAACTTTTAGATTATGTTATTGACTATCGAAATACTCATTACCCATATCTAGATATTGTATTAGCCGTTGATCCTACAAATGTTAGAGCTCAAAAACTATACAACAACTTTGGATTTAATTATACACAAAATACAAACGAACCAAATTATTGTTGGATGAAATATGAATCTCTTCAATACACGATTTCATATAAACCGTTTCAAAAAATTCAAGGTGTTTTAGATTGGAATAAACCTATACAAATGAGTCTAAAAGATCGTTGTGTAATTCGTTTAAGAAAAGGAAAAGAACTTATAGGTCAGTGTTGTATTGAAGTAGTTCTTGAAGAAAATGAAAACTATCCTTCAGCTTGGTTGTTCTGTTTTGCAGTTAATCCTAGGTATAGAAAACAAGGATACGGTACTCAAATACTACAAAGAGTTGAACGATGGATTAAGAAAAATACCTCAGCCGAAGTAATACGATTACACGCTCAAAAAGAATTTGAAGACGTACTTCAAGTCTTTTATCAAAACCGAGGTTACATCTTCAAATATTATGATATGTATTGTAATAATGAAATGACCTTTGAAAAAAGGTTAAGATAGTTTGATTTTTAAATTTAACATCTTTTTAATATCGTCTAAGGTGTCTTGAAGTTGTTTATCCGAATCTTTATTCCAAGAACTTCTTAGACAAGAACTTACGTCTTTTTCAGACGTCTTGGAGTTTGTAAAAATAAATACTTCGATCTTTACAAATGACTTTTCTTCTGAATCATAGCTTAATAGTATTTTGTAAAATTTTTCAGGAATAACTACAAGACCTTTCAACTTAGGATATTCTGAAACTTTTTTATCAAAAACTGGACCTGTTATAACATATACGCGACCATACGACCAAGCTCGTTTTTCGATTTGTTGTTCTATTTGATACCATGCGGATCCTCTAGCATTACACTCCGGATATTGTGGACAAATATTATATACCGCAAAGGTATCTTTTTGATAATCCTTGTTATAATCCATCATATCGTTTGGAATCATGTGACCTCGATCAAAAGATTGAAATTTCTTATCTGAGTTTGTATACGTATCGTGTTTGACTAAAACTTGTTTTGGAGAATTCTGTTTTGAAAAGGATCGAGGTCTTTCAAAACCTCTTTCTTTATTGACATTTTCTTTATCAAGATATGCTAACGCTACTTCTGGATTTTGGTAATCAACCGCGTATAAGATTGAATAACTTTTGTGAACAGCTTGAATTGGAATAATTTGATGATCGTTAAGTAGTTCTACGGTAACATCACCTTGTTGAATAGCTTTCTGAGCATAAGTTTGTATACTCAAAAAACAAAAGATTATAGATATTAATTTTCTCATTGAGATATCTCCTACCTAAAATATAGGAGAAAAATCTCAATGAATTACAAGAAAAGATCGGTTACAGTTCCCTAAAAAGTACAGAATTAAACCAACCTAATTTTTTTAGTTCTTTTATATCTCTTATCTGTAACAAAGTATAATCGGTATGAATTTCAAAACCATCAACATGATATTCTTTTCCGATTTCTAAAACGTGGTCTTTATCTCCACCGACTTTCCAAACATCACTATCTGATCTAATACAAACAACATTTCGAGGAGTTACATTTTCAATGTCAACATCTTTATTTTTTTGTAACGTTTCTCTTTCCTCTTTTTCCGGAATTTTATCTATTAATGCGTTTACGACAGGCACCAAAGCTTCATCGATTGATTGCATTTGAAATCCACCAACATCTCCACAAAACGCAACAATATTTTTCAACTTTTTAATAATATCTTGTAGTTCATCTGTTGTAAAATTAATCATGAGAACTCTCCTTTAATTTTAAGTCTTCTTTTTTCCAAACATCTACACAACCATGAAATCTAATAGGTATAGATCGCAAAGCTGCTTTTATAAACATTATGTGTTGTAGTCCTTCTTTTCTTTTTTCATCCGATTCTAAAAATTCCGGAATCGGTGCGATTAAACTCAACAAGGATGCGACAAGTATGTTGTAATGTTCAACCGTATACACCTTATCCTTTTTTAAAGACCTCATTGTTGAGAACCACAACTTGTCATATTCAGTTTTAATAATCTTACCAACTTCTACAAATGAGAACTTATTTTCGATAAGCATTTTGTAGAAATTTGATTCTACCTCGTTGATTAATTCCTGTTTAGATGTATATAAATCTATAAGATCGTTTAACGCGTTTTGTCTAAACTCAGCAACCTGTTCCGGGGTTACAGCTTGAATATCTGGTATATCTGTAATTTCAGTTTCTTGATTAATTTTTGTTTCTGTCATCTTCATCCTCTTTTAAAATAGTTTCCCACTGTCTATTATCGAATTCTTTAATTCCTAATAATCTTTCAAAAAATAACACTAACTCCGTCTTAATAATCGCTACATCCTCTGTATTCATTGTTACTTCGACTTCGAGGTACGGCCCGATTCCATTTACAGAAACAATTTCTACGTGAAACTCCACTCTTTTTCTACCGACATAAAAAGAAATAGACCTTTTTTCTTTTGTAAAGTAGGTTTTAAAGTTGACGAATTGTAAAAACTGTTGTATACTCTCAGGTTCATTAATAATTCTATTTTCAAATTCTTGATTAGCTTCAACACCCCGAACATCCATACTTTTTTGTTTTACTGTGAAATACCAGTTTGAATCTCCATCATCTGAATCGAATTCCTTTTTGAAATCAAAAAATCCGATTAGATCTAGATCTGACATATCTTGATATTTTAGAACTGTTTCTTTTCTAATACGAATTTTATTTCTAGGAGAGGTTATTGTGTCTCCATTAAAAGAATAATACAAGTCTTTTTTAATCAAGAACTCAATAGGTTGTTCCTTTCGAAGATACTGATCATTGTAAAACGACGAATTTTTAAGAAGATATTCAACCTGTTGTGGTGTAATTTTAGCTTTTAATTCTATTTCGAGACCCATTTTTTACCCCTTTTTGTCTTCTTTGTCTTTCCTGCGTCAATAGGTTCATTAATAATTACCTCGATTTCTTTATTAATAATATCTTGGTATTTTTCAGTTACCTCTTGAATAGCTTGTTGTTTCTTCATAAAATCTTCTTGGAATCTTTGAATACGTTCAAAGACTTCATCGTTGTCAAAATAAAAATCTTGACCTTTTAGACATCTTTCAATCTCCTCATCGGTCATGAAGTTTTTGTACAAATTTCTAAAACGCTTTTCTGTAACTTTAGTTTCAAATTCGTGAGATGCTTTTAATTCATTCCATTTTCCAAATTCGAGACTTGTCCACGCGTGAACCATAACCGTTGAATGTGGATAAATGTACCACTCATTTCCTGCCAACATAATCATTGATGCTGCTGAAGCACATAGTCCTTCAACGCTAACAACAACCTGAGCTTGACATCGTCTTAAACAATCATATATGTTTAAGGCTACATCAACTGCTCCACCTGGACAATTTATATGTACTTTTATAAGATCGTCGTGTTTTGTATTTTCAACCTCTCGCAGAAAATCTATATAATCCTGAATATCCCTAATCTCATTAATTAAATAAAAATCAACAATCTTCCCGTTCGGACCATCTATGACCTGAAGGGGATTATTGATAAGTGGTCTATCTGTCTGACTTTGTGTTTCGCAACAATTATTCATTATATTAAACTCCTTTTCGTCGTTCTCAATATAGAAAATTGATCGCGAGTATTCATCTTAACTATATTTTAGATATGCTAAACAATTACGAAAGAGACTTGAACTGTGAATGTTCTAAGTTTAAAGATAGAGAAAAGATGTCCATTTCAGATAGGATGTCTTGTAACTCCTTTTGGATGAGAGGAAGAATTCACGAAAACGGAATATCTAGAGAATGTTCTTGTCATAAAAACTGGAGACTAACTCGATTATATAATATTATCTCAAATCAGTTTAATTTACCGAATTCAAAAGAATTACAAGATCTTCAGTATTATGGACAAGATGATTCTTTCAAGAAATTACAAGTACTTCCGTCTATTATTTCTGAAAAAAAGTTACAAGATGTGTTAGTCATAATATACGGTAATCCCGGTTGTCAAAAGACAACATCTCTAGCACAACTTACACAACAGTTAATTTTAAAAGAATATTCCGTTCAGTATATTACATTTCCAGATTTAATAGATTTATTTTCAGATAAAACAGATTCGAGATTGAAAGAGATATCAACAACAGATTGGTTATTGATAGATGATTGTTTTAGTAATATAACTGTTAACTTTAGATCTAACTACAATGCTTTTTATAATTTAATTTTGAGTAGAAGAAAACCGACCGTGTTGAGTGCAGATTTTGATATTGATCAACTACCTAAGATGACATCTAGTCCTTTTTATAACGAAACAGCTATTCAAAAAGTTTTTTCACGAGTTGATATATATAAGACTAAAATCTTGTTTAAAGAAAACGTTTCTAAAATGAAAGTTGTTGGAATAAATGGTGATAAAGTTATCGACATTTGGTCGATGTAGAGGAAAAGAATAAATGAGTTTTAATTCAAAAAAAGAATATATAATTGGATGTATAACTGCAGCTGTAGGTAGTTTATTAGATGAAGATTACTACGCAAGAGATTTTGAAAATATAATTGGACATGAAACTACTGAACAAAGTATTTGTTCAAACTTTATTCATTTTGTAAAAAAGACAGAGTATGAGAAATGTAAACAGTATTCAACCCAACCAAACTTTAATGAATTTCTCTTATCTAAAAAAGGATCAGACGATACATACCTTACAGATCGAGAATCTCAGTTAATAGATTTATTGTTTAATAGAATTGAGTGGAATAAATCAAATAAAAATGCAGAGTTAAAAGAGCCAAATGATTTATATAAATCTCTTGTAAATGCTCGAAAGAAAATTAATCTTCAGAAACAATTAAAAGATTTATCAATACAAGAAACATATAATCAAGATCCAGTTACGTGGTCAGATGATTATTGTAATGAATTATATAAAAACTTAGACTCTTCAATATCTGAATATATGAACGACTCAGAAACAGATAAAATGTATTTTGGAGAGGATTTAATAAAATACTATGAAGAAAAAATAGAAAGTCGTAAAGGTGGAGAAACCTACTCTTTTCATAATAAAATCCTAGATTCTTTAATTACCGAAGGTCCAACGCCGGGTCACGGAGGTATCATTGGAGGATCAACCGGTATGGGTAAATCTGCGTTATGTCTTAATGTTATTAATGATTGTATAAATGCGGATATTCCAACTATGTATTTTCCTATAGAAATGGGGTTAGAAAATACCGTTGATAGATTAGCGGCTATCCGAACAGGTTATCCTTTTAAAGAAATTCGAAATATTGGAAAAGAAATAAGTTCAATCAGTAAAGAAGATGAAGAAAGTATTTTATATGAGATAGCTAGTTTACGAGCTCATCCAAACTTTACAATTATAGAAGATGCAAATATTAATTTACAAAAATTAAAAAATTATATTAAACGTTTTCAAGCAAAACTACCAAATAAGAAATATTGTTTAGTCTTTATAGATTTGCTTTTAATGATAAAAGAATTCTACGACGATGGTTCTAATATGGCTCAACAGATTGAACGAGCAATTAATAAACTAGATATACTAGCAAAAGAATTAGGTATTCATTATGTAGGTGTTGTACAATTAAATAGAAGTATCGAGGGTGATAGAGTATTAACTGTTCAACAACTTGAAAAATTAAAACCTACAAGAGCTTCAATTAAAAACTCGTCGGCGTTATTGGAAAGAGCTAGATGGGCAATTACACTTTTTAGAAAACGATATTTTGCGGATTTATATTTATCTGAAGAGGATGCTGATACGATTGAAGATGTTGCTGAGATTCAATTAATGAAAGCTAACGATGAAGCTATAGGAAGACGATTTGCTGATTTTGATGGACCGACTTTTAAAGTAACATTAAATGAAACGTACGGAAAGACCGCAAATGGATTTTAAGATTCAAGAACTTTTTTAGCCTTAATTAAAAGATCACCTTGATAATGTCCTTTAGTTATGTTATTTCTAATTATATCTTTTGTTAAAGATATTGCTTGATTAACTACATCAATACTTTGAATACTTCCACCTTTTATAACAACTTGGGTTATGAATTCTGGTTCTGTTAGTAGTTCATCGTGTAGTTGTTGTAATGCGAAATTGTTGTTGTACACAAAGTTTTCGACTTGATTTAATTCATTCTTGCTCAACTTACCTTTCGAAGATTTTTCTAACTGGTCTCGATCTACGATTTTATTATTATTATCTAAAGATACGGAAGCGAACTTACGGTGTTGAACATGACTATCTGTATTCAGTTGAAACTTTAATCTTTTAAAATGTCCTCCACGACTTTCGGTGTTTGTTCGATCTATCCAGACGTTCATCGGAAGATCAACATCCCGTTTATTGTAGTTCGCCATTTCGAACAGTCTTTGTTTTTCTTGAAGTCGATTACGAAGATTCTTAACGATATGTCTCAATTGTTTTTCTATAATTTTCAAAATTTAAACCCCTTGAGAAGACAACTTAAATAAGTTTTCTAATTCGATAAATTCTTCGAGGTCTACTTCCTCAATATCATAGATCGGAACATAACCGTGTTGAAGACACCACAATCCAAATTCGGCAAACGTACCCTCTTGATCGAGAGTTTTAACTTGTGTATACCAATCTGAATATTTATATGTTTTTTCTTGCTTTGTCTGTCCAAAAGCAAAACAAGTACAAGTCAAGATAAAAATTAAAATACAAGTTATATATTTCATTATTTAAAACTCCTTATCGTATTCGGGATAACCCCAATCTTGAAACTTAAACTCGGGCGGCATTAACTCTTTTACTCTTTCTAAATAACCAGGTTGCATTCGTTCTACAGGTGATCTACGAATAAAGTCTCTTTTAAGTTTTTCTGTATAAGATTGATCCCAAGCGTGAATCGTGAGTACAGCTGTAAAAAATACAAGAACCGCAAAAATTGTACCAAATACAATTTCTTTTAATTTATTTGTCATTTATTATACCTCTCTGACCTATAATATAGCCAAAGCGAGACGAAAAAGTTTTAATTTTTTAAAACTTTTGTGAAAAACAGTTGAATTATTTGCTTTTTTCGATAGCTTGTAATACCAGATTCTTTCTAACCTCTACAGGAGCAGCTGGTATTAGAATATATGAGACATCTAATTTTTTTGCATATTCTAAAATATATTTTTGAAGAGTATCCCTTGTTTTTATATTAACATCTCTTCGATTATCAGATGGAACATCAACACTCCAGGGCTGTAAAATAAAGATAAAATCGTGTTTAAATAAATCTTGATGTGTTTTTACAAAGTTGAAATAATAGTCTAGCACGTTTTTTGAAACAATTCCTTTTTCAACTAACCATCTTGTTACAGCAAGACCAGATAAAAAACCTCTATTCCAGATCCCATCTTTGTATTGAGTTAATTGACAAATATAATCTGTAATTAATATTAATTGATCTGTATCTTCCGATATATCTGAATATCGATGTGATCTAAGTTTTTCAATTTCTGGTATTTGAAATCCAGATTCTATTAAAGCTGATACTAAAGTATCTTTACCTGTACCTTGTGCACCCTCTAAAAGTATTTTCATATTAAAAAATATAGCGAAATAATCATTTATGATTTTTTAAATGTTTGTTTGCGTCTAACAGGATTCGAACCTGTGACCTACGGCTTAGAAGGCCGTTGCTCTATCCAGCTGAGCTATGGACGCTTGTTACAATTTATAAAATTATAGATAAGATTTTTCTAGTTTTTCAAAAACCACCTCGAACGATTGTTACAGTTTTTCGAGCCCGAGTAACACAAGTATATAACCATCTAGTATGTTCATCTCTATCAAACGGAAACGATTCTTCAAAAACGATAACATTATCCCATTCACTACCTTGAGCCTTGTGCCCAGTTATTGCATAAGCATATGTGAACTTTAATGGTTGTAATATTCTTGGTTTTATATATAACTCTTGTTTGAAAGTTAGAGAACTAGTTTCTTCAGTCAAAAATTGTTTATCTATTTTTATTCTTTTTTGTAAACCAGACTCAGATGTAAATAACCCTTGATACACTGGAACTTTTAATTTTCCTTTAAAATAGGTTGAAGTAGTTTCTTTTATATCTTTTAATAATCCAACTGTTCCGTTAGTTAACGACATTTCAATTAAGGATTCCCAATAATTTTGAGTACAAATAATCTTTTCGCCTTCGTCAATATCTCCTTGTTTCTTTAGAAAAACTCGCATTGCTTTATTTACGTTCTGTCGAAGCTTATTTGTTCCAACTAAAATCATATCTGCGTTTTTGAGTTCATCTGGAGATAATTCTTGTCTTGTAATTACTTTTGTATCTTTTTCTCTAAAGTTGTCAATGTTTTCTTGATTTCGAATACTCATCGATAACCGTATAATTGGACTATCTAAAGCCTGTCGATGTACTTCTTTTAGAAAAATATCGGGGTTGTCTAAAAGACCGTTTTTTGTATCTTTTTGTATTGGAGGTAGTTGTCCAGGGTCTCCTAAGAAAATTAAAGGTATTTCAAAAGATCTCAGTTCTTGAATCATATTTAATGGAACCATAGAACACTCATCAACGATAATTAACTTTGCGGGTAATTCGTCTTTTAAGGTAAATGTAATTTCACCAGACCGGTCTACGTGAACCTCGTACATTAATTTATGGAGCGTTAATGCTGAACAACCTTTATTCGTTAATACTTGTGCAGCTTTACCTGTAAATGTTGTATACACAACCTCAGACTCAGAGATATAATTTTCTTGAATTAGTCTATCAATTAAGAATCGTACAAGAGTTGATTTACCGGCTCCTGCGTAACCAGCTATAACGGTTTCTTGTCTTTGTTTAAAATTGTTGAAACATATTTCAATAGCTTTTTGTTGTATATCTGTTAATGTGATGTTAGTCATTTGATTTTAAAGTATAGCGAAATCTTCAGTTAGGAAAGAAATTAAAAACCGTAGTATTTTTAGATACTACGGTTGTAAAAGATCTAAAGTCTAATTCTATAAAGCTTTCTTTAATCGGAAATCAAAGTCGCCAAGACTATTCAATTTATTAACCATTACGGTCTCAAGAATATGTTCTTCGAACTGAATAGATCTCGGAACGTTATAACCTTTTCCTGTTAAAAATCCAACATATTTAGGACCTTGAAGGTTCAATACAACATCTTGTGCATTACCATTAACGTCTTCAAAAATAAGAACTTCTACGGGTTTATCCGGATCTTCAACCTCTGGTTTATTTTTAAAGAAATGATAGTCATCAAGAACATACGATATTTTGATTAGTGGTTGAGAAAAACTATCAAACATTTCACCATCTTCATCTTGTACTCCGAGGTCATCTATAAAGTCTAGTATATCTTTAATTATTTCATCCTGACAAGTGTATACATCGTTTGTTGGAAAACTAAAAACATGTGTCGTGTTGTCAAAATTTATTCGAACTCCAAACGCCCTAGGTGTACCAGATTCAATAGTGAAATCAATATCTGCATCCTCAAGATAACTATTAATCTCATATATAAACTGATCTTTATATAATTCAATATCATCTGTAATGTTTGACATATAAATAATTACTCCTATATTTATATATAGTCTATACAAACAATTCAAAACTAAGTAAACTACTGAGGTCAAGATGAAACTAGAATTTTTTTCAGAACAAGACTCTACCGTAACAGGTTCAAAACACTTTTTACGAGTTAATGATAAGTATATAATTTTAGATTACGGAATTTGGCAAGGTACATCAGATGATCTTGTAAAAAACAAAGAATTTGTTTGTCCTATTCCAATAGATCAAATTGAAACTGTATTAGTATCTCATGCACACGCGGATCACTGTGGATTACTCCCTAAGCTTGTAAAAGAAGGATACGAAGGTAAAATACGATCAACTCCTGCAACCAGAGACCTTGCGGCTATTATTATGTTAGACTCCGCAAAGATTCAAAAAAGAAGTAATAAAGATGTCTACTATGATGAAGCGGATGTATTAAAAACAATTAATCAGTTTAGGTGTCATTTTTATCATAAACATAAAAAAATTAATGAATATGTTACGTCTACTTTTTATGATGCAGGTCATATACTAGGTTCTGCTTTAATAGACCTGGAGATCACTCAGCGAGGTCTATTTGGTTTACTTAAAAAACCAAAACATATTTTATTTACAGGAGACCTTGGGCGAGAGAGTAGTCCGATTGTAAATCCTCCTGAAACTAACATACCAGCTCCAGATTACATTATAATGGAATCTACTTATGGTAATAGAACACATCAGAACAAGGGTATGGCGATACGAGAGTTTTCTAATATTATAAATCGAACAGTTGAACGAAACGGAAAAGTTATTATACCAACCTTTGCAATAGAGAGAGCTCAGGAGATTATATATCAAATTAAAGTATTGATGCAAGAAGAAAAAATTCCGAGAATCCCTGTATACATAGACTCACCTATGGCAGTTAACGCTACCGGAGTATTTAATATACATCCGGAATGTTTTAATAAACAAATACAAGATAATTTTATAAGTAAAGATAAAAATCCATTTTCGATTCAGAGTTTACATTGTATTAGGGATTATAAGGAATCACTTACTGTTGCTCGAAGTAGAAAACCGAGTATTATACTTGCGGCTAGTGGTATGTGTCAGGAGGGCCGAATATTAAATCATTTACGGTTTGGTATTGGAAATTCTCGAAATACAATTTTGATTGTAGGATATCAAGGAGAAAATACTTTAGGACGGGACATCTTAGAAAAAACTCCAGTTGTTAATATTGAAGGAGATGAATACAAATTAAATGCAGAGGTTCAAAGTTTGAGTGCTTTTTCTAGTCACGCCGATTTTAATGAACAACTATCTTGGGTACAAAAAATAGATACATCTAAACTTAAAAAAATATTCCTAGTTCATGGGGATAACGAAGCTCGAGAATTTCTTCAAAAGTTTTTAATAACAAACGGTTTTAAAAATGTTGAAATCGTTCAAAAGGGTGTTATATATCAACTCTAATCTTCATCTAATAACGGTTGTAGGTCTTTTTTAGATAAACATTGAACTGCAAACTTATAAAAAGATCTACACTCTTTTAAAACTTCTTTTTCACAATCTTTTGTAAATACAAAGTTTTTTGATCGAATTACCTGATTTTCAGGATTTGTAATAATTACTGCATACATACAATCTGTTAATATTACTAAGTCAACGGTTCCACTGCTGTTTGTATGTGATTTAAGAACCTGTCTGCCATAAATTCGTGCCATTAATGTTTTATTTAGTTTTTGCAAAAATAAAACCGCTGAATCTTTATGTAGTTTCTAGCATCTTAACTATATAAACACATATGATATTTAAGTTACATAGTCTACAACAACTGGTAAGTAAAATGCCGTTTCTTCGATATAACGATTGTAAGTTCTTCCTTCTTGTAGAAGATTACTATAAACAGTCTATAGATACGTCTACTTTTAAACCGTGGAAGATGCAGAAACCTACTACGTGTCATCGATGTACTTGTCAACTAGATGTACAACCTCAAGATTTTGAAAAAGATTTAAAAATGTTTGTAGATTTTACAAACGCATTCTTTCAACAAACCAGTACTCAAAGTTTCTCAAACATTCGTCACTTTTTATTACGAGGTATAACTCGAGATGATTTACAAATGTCTGAGGTTTCTGATTGGTTAGTTATACATGATCTTCTCGTACAAACCGGATTTGAGGTTGAATTAACAAATATTCGACGACTTGTAAGGATTCCATGTGGGCCTTTAAACTTAAATATTATTAAATTAGAAAACGATTCAAACATTTATCTTGAGATAACTGGGGATATTGAAAATACCGAACTCGTAGAGAATCTAAAAACAACCTTAGATTTAGATCAAGAGCTTCATCAAAATTGGACTGAATTAAAACCTGAAAATACAAAAGACATTAAAAAAGATCCTTATGTCTAAGGATCTTTTTATGAAAAACTAGTTATTCGTTTTCTGTATTCTTTTCTAATTCTTTTAAGGCTTCTTCTCTTTTTTCCTGTAGTTCCATTTGTTCCTTTCTAAATTCAACCTCTTCATCGACCAAGATAGAATTCTTATCAAGAACCTCGTTGAAACCACTCATTGCTTTATCTACTTGGTCTTTTAATTGTAAAAAAAGTTCCCTGTTTTCCTTAAAATACCTTTGAACTCCTCCCATACCTTGCATTTTAATTAATTTTTCGGGATTAGGATCGTCCTCAAATAGGTAATACCAAGCTCCGTGTTGTTTAAGAATTCCGAGTTCAATCAACATATCTACATATTGACCTTCACCGTCAATTCCTTTTTTATAACCATCTCCGTCCTTAAAGTAAACATTCAAGAGACACTCTCTATATGGTGATCCATTAAGAATAGCTTTATTTTTGTAATTCTTGATTTTCATTGTAATACCTACAACCTCTCCTTTATCAAGAATTTGTTCTTTAGGTGTTACTCTAAATCTGGTCGACGGGAAGAAGTTGGCCGCCTCTCCCCCGGTTGGTTTTGGTAATCTCGCCATCAACTCCTGCGAAGCCCTTTCTTGGGAAATCCATAAGACCGGACATACATATCGATCTACGAAGTAATTCATCCTCTTGAGAACCATTCCTGAAGCCTTGGCGCCACTTCCAAATGTTGCCTTACTCATTTCTTCATATCCAACTTCTCCAAAAGAAGTCTTGTCTAAACCTGCGGCGTCGGAATCATATATACAACAACATACCTTACCAGAAACAACTGTTTTTTCAAATGCAATCTCTTGATCGTCTACATACAGGTTTCTAAAAACGTGAACAAGGGGTTTACCGGTATCTGGATTATTGATAACTAATCCTAAGTCTGCGGCGTGTTTAATATCGAAGGATCGTTCATTGTCTAAAATGATTACGTGACAATTGTCCCAAGTTTTTTCTTTTTCATATCTACGTTTTTGAACTTGACCTGCGATATATGTGGCTAGTGTTGTTTTACCACCAGACTCTTTTCCATTAAAACGATGAATAGCGTTTAACTTAAAACCTCCACCATATGCCCATGTTAGTCGCGGTGCATCAAACTGAATAAACTCATCTTTAAGTGTGGCAGCTTCACCATTAAAAATATTTCCCTCTCCAAATTGAGATTCTAGTTGATTCATTATCTTATCAAAATCATCTGTCTTGTTTGTATTTTTTTCTTTCGCCATAAATTATTTAACTCCTGTTGTAATTCTTAATTATAGAAATGTCGAGATTACTGTTCTTTTTCCTTCTCAGTCTCTAAGTCTGTTGTATTTCGAGTTTTAAATGTAATTGCGGAAGGTTTCTCCATCTTTTGTACTGGTACCGTTACGATCCACAAACCTTGTATAATCTCATACTTTAATTCCATAATATTAAACTTATCTGTATCTATATAAACAGCTTTCTCAAGAGTTTTTGAAAAATCGGGTAAATTTGAAACTAAAGAAAACTTGTCGTTATTAGGTTGTTCCTCAAAGACAGTAATATGTAAATACTGTTGATTATATTGTAATTCAACTCTCTCTTCAACAACACCAGGTAACATAAATCTAAGTTCTAAATCTCCATCTTTTGCGAAGTCTATATCTACTGGAAAGTTATCCGAACCTTTAATCAACAATTGTAAGATATCGTTGTTACTTGCAACATCTGTGTACTTTTTAGGATCGATATATTCAGTTATCATTGCTTCTTTAACATCTTTAGGTAAATCAGGTACAGGTTCGTCGTTAACATACATTGTACACTCAACACCATCCTCTGTATATTTCCAGATTATTCGGGCAATAGTCCCGTTAGGATCTTTATATACCTTTTGAAGTTGAATATCTCCGGGTTTTGGTCGAGTTGTAGATGTTGTGTTAATATCTTTAGGATCCTTTGTTAATAGTTTCGTATAATTCATTCCAAATTTATTTTGAATTAAATCATCAAAATAATTACTTAAAGTTTTTATAAACATGTATACTCCTTTTATTTACGCTATGGCAGATCATTATATATTTCATCAAGATCGTCTTCAATATTTTCTTCTTGAATATCATCTTCAAAATCGTCATCTACATCTGAATCTATATCATCATATAGATCATCATCTTCGAAATTGGTTAAATCGTCTTCCGAATCTTCGAAATCGTCGTTATCATCTTCTTCAGGTTCTATCCAATCATCCAAAAAATCAACATCATCTGAGTCTTGAAAATTCATTATTTTCTCCTCTCTTGTATCTAAAATATAGAGTTGTTTAAATTCTTGTATTTTTTTCTAAACTTTTTTGCTCAGTTACTGCTATATTATAAGTGTACAGTAGGAGGTACGAAAATGACAAGTAATTTAATAGAAACAATTGAAAACGTTGAAACCTTAAACAGATTTCAAAAAAATAGGATCAGGTGGGCTTTAGAGGAGTATTTTGAAGATGAAAATCTTAAAAAACAACTCGAAGAAAGAACAGGAACTAAGGATCACTATACCGTTGAATATCATAGTGTAGATTATGCGATTGTTTCTGTAACACCGACACCGACGTTTGACGGTAAACCGTATCCGTATACGGCCTTTATCAAAAAGGACGAAACCTGGACGTCGGTTCATTGTAACTATGAAACGTTTGAAGAGACTTTTCTTGCGGCGATGGCTTATAAGTTGGAAGGACCCAACTATATGGCAGATCGCTATGCAGGACAGATCCTCGGATTAATTAACCGTTAAAAACAAATATGAGGAGTCTATTAGAGATAAGTCGCGGTATATTTCCCGCGACTTTTTCTATATTTAAAAACGAAGGAATGGTTATATTGACAGAACGAAGTATACAAGTCGTTTATAATGGTTTTGAAACGTATTGGAATTTTGTTTCGCAGATCTTACGTCAAGGGGTTTTTAACGATGTCAAAAAAGAGTTTCTTAAAACCCTGTATGAGACCTTTGAAAGTATTTTAAAATTCTCAATTGACGATTTAGATTGTATAATTCAAAAAGATAGCAAAAGTTCTGCAAGTTACTTTGGAATTACGTGTTTAGGCGGTTTATATAAGTTTACGGTCTACCTTACTTTTGGACTTAACAACAGCGTTAATGTGTATATTTTTGATAGTAATTCGAAAATTGAAACGGTATACGTAAATCAAACTCTAGAGGATTTAATAGATCTGTTAGAAAATCGAACAACTGTTGTTAAAGAGAGTATCATTGAACATCGAAAATACATGAATAGTTTAATTTTCAGAAAAGCTATTGAGAATATCTAACTAACCTATATTATCATTTTTGAGAGGATATAATAATGAAATTAGCGATAGATTTTGATGGAACAATTACAGATGATTCTTTTTCTAGAGAGACTGGTGTGTTTCGAACAGGTCCATTCAGAAAAGATTTTTTAAAATATTTACCCTTAATCGCAAAATCTCACTCTCTATATATTTTAACAGCTCGTTGGAAACAAAAACACTATGACGAGGTTCAACGACTTCTCGAAGAGATTGATTATTTAAAATATTTCGAAGATGTCACAAATGTAAAAAAACCAGTAGACTTCTATTTTGATGATCGAGCAAATATTATTGACTGGGAAACTCTATATAATACTTTACAAATTGTAAAAGATCCAGATGACATCGCGATGACTTATACAGTTGAACTTTTGAAAAAGTTACAAAACTAAGGAACGGTTTATGATATTTTCGGAACAACGACATAAAAATCTTAATCGAAAATATTATCACGGTTTTAATCTTCATAAAACTAAAAAGTTATCTTGTAACGAATTTTATTTAACGACATCTTTTGTATATACAGCGGAGAACGCTGAAGCAGATGGCTATGTAACTGAATATCTACTAAAAAAAGAGATAAACATTTTTAACGCTTTATCTAAAAAAGATTTTGAGTTATTAAAAAATAGATGCGAAAAAACAGATCGTAAATTTCTTAATGTATTGAGTCGTCTTAAAAAAGATGACTGGTTTCGTTTGTTTGATTATGAAGTTGAAAAAAGACAAGAACTATTGGAAATCATTGAAGATCTAGGTTTTGATGGTTATTTTAATTTTGAAATAGATAATGAATTAGAAAGAGACTATATAGAACAAGGTCCTATGATCTCACCATCCTTAATTCATAGTCCTGCAATAGCAGTTTTTTCAAAGGATTGTTTAACAGAAACTCAAACTTTTTATGGTCGAGAAGACTTTCTTAAAAACGAAGATATTCAAAAAGCTCGTCAAACGTTGATAGATTATTTAACATATAGATTTTTAGATCTGTATGAAAAAGGAAAATTAACTCAAAGAAATGTTCAAAAGTTATATCAGAACATATGTGGAATACATTTCTTCACATTACCGGAACTATACGATATAACCAAAAATTGGACTTTTGAAGAACTGTTCAAAGACAAAAACAAGTTTATTCAAGAATTTTCTTTCTTAAAAGAAAAGACATATACAATGATACGTCCAATTTCTCCTACCATTAAAAAACGAGCGATTCGAATCGCAGAAAGAATCTTTAATGAATCGCTCGATGATTTGTATGTTTAATGATCTTTAACCTCTAATTCGGATTTTAACTAGAGAAACTGAGAAAATAATAATGTTAAAAAACTAATTCGGGTATGTTTCAATGTACTGTATGCAACGAAGAAATCTATTTTTGGCCTCTTGGACCTCAAGAGGGTCTAAGGGTAAACTCTCCAATGCTTACAGATGATACTTGGAAAGCATGTTTAGATTATTACAAACTACAACAACAAGATTTTCAATTCTTGTGCGACTCTTGCATGAAAAAAGCTCTTAGTAGAAACTTTAAAGGAAAAGACTTTCGAGATTGTATAATTTCTTGGGATTACATTAAACATAACAATCTAAAACTTAAAATTCCAAAAGAAAATGATAATCCTCCTGACAGAGAAACGCTCTAGGTATATACCTAGATCTTTTAAACTACTCCTACATTCTAGCTCTTAAGCCCTTTTCAGCTAACTTTCTTCGAAGCTTTTGTAATGTTTGTCTTGAAAATTAGTTTTTAAAAAATCTGCGTACAATTCTATATTTCCAACATGAAAAATTATAAAATATCGCACGAAGCTCCAATATCAATTTTAGATGAAATTCAAAAAAAGACAGATTATGATTACTGTTTATTACACATGTTGTTGCAAGATTCTGAATATCGAGATTGGTTTATACATAAAGCTAGAAAAGAACACTTGATTCTAGATAATAGCGCATATGAACTAGGATCTGGTTTAACAGGTGATAAAATAGTAGAAGGTTTTAATTTAATTAAACCAGAATATGTAGTAGCTCCAGATGTTATTAAAGATGCGACAACAACAAATAAAAACTTTTTAGATTTTAAAGAAAAATATGGCGATCAGGTAGGAAAAATCGGAGGAGTTGTTCAAGCTTCAAACTTTGAAGAGTTTGAAAAGAGTTTACAATTTATGTTTGAACATGCAGATCTGGTTATGGTACCTGTTGGAATTTTTAAAAAAGGAATTATTAGATTCTCAACAATTCAACTGTGTGTTGATCGCGGTAGTTGGAGTTTTGATAAACCTGTTCATTTATTAGGTTGTAAAGATTTAACTGAACTGTATGCGTATCGGTATAATCCAATTGAAAATATTGTTAGTATTGATACATCGTCGCCGGTTCAATATGTTTTAGAGAATGACGAAGGTTATCCAATTGATATTACACAATACAAGAAACCTACAAAGATGGTTGATTACAAAGAGGTTGTATCAGAAAAACAACTTAATAAGATATATGATAATATTCGATTTTTTAAAACGATGTTACAACCGTCTTGGTAGGCTTTTTTCATGAAAAGTATAAGTATTAGTAGAGCTAAAACTTGGAAAGAGTGTAAATTAAATTATAATTACCTATATGAGAATAAGTTTACTCCGAAAGATAAACAACCGGTTTTTGTAACCGTAAAAGGAACAGTTCTTCACGAAACTTTCGAACATCTTCTTAAATTTGAAAATTATGTTAATGAAAATCCTCAATTACCATATAGAGTTGTTGATTGGAATTACGCGAGTTCAGTTTTAATAGAAGCAATTAAAAAAAACCAACTTCCTAGAAAAGAGGTCGAGGAATTTAATCTCCCGTTAGGTCTCAAACGTTGGTTATCTTTTAAACACGATTACTTAGACAAAACAGGTCATGTATTATATGCGGAAAAACAGTATAATGAAATACTATTCGGAGAGACTAAAACTATTACAATTCTTGACCTTTTAGAAGATTGTGGAGACGGTACGTATAATATTTACGACTATAAAACTCCAAAAACAACCGATACATCTAGATATAAAGAACAATTGACTTTATATGCATATGTTATGGCTTGTGTAAAGGGAATTATACAACCTGGTTCAACTGAATATGAAAAGGTAGTTCAACATTTTAGACTATTTGTATTTTTTCCTTTAGTCGAAGGTGATTTTGAAACGTATCAAGGCTGTCTAAAACAATGTAAGTTTACAGTAAAAGATGTACAAAACGTTATAGAACAACTTCAAAAAACATGTTCTGAGATAGACACATTTAATTTTAACGTACCTGCAGAGGTTTTACAACCAGTAAAGTTACCATTTCAATGTAGATGGTGTGATTATTACGGATCAAAACCTCAAATGGATATTCATTCTGAAAAAGGTCAGCCTTTCTATGGTTGTCCAATTACTGCTTTTATGAATAATACTCCGCGAAATACTGAGTTCATTCCAACTCCAGCTAGAACATACTCAACTTAGACAAAGTCAAAACTAACTGTTATTATGAGTAATCTTGTTGAAAATAATAACAGTTATACATCTTTTGAGCAAATTTGGTCTCAATATGTTTTTACGGATAAACTGCCGGAGACCTTACCAGATATAAATACTGTAGAACGTAAAGAGCTTAAAAATAAGAATGAAGACTCAATCTGTAGTTATTATGTTTTTGAAAAAGCAGAAGACAATCTAACCTATGATTATTTAATATACATATCTAATTTTAAACTGACAAAAGAATTTCGACAGAAAAAACTGTGGAAATTTGAATGGGACGATAATGAAGAAAATCTAAGACGATTTATTATTCCCGGTACAGTTACAACAAGAATATACACTCCTACCTTCACAAATGGTAGTTATACAATTCCATACACTAGTATAGATCCGGAATTTGACTTTTCAAACTGTAGAATTAAAGTAGGTCTAGATTTTGAGAAGTTGTACATATCTGGTTGGTTATATATTGGTCAAGACCTACAAAAACTACTACATACAAGTTTACCACCGTTTGATGATAGAATTTGGTTATTAAAAAATAATACAACTCAAGACAAAGCTAGTATTCAAGTTCAAGAGACATTACGATTTAAACTACCTAAAAGTTCATTCGATGATACAGAGGATAGTAATACTATCTTGACTACAAATATCCTTAATCAAGCGTTAGCTAGTTTTGGAGTTTTAGATGAAGGAGAGTACTGGTAGATGATTGGATATAAACAAAGTGCGTTACAGATAATTCAAACCAAGAAAGCTGATTATCTTGATAAAATCAAAAAAGTTGATATTGATATCTTTAATTCTGGTGTTAAAAAGAATTATCTAAGACAGTATTTTTTTAAAGCTGCTCCTGATAATAAAAAGGGAAGGATTCAAAAAATATTTTCAGATAAACATAATTTATTGTTACATTTTAAAATCCTTCGTACGGATTCAGATTCTGTTCAATCTTTATTTTTAGATCAAACTCAAGTTCTTACTACCCAACACGTTACTACTAAAGATGAAACATATGATCTTGTAATTTGTCATCTTATGGAACCTGGTGAACATGTTTTAGATTTAAGAACGGTAAACGGTTATGTAGAACGTTTTACTTTTCATATGTTAGAACAGGAGTTAGAAAAGGGTTCAGTTATTGATATCCCTCAAATATCATATAGAGACGCCTTATTAAATGTTGTTAAACTATGGTTATTGTCGTCTAGATGGGATAGAGTTAGAAAACCAGACTGGGCAGGTTTCTTTGATGACCGACTACAGAGATTTCCGATGAATGAAACTGGAGCTCGACAATTAGAACAAGAGTTGTCTCAAACTCTTTTGGATAAAATTAAAAACGTAGTTATATCCGAAACTACAGCTGTTCCTAAATTATCAGATAGATCTTGGGACGTAGGTTTAACGGCCCTTGACACACAAACGAAGATTATTGCTAAATATAATGCAGACATTGATACCAAGAAATCAATGTATCTTGAAGATGAAAATGTAGTGATATTACGAGAACATACCGAAGCTTCTACCGAATCTCAAAACTTTCAGACTGAAATTAATGAACAACTCGCGAAGATAAAAGGATAACTTTTTATAAGGTTTGGCTATATTTTATATACGAAGGACAGAGCTATGACAAAGTTGAAATTAAACGAGTCTATAAAAGAAACACGAAAGAAACTTCAAGAAAAAATTGATGATGAAGTCCTGAACATCGCTAAAGGATTTATCAAGAAACATATTAAAGCTCTCAAAGTCTTAGCGGATAGATAAAAATGAGAATACTTAGTATTGAACAAATTATTCAAATTCATGATGAGATTCTTGAAAGCTCTGGAGGTTGTTCTGGTATAAGAGATAAGAACCTCTTAACTAGCGCAATTAATAGTCCACTTCAGACTTTTAATGGTACAAGTTTATACAAAACAGACTTAGAAAAAATAACAAGAATATCTTACGGTATTGCTAGAAATCATAGTTTTTTGGATGGAAATAAGCGAATCGCCGCGATAGTCTTACTAACATTGTTAGAAATAAATCAATTTAATTTTGAGATAACAGACGAAGAACTTGTGAATATCTTTATTAACGTTGGTAGCGGCGAGTTAACTTATGAAGAGTTTTTAGAATATATTCGTCAAAATTTAAAAAAGTAACTATATTTAAAATAAGAAATATTGCAGTTAAAGTGTTCATGGTTACACGCTAGTCTTCCAAACTAGAATAAGGAGTTCGAATCTCCTTAACTGCTATAAATGCGGGTTTGGCGAAACTTGGTAGACGCGAAGGACTTAGAATCCTTTGGAGAAATCCATATCGGTTCGATTCCGATAGCCCGTAACGTGGAAATAAATTGAATGGATTATATAGGTACCTTAATAAAAGCACATAAAGCTCTTTTAAAAAAAGTAAAGAATTTACAGTTGGACGATGTAGATTCTGAGCTTGTGTCTTTATATAAAAAAGTAGATCAACAAAAATCTGAAATCTTATTTCTACGAGATAAAATAGCCGATCTAGAATTAAAACTTTCAACCGCTAATCGAGAACTAGAACAAAGAAACGCTACAATCTTACAACTTCGAAATTCCTAACTCCTTCAAATTTGCATAACAATTCTATATTTTCTTTTATAGGTGTAATGTAGAAAATGCAACGTAACTTTTTTTTCAAAACATTAGAGCTTGAAAACTTTATGATATTCACTCATAAAGTTGTTAACTTCGCAGAAGATTTATCATTAGTTATTGGTAGAAATGGTTCAGGTAAATCCGCAATCCTTGATGCTCTTGCTTTATCTTTTCAAATAAAAGAGAGAACATCCTCTGTACAAAATTACATCAGATATAATCAAACTACTGCTAAGTTAAAATTAACGAGCAGTTGGATGAATAAAGACCTTGTTATTGAATCTATTTTTAATACTAAAGGTTCAAGAAGAATTCAACGAATAGTAACCTATGATGGAAAACAGTATGAAGATACTATTGCTAATAATTTTCTATCAGAGTTTTTTGATAATAATGTAATTACAGTCTCGTTTGCATTACAGGGAGCTGAAAAGTTTCTTACAAATTCAAAAGCTACGAATCTAAAGAATATGATTAACCTTCTACAGCTTGATTTTTCAAAAGAGGTTGAATATTCAAAAAATCAAACTCAATCTTTAGATAAAATAAAAACAGAAGCTTTAAATCTTATAAATAGACAACAAGGTTCAAAGGAAACTTTACACAATAGTTTAACTTCGTATAAAGAAAAACTTTCTCAATTATTAGAGGTTGAAAAGACTCTTCTAAATACAGATACAAACACGGACTCAATAGATTCTGAAATCATTAGTCTTAAATCTGAATTACAAAAATTACTTGAAATTCAGAATTCTTTAACCGAAAAACAAAACACCTGTTCTCAATTAAAACAACAGATTGATAAGTCTACAATAGATCTTCAAAAGGTTGAAAATCAACTACAACAACTTCCGAATCTAGAAATTCAAAATCTAGATCTTTTTAAAGATCGTTCTCAAACTATTACAAATAATATTTCAGATTTAACTACTAAGCTAAATGAAATCATTAATAAGATATCGGAATCTAATATCAATCTTGCAAACTCTAAAACAACTCACGATATTGAACACGAACGTTTTTTAAAATTACAATCTGGTATTTGTCCTACGTGTTCTCAAAAAATAGCTAGTACTATTACTAGTGACTTAGACAATAAAGTTAAGAGTCTTGTAGAGGATATAAATAAGTTTAAAGAAACTATTACAGATCTTCAAAAAAATAAAAGTGATATAGAGACACAACTTAAACAAGATAATCAAGACCTTCAACAAAACCAAAATGATTTACAAAAAGCGGAGTTGAATAATCATACAAAGGAAAACAATGATAAACTTCGAACTGCTTTAATAGATTCGAAACAACAACTTACAGATAATCTTAAAGATTTACAATCTAGATATAACGACGCTGTAACTGATTTTGAAAAACATAATGTAGACAATAATCAGAAGATATTAGAATATCAAAATAACATTCAAAAGTTAGAAACACAAAAAAAGAGTATTTTAGACCTGTATACTAAAAAACAAAGTACGCAAGTAGAAATTCAATCTTGTAAAAATTCTATTCAACAAATTGAAAAGCAATTACAAGATATTGAGGTCATTGAAAAAACAGAAACAGATAAACTACAAGAAACTCAGACTTCAATAGGAACTTGGCAGAAAACTCAAGACGTATTCGGATTACTTCCTAAACTATATCTAAAACACTTTATAAAAGACATTCAAGATATTTGTAGTAAAATTATAATTGGATTTGGTTATTCGGGTTTACATATCGAAAGCGATGAAAAAGGTATTAGTTTTTATTTACTTAGAATGGTACCTGACACAACAGAACAAATACAAGTTCCATATGAAATGTGTTCTGCTTTTGAAAGAAACTTAATAAATCTCGCTTTAATATACACCCTAACCAGGATGTTTAGAACACCGTTTGTATGTATTGATGAGTTAGACGCAACCGCAGATATTGAAAATACTCAAAGACTCGGAGAATTAATCAGAATGATTATACAACATACTCCGGTAATAACGGTAAGTCACGATACAAATCTTGTTAACAATCTCTCGATTAGTAATTTCGAGGTATCAATAATTAAAACAGAGGAGGATGCATGAAGGATGTATTAAATAAAACAATGACCATTAGTCGTACATCATTAACTGATTTACGAAAAATATTTACAATTACAAGAACAGTTGCTTTAGCTGATTCTATCAATGAAGATTCGGACGTAAATACCGATTTAAAAATAGATATTCCTTTATTTGGAACGGTTACTGTTAATAAGGATTTTGATTTTGAATTTACACCCTGTCCAGAGTTGAGAAAAGATGTATATACATTAAGACAAAATCCAAATACTTTTTTCAAGAATGAACTTAAAAAGATTTTTAAAATAGGAGATATGAGTGAATAAATTAATAGTATATGGTCCTGAAGCTCGTAATAAAATTGTAGATGGTGCAGTTATGTTACGAGATATTGTTGCTTCAACATTAGGTCCGGCTGGAAGAAATGTTATTATACACAACGGAGGTGTTCGTCCTTTAATCTTGAAGGATGGAGCTACAGTTGCGGATAATGTCGATACAGATAACCCATTTCAAAAGATTGGAGTTCAGTTAATTAAAGATATTATTAGTAAGGTCGATTCGGTCGCAGGAGACGGAACTACTACAACAACGATATATTCAACTGAAGTTTTGACAGAGTTGAATAAATTGGTTAACTTAGGAGTAGATCCAAACGAACTACGAAAGGGTTTAGATCAAGCTACAAGTGACGCAATTAAATACTTAGAACAGAACGCAGAACATATTAATGATATTGCAGCAATTGCCGCAGTTGCTTCAAACGAGAATCAGGAAATTGTAGATCTTCTTACCGAAGCATATAATTCTATTGGAGAAAATGGATCGGTAGTTTTAGCAGATTCTTGGAAGAAAAGTGGTAAATCGTATGTAGAAGTTTCAAACGGTCTCAACTGGGAGGGTGGTATTCCTAGTTCTATTTTCGTAACAAATCCAACCGATAGTACCGCAGTAGTTGAAGATCCCGCGATTATGGTTATTGCCCAAGGTGTAAAAGATATTGAACCATTAATGCCTTTTATAATAATGTGTGAGAAAATAAATAAACCATTGGTTTTAGTTGCTCCGTTTTTTGAACCAGTTATTTGGTCAACGTGTGCCGCTAAACATGTTTTATTATTACAATCTCCAGGTACATCTTTTAGTCATGCAGTTTTACACGATGCGTTATTAGACTTAGCTATTACGGTAGGTACTAAAGTTGTTCCTAGTGTAGAAAGTGCAATAGACGTTGTACCAGAATTAAAAGATCTTGGTAGAGCTAAACTTATAGTTTCATCTCTAGAAGAGACTAAGATTACACAAATAGATGAATTTACAGAGGAACACGCAAAGACATATGAAGAGTATATTGAGAAATTAAAAAAAGCTATTGATGACGACGACTCCTCTAGACCAGCTACAATTGAAGCAATGAAAGAACGATTAGCTAGATTAAGTGGAGGTATTGCAACGATTCACCTCGGAGCATTAACTCCTACGGAAAAAGAAGAAAAAGTAGCATTAATCGTTGATGCTCAAAATTCAGTCAGTTCAGCTCTACAGTACGGGGTTTTACCAGGTGGAGGTACGGCTCTTCTTAAAACAGCCCAAGTTCTTTCAGAACAAGAACATTCTTTTACATCAGAAGCAATGCGTCGAGGTTATGAGGCTGTTTTATCCTCAATGAGAACACTTGCAAAACAACTTGTATCCTCAATAAAACCAGAAGATTATCAATACATTGTTCAACAGGTTGCACATGAAAAAGACTTCTGGACAGGTTATAACGTTCGTACAAAGAAAATTGAAAGTTTAAAAGATAGTAAGATATATGACTCAGCTGCTATAGAAATCTTAGCTTTAAAGTATACAGCCTCTGTAATAGGGTCTTTTGTTATTTCCGACGGTGTTATTGTTAATGCGGTTAATAATATTAACTATGACTTAAATGATAGACGAGCGGTTGAGGTTAGAGGAGGTTATTAAATGGCAATAACAGATTTTGATTTTAATTTTAGTTCAAGATCTTCTCAAACTAAAATTCAAAATTCTTTACCAAATATGGCTCCAGCTTTTTGTAACACTCCATTCTTTTATGTTAATGGTTTGGAAAAATCGGTAAAAATTGGAACAAAGTCTTTTAATTATATTGATTACTTAGAGGCTTGGAGAGGTAGAGATTGCTATACTAATAGATCAGAGGATGCGTTAGCAAGAATAAGAAGTAAAATCAAGAGAGCTTTTCAGGAAGTTGAAGTTCCCAAAGTATCTCAGAAATAAAGGAGATATATGGGTGAGAGTATTTTAAACTCTCACCTTAGAAAGAGTGTATATGTATTATACAGAAGCTGATTATACTCAAATGGCCTTAGAGTTAGGTTTTGAGTTACCACGAGGTTATCGAGGTTTAGTATCTTGTCCACAACACGAAGATAAACATCCGTCGATGTCTATTAATTTAAGAAATGGTCTTTTTAACTGTTTCTCTTGTCAATACAAGGGCCGTTTAGATAAAGAGTATTACAACGTTTTTAAAAAATCTTACAATAAAAAAACAGACTTTTCAGTTCAAGAGCTTTCTAATCTATTTAAAACTAAAATTAAACCTCGAGTTGTTTTAACAGATAAACAACGATTTCAAGTTACATATGATTTGTATAATAGAGGAATGGTTAGGAAGTGGTTTAATTATAGAGGTATTAAACCTCAGGTTGTAGATAAAACTGAAGCAATGTATGGAACTGCAAACATAACATACATAGATGACGATGGGAATAAAAAGACATATTCAATTCGAGATAGAATTTTAATTCCAATTTATAATTTAAAACGAGAATTGTCTAGTTTAGAAATGAGATTTCCTTTTTTTGGAACAGAGTCCACAAAGTTTAAAGACACTGTTAGAAAAGTATTATATCCAAAATGTAGTACTACAAATCTTTTATATGAACACTATCGATTAGATCCTAGTCAAAAGTTGTATGTGTTAGAGGGTCTAATGGATTGTTTAGCTTTTAGATCATTAACCGGTATTTATAATAGCACGTCTATTTTTGGATCAAATATAACAAATTATCAAAAAGAGGTTTTGAATACATTTCCTAAAGTTTGTTATGTGTATAATAATGACAAAGCTGGTAGGTTATCACTAAGTAATTTACAAGGGAGTTATACTGGAACTTTGACAAAATTAAAACCAGCTAAAACATACAAAGATGTTGGAGAGATGACAATGAATCAATTTTCGGAGGTAGATTTGTGGTTACAAACCGAACAGTGTTAGAAACTATTCAAGTTAAAATAACGAATCTTTTAAAACACCTACCGTGTAGACAATTAAAATTAAAATCAATCGAATGGCTTACATCCGAACTTGATACTAATATTTTTGGTGTTAAACTCGTAATTCAGACTCCGGATATAGATATTGAAAATGTTACTTTATTTAAAAAGAAGGATCTAAAGGATCCAAAATTACCGAAACACTGTATTGAACAAATTTTAAAAAAGATTCCTCAACAATATTTAAGTATAACTATACAAGATGTACAAGCTACAACAAAAGGAGTATTAAAAAACTTTAAAGAAAAAGATATTCCTGATGAATTTATTTTAGAAAAGTTTCCCTATAGACAATTACAAATACGAGTGAATGATCGAAAACTTTTTATAAAATTAAGTACCAAAACGTATCAAAAGATTTTAAATTTTTTTAATAAACAATATCAATTCCCTCTAACAATTTCTTTCTCACATATTAATAATTGTTTAAAACGACGGGAACTTGTAACACTATTACTATATCTAACTCAGGTCACAAAAGAATAAGAAGGAGTTATTTATGAAAGAAAATATAATTCAAGTATTCACAGTCTATCAAACGTCTAAGTTTTTATTTAATAGATCTCTATCTTTTTGGACAAAGTCTGAAGCTCAAAATACTTTAAAAAGGTTATCAAAAGGAGACGACTATACATACATCTTAAAGAAAGAATATATATCAACAGCTGATTTATTTATTTCAGATTTTAATTTAACTGAAAGCGGTGGTTGGTTACAGTTACCTACAGATGTATCTATTGGTGTATTTAACTATCCAATTAAAATGTTAAAAAAAGAATGGTATACTGAGAAATTAGATACACCTATTTACTGCGGCGGAATATTAAATAAAGAAAGACTGTTAAAATGGAAAGATAACTTATATTATAAACTAAGTGATCAATCTGAAATTGAAGGAATAATTACCGCAGAATCTTATCGAAGTGATCAAGACTTTAGAAATAAAAATAGAGATTCGATATCTTTAAGTATTTTCAAACAATGAGATTTTAAAGAGATGTTTAAGGTTAAAGGAAATAACGTAGACAATACATTTCTTCAAGTTGTTTAATCTCTTGAACATCAATCCGATAACTTTCATACTCTTAATGGCGGAGCAATCGTAGTTAAAGATTCTAAGATTATAACATCTGGTTGGAATAAAATCGCGACGAATTCAAGAGATATAATATCCGCGGTAACACAATGTATTGTTGATGCGTTGTTGATTGAAAAGGATTTAGATCAGTGTACTTTGTATATAAGTTATGTACCTAATAGTACCGAGTTGTCCTTAATTCGTACTTCGAAAATTAAAAGAGTTGTATATTTAGAATCAGGTGTTAAAAAGAAAATTTTAAATTAGAAAAAAGATAATTTGATTTTAAGGGTTACGAAAAAGTTCGTAACCCTATTTTTTTGACTAAAACGTTAAGTTTACTTTTTTTGAATTTTTAAGTTTAGGAATACTTAAATAGAGAATACCGTCTCGAACAGCTCCCGTTGTATTTTCAATATCATATTTTTGCGTATCTATTCTAAATTGTAGGTGTCTCGGTCCTTTAGGAATTTGTTGTTGAATATATTTTATATTCTTTTTCTTTACCGATTCGAAAACTACAGTTAAAATTGTAGGGTCTTTTTCATCTGTGAAAACTTTAATATCCTTTTTATCATATCCTGCGACTAAAACATTTATACGGTAATCACCTGTTTCAGATATATAAATATCAGCTTGTTGAATTAAGTTTGCTTTAAGATCTGAATCTATTGTATACGTAGTGGTATACGTATAATCGAAATTCGGTTGATCATTATTTTTTGGAGGTATTGGGAAATCTCCTATTTGATAGGGTGTTCCAAGATGTGACCATTTAGTTTCAATATCAAAAACCCTATTAAGTTCTTTTTCAATTTTGTTAAAATATTTATCTAACACTGTTTAAATTTCTCCTTGTTAACAATTTTTCCATGATCCTTCAAGGAATACGGCGCAGTCAAAGGAATAATCATCCCAATCTACCTCGTTTCCTTTTGTATCATAGACCATATTAACCTTCATAACTTTTCTAAGAATATTCACTCTTTCTCTAAGGTCGGTTATTCGTTCGTTTATAAAAACATTATCTACCTCTGTCTGAGATGTACAATCTAATAGTTTTTGAAAGAGAGTTTTTTCAGCTTCACTATAAGCAACTTCTTCATTTATCAGGTTTAACTGAGCATATAATTCATGTAATTTCCAATTCTTAGCTGCGAAAACCTCTAAGGTAAGTTCATAGATAGCTTCTTTGGATATTGTTTCTGAGAATGAAGAAAAAAACGTTGAAGGAGCGTACATCGCCCAATCTAAATAATTCTTTTTATCTCCAATTTTAGTAATACCATTTTCCTTAAAGAGATCTTCTACCTGTTGTTTATCTTTAGCTTCACGTAACTGAAGAATTAAATCTTTATTGAATTTCATTTTAACCTCCATATGTAATTTCTTAAAATATAGATTAGTCTCTGGTTCATTTATTTTAGTTTTGACATTAAAAAACGGTCAATAGTAAAAACCATTGACCGTGGGGAGGTACAAACCTACATCTTGATAAAAACAAGTTCGTTGTTGTTTTGATATAATCTCCTACAACCTTTTATATGAATATAGTTACGACTACGACTAAAATTCAATAACGACTTTATACAAAACACAACCTTTATTCCTTTAATAGATACATATATGAGAACTGAATTAAGGCGGTTTTATAATCTCTACAGGTTTTTTTATCTTTATATTTTAAACAAACCCTATAAACTTGATATGAGATTAAATAAATGAATAATCTCTTGAAGTATAAAGATTGTAGAATATCTTTCAATTCTTGTAAAAAAGAGTCTTTTTTAATTCTCTTACTCAGCTTTGGAAGTTGTTTATCTAATACAATTTCTTGATTTAATTTCTTTAATAGACTTTGTTTATACAACCAATAATTCTCAAACTTTTTAACACTTATACACAAAACGACTCTCAAAAATAAAAGATATGTTGTAATAGATATTAGGATTGGTTGTACTAAAATAGTTCTAGGTGAGATAATGATATTAAGATATGTTAGAGAAACAACACAAACTATATCAATTATTAAAAAAATTAAATAAACTACTCCTAGGTTTTTTATAAGTCTGAATTCTATTTTTTTTCTAAATGTAAATAATAAAAATGAAAGAACGTGTATAAGGATTATTGAAAACCATTTAAGTGTTATCCAAAATGTTGTTGTTCTAGATAAACTTCCATTTGCGTATAGAATAGAGATACAGGCCTCTAATACAAGTAAAATGTAACAAATAATGGCTATTAAATATCTAGTAGTTGTCTTAAAACTATTATCGTTTATTATTTTAAAAAAGAAGCCATTGAATATGCTTGGGAATTTTTTGTCCCAGATAATATAATGGAGAAAAATTGTTTTTTTTTTGTTAAACATTGCCACTC
>ENA-OWLX01000003-OWLX01000003.1-metagenome-genome-assembly--contig:-NODE-3-length-104246-cov-31.928026_pt1 | contig 104246 bp, 93 predicted proteins | sample MGYA00245351_ERZ651106 | MGnify/ENA primary metagenome ERZ651106 (study PRJEB26857, sample SAMEA4031768) | metagenome | biome: human; feature: oral; material: saliva | place: Philippines | collected 2014... | reverse complement strand
CATGTCGTGACATATCATTTGTGGGGATAAGAACTGAAGTTTCCATTGGTAGTGTAAGTTGAGTCATGTTATAATCTTTATACATAAGGAATCTCGTTAATTTAGTTTAGTGGTATTTATTAAATTATACGTAAGGGCCTTATTTTTAAAAAGTATTTTAATGTAAAATTACATATAAATGTCACGTATTTTGGCGAGACTCTTGAGGGAATAGGACAAGCTGAAGACTACAGGCTGAAGCTGTCCCCTAAGAAAGCGAGCTAACAATACGAAGTATTGAATCAAAAGAAGCACTCAGATGAATTGAATTAAATCATCTGAGTGCTATTTTTCTGGGATTTATGTCCCAGGGACTTTTAAATATGACACGATAGCGAGAAGCATACTGATATAACGTTTATTTAAATCCGCCATTTTCAGCTAAATCTGAAACTTCATCGCCAAATTTTTCAAAGTTATGTTTAAATCTATCAATTAAATCTTGTGCTTGTTCTCTATAAGCTTCTGGCTTACTCCATGCATTAATAGGATTAAGTAGCGTTTGTGGTACATCTTTAATTTCAACTGGTATATTTAAGCCAAACATATCATCTTTGATGTATTCCGAGTCTCTCAATTGGCCAGTGATAGCTTGTTCAACCATTTGTCTTGTGTAATTTAAACTAATACGACGTCCTGTCCCGTATTTACCACCAGTCCAACCAGTGTTGACCAAGTAAACGTCCACATCGTGTTTATCTATCAGATTACCAAGTAAATCAGCATATACTTTTGCGTGTAATGGTAAGAAAGGTGAACCAAAACAAGTTGAGAATGATGGTTCAGGTTCTGTTACACCGCGTTCAGTCCCTGCTAATTTAGCTGTAAAACCGCTTAAAAAATGATACATTGCTTGATCTTTATTTAATTTAGAAATAGGTGGTAAAACACCAAAAGCATCAGCAGTTAAGAAAATAATGGTATTAGGATGCGCTGCTTTAGAAGGTGTAACAATATTTTCTATGTGATTGATTGGATAAGCGGCTCTGGTATTTTCTGTGTAGTAGTTATCATCAAAGTCGATATCACCGTCTTCGTCTACAACCACATTTTCTAAAATAGTCCCGTATTTAATTGCGTCATAAATTTGTGGTTCTTTTTTATAAGAAAGATTAATAGCTTTGGCGTAACAACCACCTTCGATATTGAATATGCCATTTTCATTCCAACCATGTTCATCATCACCGATTAACTTTCGGTTGGCATCTGCAGAAAGTGTTGTTTTACCTGTACCTGATAAGCCGAAAAATAGCGCCACATCACCTTTTTCACCGACATTAGCTGAGCAGTGCATACTCATGATATCATCTTTTGGCAATAAGTAGTTCATAACTGAGAAAATACCCTTTTTCATTTCACCAGCATATTCAGTACCACCAATTAAAATAAGTTTGTGCTTAAAAGAAGTAATAATAAATGTTTCGGAATTTGTACCGTCTTGAGTTGGGTCTGCTTTGAAATGGGGCGCTGAAACAATAGTGAAATCTGATTTGATTTCTTCTGCTTCTTCTTTTGAATCTGGACGAATAAACATATTTTGTGCGAATAAGTTATGCCAAGCGAGTTCATTAACTACTGTTAGTTTGAGTTGTGAATCTTCATCACTACCTGCATAACCATTGAAAACGTACAATTCATCTCTTTCATTTAAGTAATTTAATACTTTTTCATATAAGTTTAAAAATGTCTCTTCGTCAATTGGTTGATTGATATTGCCCCAATCGATATCATCTCTGTAGGATGGTTCATTAACAATGAATTTATCTTTTGGTGAACGTCCAGTGTATTTGCCTGTTTTAGCGTTAATTGCACCTAGTTCAGTTAGTTCGCCTTCATTATTATCAAGAATTTTTTTATACAACTGTGTTGTAGATAGTTGAAATAATGAAGATTGCTTGTCCAAAATACTTTGGATTTTATTTGTGTAAGTGTATGTATCTACTGCCATACTAAATCCCTCCAACGCTATATTAAATGTAAGCCTTTACAATTAAAGAGTATAACACATATGATTTAATAGTCCACACCATTTTAAAAGGAATTTTAATTAATCCTAAATTGACAATGTTACTTAGTTTAGGTACTATAGTGATTAACGGATTCTCTTATCCTGAGTGGCGGAGGGACATGGACCCAATGAAGCCCAGCAACCTCTTCTTATAATGAAGAAAGGTGCCAAACCGTTTGCAGACAAATAGCGTCTGAACGATAAGAGCGAATGGACGTATAAAGGCCTTCTCTCTATTCATAATAGTGACGAAGGCTTTTTTTAATGAGCTCAATAAAAGAGAATTTTCGTAATTTAAAACTAAAGGAGCAAGTTAATTATGACTTATAATAGAAGGTTATTTACTTCAGAATCAGTTACAGAAGGGCACCCAGATAAGATTGCGGATCAAGTATCGGATGCAATTTTAGATGAAATTTTAAAAGATGATCCAAATGCAAGGGTCGCTTGTGAAACAACAGTAACAACAGGTATGGCATTAATTTCCGGGGAGATTTCAACGGCGACATATGTAGATATCCCTAAAGTGGTAAGAGAAACAATTAAAAATATTGGTTATACACGTGCGAAATTCGGTTATGATAGCCAAACAATGGCTATATTAACAGCTATTGACGAACAGTCACCTGATATTGCTCAAGGCGTGGATAATGCCTTAGAGTACCGAGATCATCTTACAGAAGAAGAGATCGAGGCCACAGGTGCAGGAGATCAAGGCTTAATGTTTGGTTACGCAACAAATGAAACTGATACTTATATGCCATTACCTATCTTTTTATCACATCAACTTGCTAAGCGATTATCAGATGTACGTAAAGATGAAATTTTAAAATATTTACGCCCTGATGGTAAAGTCCAAGTTACAGTTGAATATGACGAGCAAGACAAACCGCAACGTATAGATACGATCGTAGTTTCAGCACAACATGCTGAAAATATTACTTTGGAACAAATTCAGACTGATATCAAAGAACATGTTATTTATCCTACTGTCCCTGAAGGTTTAATTGATGAGCATACAAGATTTTATATCAATCCTACAGGGCGATTTGTAATTGGTGGACCACAGGGCGACGTAGGACTTACAGGCAGAAAAATTATCGTAGACACATATGGCGGTTACGCACGTCATGGTGGTGGTTGCTTTAGTGGGAAGGACCCTACAAAAGTAGATCGTTCAGCAACTTATGCTGCACGTTATGTAGCTAAAAATATAGTTGCAGCAGAACTTGCAGAAAAATGTGAAGTTCAACTTGCATATGCAATTGGTGTTGCAGAACCGGTTTCTATTGCGATTGATACTTTTGGAACAGGTAAAGTAAGTGAAGCAGAATTAGTGGAAGCGGTCAGAGCACACTTTGATTTAAGACCAGCGGGTATAATTAAAATGTTAGATTTAAAACATCCAATTTATAAACAAACTGCTGCCTATGGTCATTTTGGGCGTACAGATATACTTCTACCGTGGGAAAAACTAGATAAAGTTAATTTATTAAAAGATAGTGTGCAAGTATAGGTGAAAAGAACCTTGTTTTTTTAAGTTTACTATCGAATGATGAGCTCATATCTATTATAATTAAGTTACTGAACATATAAAGGAGCGTTGTTGTTATGAATTCATTTGGACCGATAGAAATTGGTTTAATCGTGGCAATTATCGTAGCAGTTATTTGTTTAATCCTATTTTTAGTAGCCTTGAAAAGTAAGAAAAAAGCACAGCAAACAATCGAGGAACAATATAAATCTAGAGAACAAAAACTTAGCGATGAACATGGCGAGGAGCTAGAAAAAGAAAGAATTGAGAATAAAAAGCAAGTAACTAAGCAAAAAGAAGAATATGAAGCCACAGTTAATTCTAAAAATCAAGAAATAGATGCTTTAAAATTATTCTCTAAAAATGAAAGTGAATATGTGACGGACATGCGATTAATTGGTATCCGTGAACGTTTAGTAAATGAAAAACGGATCCGTCCAGAAGACATGCATATAATGGCTAATATTTTCTTGCCAAAGAATAATTTTAGTGACGTTCGCCGTATTAGCCATTTAGTACTTACACGAACTGGTTTGTACATTATTGATTCACAATTATTAAAAGGTCATGTATTTAATGGAATTAATGCTACACAATTTAAAGAACAACCGATGATGGAACAAGTATTTGAAACGTTAGATCTTGACAAACAAACGCCGCAAACATTAGCGATGGATCAAAATGAGGATAAAGATACGTTATCATTTGTTAATTACACGAATTATTTAAATGAAGTTGAAAAACTTGCTGGTGATTTACAAACTGAATTGAATTTGAAATTCACTCCAACTTCAATCCTTTATTTTAATCCAAAGGAAGAAGGCGCAGTGACAATTTCAAATTACGCACAAAGTACAAATTCGAAAGTTCTAGTAGGACCAGAACAACTTGATGAGTACTTTAACAAGTTTGTTTTCCACGGCAGAATTCAATATAATGTTGAAGACTTGCAACGTGTTATGGAAGAAATAGAAATGTTTAATTAATAAAGTTATATAAATAAGCATCTGAATTTGAGTTTGAGTTATAAATAGCCATATTCAAAATAGAATGCATCTTCATTTTTGAATGGAGATGCATTTTTACATTTAACGCTACCTGATAACCTATGAGTATACCTCGAACTTTTTTGTTATTAATAAAAATTATAAATTACATTAATATATAGTTGCCGTTACAAATATTTATAAATTACATTTAAAAATATAGGCATTTTAATTTATTAGTTTGCCGATTTTGATTATTATAAAAGTTAGCTTAATAGAAGAGGGGTTTTTAAATTTGGAACATGTAACTTTTTATAATGGCAATGAAATGCCAATTATTGGTTTAGGTACATTTCGTGTAGAAAACAACGACGAGTGTAAAGCAGCAGTTAAACATGCTATTGAAAGTGGTTATAGACATATAGACACAGCTATGGTTTATGAGAACGAAGAAATGGTTGGCCAAGGTATAGCTGAGGGATTGGCTTCAACAGGATTGAATCGAAGTGACTTGTTTATCACATCTAAACTATGGCTTGCGGATTATGGTCGCGTTAACGTAGCAGATGCTTATGAGACTAGTTTAAATAAATTAGGGCTAGATTATTTAGATTTATATTTAATGCATTGGCCTGGTCTTGATGAAGCGTTAATGATTGATACATGGCAGGGTATGGAAGATTTATATAAAAACGATAAAGTTAAAAATATTGGTGTAAGTAATTTTAATACTGAACATCTTGAAGCGTTATTAGCACAAGTTTCGATTAAACCAGTCATCAATCAAATTGAATTCCATCCATACTTAACTCACTCCCAATTGAGAAGATATTTGGAAGTGCAAAATATACAGGCTGAATCATGGTCTCCCTTAATGAACGCCCAAATTTTAGAAGACGCTACCGTTAAAGCAGTAGCTTCAGAAATTGGTAAAACGCCTGCGCAAGTCATTATAAGATGGAATGTTGAACACGGCGTAGTTGTAATTCCTAAATCTGTAACGCCATCAAGGATAGAAGAAAACTTAAACGTGTTTGATTTTGTATTAACAAAAGGACAAATTGAACGTTTAGACCAATTAAATGAAGATAAAAGAATTGGTCCAGACCCTTTAGAATTTAGCGGGAATTAAAAAATATATATTGGTATAATACTAAAGACCGTAAGCGAATGCTGACTAATAGCAAAGCTTACGGTCTTATTAATAAAAAATTATACTATTATATAACCTAATAAACATGCAATAAAAGCTACTACATATTGTATTAATGAATAGGTAATAAAATTAAGGATATTTTTTTCTGGTGTTAACATCTTAACTAATTCTGAAGAAAGCGTTGAAAAAGTAGTTAGCCCTCCAAGTATACCAACTACTAAAAATGAATCTACCCATGGAATATTGAGGGACATACCCATGATTAAACCAATAATAAAACTACCTAAGATATTTACAAAAGGTGTAGCTACAGGTAAAGTACTATTTATTTTGTTGGCAAACACGTTAGTAAGAAATCCTCGAATGACTGCACCAATACCGCCACCTAACATCACCAAAATAACTTGAGTCATGAGAAACGTGCCCCCAATCTTACGCCAATATAACAAACTAATACACCTAGTATATAGCTAACCAACGCATAGATAATTAGCATTGCGTAAGCTTGCTGGTGTAAAAATCCAATAAGTTCAAATTGGAAGGTAGAGAACGTTGTAAGGGCCCCTAGTAATCCAGTAGTAATACCCTTTTTAAGTTGAGGGTTGTTGTTAAAATATTGTATTGCCATGGTTCCTAGTAATCCCATTAAAAAAGCGCCCAAGATATTTGCGAGGAATGTCCCGGTCGGGAAACCATCAGTGTAGTTTAATATTGAAAAAGTATAGCGGATCAATGCACCAATAGCTCCTCCAGCGAAAATATATACATATTGCACTATTATAACTTCCCTTCAAAAAATAAAACTACAAAAGTATTATAACTTTTGTAGTGAATATTAGAAAATAATACCAAAAGTGGAAAGTGAAGCAATAATATGAATCACTAACACAACTAATATGATATATGGTAAAGCTTTACTAGCTGGTCTAATCCAACCCGAATTTTCGTGTAAATGTTTTATGGATTTATCAGAAAATATAATTGAAATAATTAATATAATAGCATTGATAATACTACAAACAAAAATAAGTTTAACCATTGAATTAAAGTGCATATTTAGTAGAGGGTTTCTAGTATTAAAATAAAAACTAATAATAATTAAAATGCATGATAAATAAAAATAAAGTTTTGAGCGTGCCATAATAACCTCCTAGTGCAATTCATTTAGTAATAATATCATATATTAACTTAAATTTAACTAAATTTACAATAAGTAAAATAATTTAATATATAAATCAAGAGTTTGAAAGTTGTCACTATAGGGTTTACAACAACTGTAGCATTAATGTTTATTCTGAAAAATTTTTGATTATAAGCAGATAAATAGAATTTATTAAAAAAAGATGGTATAAATAAACTGTATGGTTATTGACCGTTATAAAAATAATTCTTTATAGAATTATTTATTTTAGTCAGGAGGAATTAGTAATGGCAAAATTAAATGTTGAAGTGTTTGCAGACGGTGCAGATATTGAAGAAATGAAAGCAGCTTATAAAAATAAACAAGTAGATGGTTTTACAACTAACCCAAGTTTAATGGCAAAAGCAGGTGTAACAGACTATAAAGCTTTCGCTGAAGAAGCTGTTCGTGAAATTCCTGATGCTTCTATCTCATTTGAAGTATTTGCTGATGATTTAGAAACTATGGCAAAAGAAGCTGAAATTTTAAAACAATATGGCAGTAACGTATTTGTTAAAATTCCAGTTGTGAACACAAAAGGTGAATCAACTATTTCTCTAATCAAAAAATTATCAGCAGAAAATGTTCGCTTAAACATCACTGCTGTTTACACTTTAGATCAAGTTAAAGAAATTACAGACGCTATAACAGAAGGTGTACCAACTTATGTTTCAGTATTTGCTGGTCGTATTGCTGACACTGGCGTTGACCCAATCCCAATGATGAAAGAGGCTGCTGAAATAACGCACAGCAAAGCAGGCGTAAAATTATTATGGGCAAGTTGTCGTGAAGTCATCAATGTGATTCAAGCTGACGAAGTTGGCGCTGATATTATCACATGTCCTGCAGATGTTGTTAAAAAAGTAAACAATAATCTTGGCCGTGACATCAATGAACTATCAGTTGATACAGTTAAAGGATTTGCAAAAGACATCCAATCTTCAGGACTTTCAATTTTATAATAGACAGAACGAAACAGAAATTTATTTTCTAACAGGTTTCGTGATTTTATCTAGCAAGGGTGGCTAAGAAAAATGCCAGAACTGCAGCGCTTTTTAGCCCAGTCATCCATTGTTAACAATGAAGATGAGCCTAGGATATTAATTTATCCTAGGCTCTCATTTTCTATTAAATGGTATAATGCTTATTTTACTCAGCGATTAGCATCATTTACATTTAAAATTTGAATTTATATTAACGTATGGATTATATTAAAAATAATTTAAAATAAAAGGGTGAAACGAGGTCGTGCGTAACAGTGAAATTACAACAACCAAAGATAGCAATGAATTTAGATACAGGGTTATTAGATGATGTTTTTAAATATGATGGCGTCATTGAGAGGGCAGATATAACTGAATCTCAGTTAAGTAATGTTACATTAGATAAATTAATGATTTACAGTTCAGTAATTAAAAATTGTGATTTATCTCATTCACATTTTAATCGGGTAGACTTTACAGATGTTATTTTTGAAAATTGTGATTTGTCTAATGTAAAAATCGATTTTGGTTCAATACATAGAGTGATTTTCAAGGGTTGTCGTCTTACTGGTGTACAATTTAAAAAGGTAAGTATTGGGCACGTCTGGTTCGAAGAAGTAAAAGCTGATTTTATAGGTTTTATCGATGCTAAAATTGATAGTTTTTTAACAAGTGACAGTTTTTTAGGTAGTGCGGTTTTTTATAATACAAAACTAAACGATATACAATTAGAAGGTACTAATTTAGAAGATGCCTCATTTTACCAAACCCCACTTAAACACTGTGATATAAGCCAAGCATTTTTTAAATCCATACAAGTTAATAAAGAAGACTTGTTCGGATGTAAAGTTTCTAGAGAACAGGCACTACAATTTGCAATATTAATGGGCTTAGAAATTATCGACTAAAGTAGTTGAAAATACAAATTATTTTAGACGTATTTAGTTTTAAAAATATGAATAATATGATTGAAACCGTGAAATAAATAACTTATTCTTTATAAAGGTAGTATACGTTTAATATATTTAAGGAGAAACTTTTAATGAAGGCAAATATTTTTAAACAAAAAGTAAAAAAGCATTTATGGTTTTTAAATAAAAAAGAAAAACAACAACTAGACCAAGTATTATCAGAAGTTACGAAAATGGATCATGGTGAGGAACTTAATCGTCCAATCGCATTTTCAAATCAGTTTTTAAACAATTATATTTTTAAAGAAAAAGTAGCTTCATCATCTTATTTCTTTATGTTATTACTTGGCATTTTATTTACATATATCGTTTTATTAGGTGTATTCTTGTTTGCTTTACTATCAAGCTTATCATCAGTTCAATATTTTATTAAACCGGAAGTACAGTTATCTAGCACTGTAGTTATTTTAACGTTAGTTGGGTCAGTATTATTACTAATTATTAGTATCTACTTGATTCAAAAGGTGACTGGTTATTTTACGAAAAAATTATTAGAGTATAAACATAATAGGTCATTATAATTATATTTTATTGCATTAGGTGAGACAGTGTTATACTTTCTTGCCATTTTTTATATACAAATGTATATGGAACATCAACTATAATAAATGTTGCATTTTCAAAATAGATGATTGACTTATTATTGTGTGATTTAATCCCAACAATAGCATTTGCGTTGATATAGTATTGCAAAGGAGCGCGCTTAGCTTTAAGTGGGAATAAGGTTATATGTGAATTAATAAATATGGGGACCATTTTTCGGATTTTTAATATTTGCTTGGCTTCCTTAATTTGATGAGGGAGCGATAATCGATATGTGTCTAATAAATAGTGAACCGTTGGCATCATTGAAGTAGGATAGTTAAATTGATGTGTTGTATATTGGCCAATAGTCATAAGTTCATCACTAATAACTGTTTTAAGGTACAATAATTTTGATATTTGTGTCATTTTAGGCTCCTAATCTTATTTTGGTGAATAAAATTTATAATACTTTTTTTGAACTTTTTTTCGATAATTTTTTACTGTAGAAATGGAACAATTTAGCATACATGCTAACTCACTTTGCTTATAACCAGAAAGTTTTAATATCAGCCACTGTCTCTCTTTTTCCGTTAATTGCTGTAAAAAATGTTGATACATTAGATGGTTATTAGTAATATCAGTGTTGTTAGTTTGTTCATCTATTTGTTCTGTTAAATATAGGATGTTTGTTTTCTGATTTTGGGATCGGAAAAGGTCTATTAAATAGTAGTTTAAGCGGTTATAAAGGAATTGACCCAAAGAGTAAGTATGATGTGGTAAGTAATTTTGCGTTAACTCCCACATTTTGATAGTGAGTAATTGAGTATATTCTTCTCGATTATACTTAATACGGTATTTGTTTAGTAAAATAAAAATAATATGTTTGAATTGAAAATAGAGTTGTTCGAAAGGCATTATTGAGCTCCATTGTCATATATATATAACATTTATTTCCGGATAAGTTTATTTTATTGGAAAAGATAGTAATTTTCATTTGCTAAATATTGACAATAGGTGTTAAATAGAACTAATAAGATAGATAAAATTTAAGTTTTATAACATCCACGCGTATTCAACTTAAAGATATAACACTTTAGAGTTTTGTATTATCTTCGGACAATAAATCAGGAGGTTTATATGGATTACGCACATTTAAATTTAGAACATTTCTTTGCTAGACATAATGATTTAGATACGATTAAAGATAAATCGGATTTCGTTATGATTAATAATCTTACAAAAGAAATGATGTATCGTGACGGTGAGATAGAAGGTACAATTGATTTAAATCGCTATTATTATAAAAACAGATCGCAAGCAGTGAGTTTTATAATTATGGAATATAATAAAAGTCAAGAGTAATGAAATTAAAATTTCATTACTTTTTTTATGAATATGTAACAACAAACATATAAAATTGTACGTTCAACTATTTAGTGTTAGAATTTAATTTCAGATAGTCTTTTATAATCGTGTATATAATAAAGAGACTTAATATTTCTATTATTACCTATGAGGTGTGAACATGACGAAGCATAAGAAAGGCTCAATACTATCAGTTATTGGTTTATTGATAGTACTTGTAGTAGCTGCAGTCATTGTATTTTCAATGATTTCAGATCAAATCTTTTTTAAAGAAGTTAATCAACAAGAAAAAGTAGAGCAGCTTAATATTACTTTAGATAAAGCAGCAAAAAAACAAATAGATAACTACACAAGTCAACAAGTTTCAAGTAAAAACAATGATACTTGGAGAGATGCATCATCAACTGAAATTAAAGCAGCAATGAATAGTAGTAATTTTATTGAGAGTGATACTCAAAAGTATCAATTTTTGGAACTAGATAAGTATCAAGGTATTGATGAAAATAGAATAAAAAGAATGCTTATTGATAACCCTATACTTTTAGAGCATTCAGATGATTTTATAAAAGCAGCTAAAGAAAAACATGTTAATGAAGTATACTTAATTTCACATGCAATACTTGAAACTGGTTCAGCTAAGAGTGAATTATCTAGCGGCGTCGAGATTGACGGGAAGAAATATTATAATTTCTTTGGTGTAGGTGCTTTAGATGAGGATCCTGTGAAAACTGGTGCTGAATATGCGAAAAAACATGGTTGGGATACACCAGAAAAAGCAATTAGTGGAGGCGCTAATTTTATTCATGGCCATTTCTTATCTAACAAAGATCAAAACACTTTATATAGTATGCGCTGGAATCCAAAAAAACCTGGTGAACATCAATATGCTACAGATATTAAGTGGGCTGAAAGTAATGCAAGCTTAATGGCAGATTTCTATAAAGATATGAAAACAGAAGGTAAATACTATAAATATTTTGTCTACAAAGATGATAAAAAACATCAAGACACATAATCAATACATTGATAAATATAAAGAGATAGGATATAAATATCTCTAGCTAAAACAAAGAAAACGTCAATTTCTATTAAAATTATAGAAATTGACGTTTTCTTTGTTTTATGAAATGTTTTAACCTGTCGAGCCACGCTTTTTATATCTAATGCTAATGTATCTTGCGATTACAATTCAAGGCGTGGCCTCAGCGATGAAGTAAAGTTACATCGAAGTTTTAATATAAAATGAGCCCTCAAAAATTCAAACTAAAGAAATCTTTTTGAAGAAAAATTATAAGATTAATATCCAGTTTCTTATGATATCGAATATATGACTACTTACACATTGATAAATTTTGTTGTTACTTGAGTAGCGTTGGTTTATTCAGCTTTATTTTTATTGCCAAACAGTAAAAACAATAAGATTGTTGATATAATCACTTTTATAATCAATTTCATTTAATCACTTCCTAATCTTTGAAACCATAGTAACATTAAACTGCAGAATATACACAATATTTATCCATAATATTCAATCACTGTTTTAATTATCACTATCAAAATAATTGTTTTTTTCTAAGAATTCTTTGGCTATCATCGCTGGTGCCTTATCTTTGCCATCAGCTTCATAATTAAGCTTTTGCATTTGTTCTGTATTAATTTTATGGTCTAACTTATTGATTAATGCTTTAATCTGTAGACGTTTTTGTAATAATTCATTTGGTGCTACTGCACTTGCATCATATGGAGAAAAAATGTTTGTCATCCTTAAGCACTACTAAATCATATGCTGATATTTTGCCATCTGTTGTATAACCAAGTGCGACATCTAGTTTATTATTTTTTAAAGCGTCATATACAAGGCTGATTTGCATTGGCTTTAAATCGTTAAAACCAAATCCATAATGTGCTTTGAACGGAACATAACCATCGCCGCCTCGTTTAATCCACGTAGTATCTGTACCAACTTTGACTTGATCTTTTACTTTTTTAAACCTGAAATAGAACGTAAATTGTATTTCTTTGCGGTTTCTTTTGTGACTATAAATGCAAAGGTATTTTCAAAACCATAAGAATTAAAGAATCTTTGATTAAATTTTTGGTTGAACAGTTTTTGAGTAACAGATATTGCTCTATTTGTATCTGTAATGGGTTGCTGTTCCAGCACGCCAACCAAATCGGTTCCAGTATAGCGCGTACTTGAAATATTAGCATCCCCATGTATTAAGGCGTAATGCTAGATTGTGGCTGAGTCTACATTATTTATGATTGAAGCACTCATTGTGCTTTGCGTATCATGTTCAATTAAACCTTTGAGCATATAAGCCATGATTTGCGATTCACTCGTAGCTAAAGCGGAAATTTTAACAGAATTTTTAGATTTACCACCCGAGAGGCCGGGCAAATCACAACTTACTAATAATATTGTACTAGTTATTAATAGATAGATAATCCTTTTAAAATAGTTTGTTTTTAAACTCCTTATATCTTAAATAAGTTTTGATACAATATTTTAATGTTAACATAACTATTAATTTTGTATAATAATAACATAATTCATTAACATGTAATAAGCGTACAATCATTGATATACTAAATATAAATTAATAAAAGTAAGGGTGAATAAAATGCGTATAGCTATCATTGGCATGGGAACTGCAGGCGTTAGTTTATTAAAAGAATTAGTGAAATATGATGAGTTCGACCAAATGAAAGTAGATGTTTACGATAATCCTAAAAATATGGGGCAAGGTATACCATTTCAAAATGACAGCGATCAATTGCTTATCAATTTGCCGGCTAAACAAATGTCTCTCAACTTGAAAAATGAACGCGAATTCTATGAATGGTATCAACAACAATCTATATTTAAATTTTCCAATCCAGAATATTTACCTAGATTTATATTTGGCCATTATATGAAAGACTATTTAGAAACATATCATAAACAATATAAAAATATTCAAATGATTAAAAAAGAAGTTTTAGAAGTGTTTATAGATGCAGATATAGGCGAGACAAATATAAAATATGTCGTCTGTACATCTGAAAAACCAGATTGCCAACAACAATACGATATTGTATTTTTAACAGTTGGTACGTTATCGTATCATGATCCTTATCAATTAAAAGGAACACCGGGATACATACAAACGCCATACCCGACTTATGACACATTGAACGAAGTTGATAGCACAGACAGAATAGCTATTATTGGTACGGGGCTAGCAAGTTTAGATGTTATTCGATTTGTAACTGCGCATCACCCAAATTTACCTATTTCCGTGACTAGCCGAAAAGGTCATTTACCTAGTGTAAGAGGCAATATGCCAGAAATTCAGTTTAAATACGTTACACCTGAAAACTTTAATAAAATCAAAAAAGAAAACTTGGGGAATGTGCCTTTAGAAGATGCTTTAACATTATTTAGAAAAGACTGTACGTATTATGATATTCCAGTAGAAAAATTAGTTCATAGAAGAAAAGGCGACCCTATTGCGGATTTAACATATGATTTAGAACACAAAGAAATATTGGGTAAATTTCAAAGCATTCTTGAATTAGCAAAAGAAAATCTCAATTGGATATGGAATAGTTTTAGTAGAGACGATCAAAAAACTTTTTTACGAAATTACCAATCTATATTAAAAGAGAATTCTAACCCAATGCCTCCACGTACAGCAAGATTAATTATAAACCATATTCAAAACGGACAAATTGAAATAAAAAAAGGGCTAGAAGATGTAAAACATGATGGCCAGCATTTCTGGTTTAAGTATGAAGATGATTTCAAAGCGATTGATAAATTTGATGTTGTAATCAATGCAACGGGTTCAAAATCACATTTGTCAGAGTTAGATAATGATGATCAATTGATTCTAAACTTAGAAAATAGACAAGTTGTTCAGGCACACCCATTAGGCGGCATACAGATTATTCCTGAAACAAATCAAATTATAAGCCCACGGTATGGTACTTTAAAAAACATGTTCGCTTTAGGTCAATTGACAAATGGGATTAATCAATCTCGTAACGGCGTAACAATGATTGTAAAACAAGCTGTTAGTGTGGTAGAAAATTTATTAAACCGCGATCAAAATAAGTGCTAGTCTAAATAATATATGAACTGAAACCTATCTTTACTATTTATATAAATATGTTTAGCGAACACTTGATCATATACATGTGACCTTACTAAATAGTTTGTATTGGTTATTTTAATTATAATACGTAAAAGTAATTTGACTTTTTAACAGATTAATATTTAAGTAAACACATAAAAGTTTTAATTAGTTTATTAATGATGTTTAACGTTTAGTTGTTTTAATTTTTTATAAAAAATTTCTTGAAAATCTTGTTGTCACAAGGAATTGAAGTGTTTTCAACAGATAAACAAAACCGACTTAAGTAATAAGAATTGTTTTTTACCATAAAATATAGTACGATAACGTTGTAGCTTTAAAAAGTTACTTGACTCAATCATCAATTACAATTTCATAAATGTTCTTTCGGGGCAGGGTGAAATTCCCAACCGGCAGTAAATAAAGCCTGCGACCTGCATTTGTTTTTACAAATGTGGCTGATCTAGTGAGAATCTAGAGCCGACAGTATAGTCTGGATGGGAGAAAGAATGGAGTATAACAAACAGCACTGCTTAGAGTGTTTATTTAGTGTACATTTTTCTATCATTTCGAAAAGTGTATTTAATGTTAAACAAATCATGTTATATCGAAATATATCCCACACCTGAAAACCATTTCAGGTGTTTTTTATTATTTAGAGGTGATTATTATGAGTCAATATTTAAATTATGCAATTCAATTGGCAAAAATGGTAGACGGTCAAACAGGAATAAATCCGCCTGTTGGTGCTGTTGTAGTTAATCAAGGTAGAATCGTTGGCATAGGTGCCCATTTACAAAAAGGTGATAAACATGCTGAAGTTCAAGCTTTGGACATGGCAAACGAAACAGCTGCAGGTGGCACAATCTATATATCTTTAGAGCCCTGCTCTCATTATGGTTCAACGCCACCATGCGTTAATAAAATTATAGATTTTGGTATTAAACAAGTAGTCTATGCTGTTAAAGATACAACTTTGACATCTAGAGGTGATGAAATCTTACAACATGCTGGAGTCAAAGTGGAATTTCGTCATAAACCTGAAGCAGAAGCCTTATATAAAGACTTTTTTATAACTAAAAGACAAGGTATTCCGGAAGTTACAGTGAAAGTATCTTGTAGTTTAGATGGTAAACAAGCTACTGATAAAGGTGAAAGTAAATGGATTACAAATAAATCAGTCAAAAATGATGTATTTATGCTTAGACATAAACATGACGCTGTGATAACAGGAACTGGCACATTAAATGCTGATAACCCTCAATATACTACCAGAATAGAAGAAGGTAAGCATCCTATCCGTATTATACTTTCAAAATCAGGTCGAATTGACTTTGATTTAGATATGTTTAACCAATCTAATGTGCCTATTTGGATTTATACGGAACAAGAAAAATTAAAATCAGATATTGAACATGTAGAAGTCATTCATTGTTCAAACTGTTCTCTTGAAAACATTTTAAAAGATTTATATCAAAAAGGGATTGGGCGTGTCTTAGTTGAAGCCGGCCCTACGATTACTTCTGAATTTCTTCAATCTAATTATACGAATGAACTTATCTTATATTATGCCCCGAAAATGATAGGTGGTTCTGGTGATTATCAATTTTTTAAAACAGAAAATGTATTTAATTTATCAGAGGCACCACAATTTGAAATTGTAAATTCTCAAGTGCTTGAGCAAAACATTAAATTAGAATTGCGAAAGAAGTGAATTAATATGTTTACTGGCATTGTGGAAGAAATAGGTACGATTAAAAAAATGACAACCCAGCAATCAATTGTTAATTTAACCATTGATTGTCAGACAATTTTATCTGATATGCATATTGGCGATTCAATCAGTGTGAATGGTGTTTGTTTAACAGTAGTATGTTTTGATAACCAAACATTTTCAGTACAGGTGATTAAAGGCACTGAGAATAAAACATATTTAAACCGGTTGAATCAATCCGACGAAGTGAATTTAGAACGAGCGATGAGTGGTCAAGGAAGATTTGGTGGTCACTTTGTGCTTGGTCACACAGATGAAGTAGCTAAAATCACTAGAATACAGAACTCAGATAATTCTAAAATTGTAACAATTAAACCATCTAAATCCATTATAAATCAAATGGTACAACAAGGTTCTATCACTATAGATGGTGTGAGTTTGACTGTTTTCCAGTTGAAAGAGTCAGAATTTGATATTCACCTTATACCGGAAACAAGAAAATCCACTATATTAAATCAAAAACGTGTTGGTGATCCAGTTCACATAGAAACGGATATGTTATTTAAATATGTAGAAAAAATAGTTGGAAATAATGATTCAGGTTTGAGTTCTGAAAAACTAAAATCTTTTGGGTTCTAGGAGGGGTAATATGCAATTAGATAGTATAGAAAAAGCATTAAAAGCGCTTAAAAATGGCGAAAGTATCATAGTGGTCGATGATGAAAATAGAGAGAATGAAGGAGATTTAGTAGCCATAACAGAATGGATGTATGAGAACACGGTAAATTTTATGGCTAAATATGGCAGAGGACTTATTTGCGCGCCCATAAGTAAAAAAATAGCGCAAGACTTAGAGCTTAATCCAATGGTTAACCATAACTCAGATATTTATGGTACTCAATTTACAGTCAGTATTGATCACATCGATACAACAACTGGTATTAGTGCCGATGAAAGAATGCTTACAGCTAAAGCTTTAATTGATGAGCAAACTAAAGCTAATGATTTTAACAGACCAGGGCATTTATTTCCGCTCATTGCTCAAGATAATGGTGTGTTAGCTAGACGTGGTCATACAGAAGCATCTGTTGATTTAGCTCTTTTAACGGGAGCGAAACCGGCAGCACTCATTTGTGAAATAATGAATGAGGACGGTTCAATGGCTAAAGGAGACGATTTAGAAGCATTTAAAAACAAGCATCAGCTTGTAATGATATCTATTGAAGACTTAGAAAATTACAGAAAAAATACTGATGCGCCGCTTGAAGCTAAAGCTAAAGTACAACTACCTACAGATTACGGTAACTTTGATATGTATGGATTTTCAACTCAAAACAATGAAGAAGAAATAGTAGCCATTGTTAGTGGTGAAATCAAAGAAACCGAAAATGTACGTATCCATTCTGCTTGTTTGACTGGAGATATCTTTCACAGTCAAAGATGTGATTGTGGAGAGCAACTTGCTGCCTCAATGGAATATATTAGTGAAAATGGTGGTATCATTTTATATTTACCCCAAGAAGGCAGAGGCATTGGTTTAATTAATAAATTAAAAGCTTATGAATTGATAGAGCAGGGATATGATACAGTTTCTGCGAATATTGCTTTAGGCTTTGAAGAGGATTTAAGAGATTACCAAAATGCTGCAAAAATCTTAAAGTATTTAGGTGTAAAACGCGTTAATTTATTAAGTAATAACCCTAAAAAATTCGGTAGTTTAGAAAATTATGGCATCGATATTGCCAAAAGAATTGATTTGATAGTTCCTACAAATAAATATAACCAAGATTATATGAAAACAAAAAAAGAAAAAATGGGTCATTTAATATAGGAGGCAAAAAAATGAATTTTGAAGGTAAATTAATAGGATCAAATTTAAAAGTAGCAATTGTAGTAAGTAGATTTAATGATTTCATCACGAATCGTTTGTTAGATGGTGCAAAAGATACCTTAATAAGACACGAAGTTTCGGCTGGAAATATTGATGTGGCATATGTACCAGGTGCTTTTGAAATTCCATTAGTGGCTAAAAAGTTAGCTCAAAAAGGTGAATATGATGCAGTAATCACTTTAGGATGTGTAATCAGAGGATCAACTTCTCACTATGATTACGTGTGTAATGAAGTAGCAAAAGGCGTGTCAAAAGCAAATGATGTAACAGATACACCAGTAATATTTGGAATATTAACGACTGAGAATATTGAACAAGCTGTAGAACGTGCTGGTACTAAAGCTGGAAACAAAGGTTCTGAAGCGGCAGTAAGTGCAATCGAAATGGCTAATTTATTAAGCGAAATATAATCAGCATTAGCATACTTCTATAGTAATAGCGTTTACTAAGACTTCTTATTATGGAACGATATCCCATAAGTTAAGATGAATTTAATTTATAATATAAAAAATGGTGAAAAACTTTTTGAATTTTAAATCCTTTTGTTGTTTTTCATAGGCAAATGTAATTATAACAATATTTAGAACCGAGAGATTTGCTGTTAATACTAAATGAGAGCCTGAGACATAAATGTTTCTGGCTCTCATGCTTGTTAAGCGGCATAAATCATTTTTTTAATACTTTATATATTAATGCACTAGATACGCCAATAGCTGTTAACAAACTGGCTACAAAGCCTGTTTTTTTCAATATTTCAGGTTTCATTAATTCTAAAAACATTAGATTTAAGTTTTGTGGACGTTCTGCTAATCTTCTCATAAAGTAGCTGAACCAATCATCACCATACGGAACATATATACAAAAATGATTTCCTTCACGTGCAAGTAATCCTGCTAAATCTGATCGGAAACCGTACAACATTTGAAATTCGTATTTATCTTTTTCAATATTATTATCTTTAATAAACTGTTTAATATGTGTGATTATTTTATCATCGTGTGTAGCAATAGAAGTGACATTATTAGCGTTTAATAATCTTTTTTTAATTAAACGTATGTAATTTTCGTCAATGTCTTCTTTAGTTTGGTAAGCAATATTTTCATTTTCTTTATATGCACCTTTTACCATACGTAAACGCAGTTCTGGGTATTTATCGATAAGTGCATCTGCTTTATATAAATAAGCTTGAATAACTGTACCTACGTTTTTAAATTCACCTTTTAGTCGATCTAACACTTGAGTAATATCAAATAAGCTATCGTATTTCTCAGTGTCTATATTAATATGCATATTACCAAATTCATTTGCTTTTAGTAATATTTCGCGTAAATTACGATAAGCAAGGTTAATATCAAACTCCGAACCGAGTTGGCTTAGTTTAATAGACATGTGACCATCTAAGCTGTGGTTGTATATTGCATACATCACTTCTAATATTTGGTCTTTGGCCTGTATCGCTTCGCCTTCATTTAAAACAAATTCTCCAAGACAATCCACAGTAACAGTGATTCCTTTGTTATTTAAACGTTCAATTGTGTCTACTAAGTCAGTAATCGTATTTCCAGCAACGACTTTTTTAGCCCCAAACATAGGACCTATTTCCTTAGCTGTTTTATTTAAAAAGGGATTATTAGATAACCCTATAAAAAAATTTTTCACAATTGGCATATTAATTCCTCCCATCCTGCTAATAGCTATGCTTTCAATAATAGTGTAGCATGAATCTAATAGTAATGAAATCGTTTACAATAAAATTTATTATGCTTAATATCACAGACTACACTATCGGATGACTGATTGATATAGTTATAATATTTATTTTTAAAAAAACAATGAACTTAAGACAACATAATTTATGCGTTTAAAATGGCAAACGTGCATCATATTTTGATACAATATATTTAATGAAATTATTGGAGAAGGGGAAGTATGGAATATGTGGAAATGGGAAACTGAAAATGAAGCTAAGGGTGTCATTGTAATTGCCCATAACATGCTCGAACATACAGGAAGATATGCGTATGTAATAACAATGCTACGTAGAAATGGCTATCACGTTATCATGGGTGATTTACCTGGGCAAGGTCAAACTACGCGTTCTAATAAAGGACAAATAGAAAATTTCGAAGTATATCACGAACATGTACTAGAATGGATTAGAATAGCAAATGAATATAAACTTCCAACTTATTTTTTAGGTGTAGGACTTGGCGGACTTATTATTTTAAACTTACTAGAAAAAGTGGAAGTACCTATTGAAGGATTGATGCTTATTTCACCATTGCTGGAATTCAAAAAAAATAATAAAACTAGAAAAGATAAGATATTATCTAATGTAGGTAAATTAACTAAAGACACAAGATTCAAAGTAGGCATAACCGTTGAAGATTTAACACGTAACGATGAGGTAATCGAAGAAGCAAAAGAAGATCAACTCATGTTACAAAAAGTGACATATCATTGGTATAAACAAATCATCGAAATCATGAAAGAAACAGTAACACACTTAAAAGATATTAAGCCACTTCCTGTATTATTAATGTATGGGCTCGAAGACAAAGTGTCTGATATTCCAACTATGCATTTAGTGAAAGATAATATTGAAACTGAAGAATTATATTTTAAAGCTTGGAAGGGTTTATATCATGAAATACATAATGAACCTGAAAGAGACGAAGTAATGCGATATATTTTAGCATTTCTTAATAACAGTACAAGTAATATTGGCTTTATCGTCCATGATGAACACGAGCTTTCATAGAGTGGGAAATTAAAGTGTAAGCAATACAAAGCATGGACGCCATCGTTTTGAAAGACGCTTCTTATAAGAAAACAATAGATGTCAGTAAAAACTTGCAGTATTAATTATAATTAGATATACGATGTAGCATCTTTAACTAGGAGCGAGTCTACGAAACCAAATTTTGGTTTTGTCTCGCTCTTTCTCATTTATAAAACGAGGAAGAAGAAACGGAAATTTTGTGAAATAAATCACAATAAACGATTGCTCTTTAGCGAAGAAAGTGTTATATTTAAATTGTGAAATAAATCACAATAAGCGATGATTTACTTTAAATATAAGGAGAGTCATAATATGAAATACAGTAAAGGAAATAAAGTGGTATTAATAGGTGATGGTGCAGTTGGTTCTAGTTATGCGTTTGCATTAGTTTCCCAAGGAATAGCAGATGAATTAGTCATCATTGATTTAGATGAAACAAAAGTACACGGTGATGTTGCAGATTTAAATCACAGTGCACCTTATGGGGGCTCACCTATAAAGATAAAAGCAGGATCTTACAAAGATTGTAGCAACGCAGATTTAATTGTTATTACCGCGGGTGCTGCTCAAAAACCAGGAGAAACACGATTAGATTTAGTGGAAAAAAATACAAGAATATTTAAAGAAATTGTTTCGACTATTATGCAAACAGGATTTAATGGTATTTTTCTAATAGCTACAAATCCAGTAGATGTATTATCATATGTAACGCAAAAAGTATCAGGCTTGCCAAAAGCGCAAGTTATTGGTTCAGGTACAATATTGGATACTGCGCGTTTTAAATATGAACTCGCAAGAGAATTTAATGTATCTCCTTGGAGCGTTGATGCACAAATTATCGGGGAACATGGTGATTCAGAATTAGCTGTGTGGTCACAGGCTAATATTGCAGGCCAATCATTATATGACATTTTAAAAGATAACCCAGACAAACAACATAGAATAGATGAAATATTTATAAATACACGTGATGCAGCATATGACATTATTAAAGCGAAAGGCGCTACTTATTATGGTATCGCTATGGGGTTAATTCGTATTACACAAGCCATTTTAAAAAATCAAAATGTGGTTCTCCCCGTTTCCAGTTATCTAAATGGTGAATATGGCCAAAATGATGTATACATTGGTGTACCAACATTAATCAATAGAAATGGTGCGGTAAAAGTTTATGAAACACAATTAAATAGTAGCGAAAGTAAATTGTTTGAAAATTCTGCCATAATTTTGAAAGAAATGCAAAATAAAATCAACCAACTAATTGCATAATTCATAATTTAATTTTAAACTGTATATAAGATTAATTTTATTGAAAATATCAAAATTTTTTCTGACAGTAATAAATTTTGTAACGAATGATTTTTTTGATGAATTAATTTTACATGTTTAACTTAATATTATGATTGGGGGATATTTCTATGGGGAAGACAATTACTGACATGGTAGATAGTGTCCTTAGATTGGAACATGTACTAAATGATATTGATGATATCTTTGAAAAAGTACAGAAACAATATAAAATGTCGAAAGAAGAAATATTAATTCTTTTAACATTATGGCAAGAAGGATCAATGACTTTAAAGGAAATGGATGATTTTGTACAAATTAAATCTTATAAACGTACAAGAACGTATAACGATTTAGTGGAAAAAGAATGGATCATTAAAGAAAGACCAGTTAATGATGAACGTACAGTAATTATTCATTTCAATGAAGATTTAGAAGCTCAAAGGGAAGCGCTTTTAGATTACTTTAAAGAAGAAATTGATGAAAAATCGTCATCTATTCAATCAAGTCTTAAATCTATCTTAAATTTATAGGGAATAATTAAAGTCTGGAAAACTGTTATTAACCTCAAAAAGTATGGGTATCAACGACTCATACTTAACATAAAAGTACACCTCTATTTCAAAAAGAGGTGTACTTTTATTATGTGTATTATTTTAAATTTCCTAGATAGTTATATGAGGAAAATAGATGGTGTTCTTGTTTTTCTCGTAGAAGTAAGTGAAGATGAAATACGTTTGATATCAAATTAAAATAGCGATGAAGTCATTTAGAGATAAACATGCTTCGTTACATAGATGCTCTGGTAAGCTATTCTAAAATTGTTTTGCGATGGTATCACTTAGACAAATACGTTTCCTGTTCTATATGTTTTTATTTAAATAGTACGTTATCTTTTTTCAATAGCACAAATAAATGGTGGATGATTTTGTTGATTAATAAACTGATACTGCAATATATGTGCTTTATTTTGGTCAAAATGTTGAAGGTAGTTTAATAATGCATCACGTTCTGTTTTACCTTCCTCATGTCCATGGTAAATAACTAAAACGATAATGCCTTCGGGCGCTAATATATCAAATATCGAATTGATAGCAGCTAAGGTACTGTTAGGATTTGTAACGATGGATTTATCTCCTTTAGGTAAATATCCTAAGTTGAAAATAGCTGCGTCAATATGTCCACGTTCCTCTCTTGGAATATATTGTTTTATATTGGCATGGCTATCATGAATTAAATGGACATGTCTAAATGTTTTAGTTTTAGTTTTAGTGTTTTGTATTGCAATGTCCTGAATGTCAAAACCATACACTTTACCATCTGGTACTTGTTGTGCCAAAAATTCAGTATCATTACCATTACCACAAGTAGCATCAATAACAATGCTGTCCGCAGATACATGTTGTTGGATGAGTGTTTTAGAAAATGGTAAAATACGCTCTATTTTCATGATTTGATAATACTTTCATAGTTTTTTCCTTGATAGGAATTTCTTCTAGCTAATTCATCATCGATTTCGTTAAGTACTTCCCATTTGTTAACACTCCACATAGGGCCAACCATTAAATCTATTGGGCCGTCACCAGTGATTCGGTGTACAATCATTTCTTTTGGTAAAATTTCTAGTTGATCGCAAACTAAATTTGTATAGTCGTCTTGTGACATAAATTCAAGCATACCTTTTTCATATTGTTTTACCATTGGAGTACCTTTAAGTAGGTGTAACAAATGTATTTTAATACCTTGAACATCCATTTGTGCAACTTCTTTAGCAGTTTCCATCATCATGTCATAATCTTCTTCAGGCAGCCCATTAATAATATGTGTACACACATTGATGTTATGCTTACGTAGTTTTGCAACACCTTCGTAGTAAGTTTCCATATCATGCGCACGATTAATTAAGTCAGAAGTTTTTTGGTGAACTGTTTGTAGACCTAATTCTACCCACAAATATGTACGTTCATTTAATTCGGCTAAATATTCTACTACATCATCTGGTAAACAGTCTGGGCGTGTTCCTATAGATAAACCTACAACACCAGGTTCTTTTAATGCCGTTTCGTATTTTTCTCGCAAAACTTCTACTGGCGCATGTGTATTTGTAAAAGCTTGAAAATAAGCAATATATTGTCCTTCGTGCCATTTTTCATGCATTCTATCTTTGATTTGTTGAAATTGAACATCTATAGGGTCGACACGGTTACCAGCAAAATCGCCGCTTCCTGCTGCTGAGCAAAATGTACAACCGCCATGAGCAACTGTGCCATCTCTATTCGGACAATCAAATCCTCCATCAATTGCAACTTTGAAGATTTTTTGGCCAAATTTATTTTTTAAATGATAATTCCAAGTATGATATCGTTTGTTTTCGAATGCGTAAGGGAAAAATTGTCCCATATAACATTTTCCTTTCTAAATTCGTTCTAGTTAAAGATTTTAACATATTTTAATGATATAGTGTTTAGAGTAAAAATAGAAATTTAAAATAAGAAAGGAGCTTACGGTTATGAACATGCCAAAATCAGTGTGGTGGTTGGTAATTGGAATGGCATTAAATATCACGGGCTCAAGTTTTTTATGGCCATTAAATACAATTTATATGAATGAGGTATTAGATAAAAGTTTAACAATGGCTGGTTTAGTCTTAATGATTAATTCATTTGGAATGGTGATTGGCAACCTACTCGGAGGTAACCTTTTTGATAAATTAGGCGGCTATCCCACAATTATGATAGGTACTGTTATTTGTTTAAGTAGTACAACGTTATTAAATTTTTTCCATGGATGGCCATGGTATGCTGTTTGGTTAGTTTGTCTTGGGTTTGGCGGCGGAATGATTATTCCTGCTATTTATGCATTAGCAGGTGCGATATGGCCAAAAGGCGGAAGGCAAACTTTTAATGCCATTTATTTAGCACAAAATTTAGGCGTAGCCATTGGTGCAGCTTCCGGTGGCTTTGTTGCTGAATTAAGTTTTAATTATATTTTTATAGCTAATTTATTAATGTATATTGCATTTGCTATAGTCGCTGTAAGTCAGTTTAATATCAAATTAGACGTTAAAGTAAAATCAAATGATGCAATGAGTTTATTATCTAAAGCGTATAGACCTCAGTTTATTGCATTATCTTTAATATGTGTCATGTTTAGTATTTGTTGGATTGCTTACATCCAATGGGAAAGTACAATAGCTTCATTTACCCAAGTGCTTAATATCTCAATGAGTCAATACAGTCTCTTGTGGACAGTCAATGGTATCATGATATTAGTTGCACAACCGTTAATTATTCCCATTATCAGATTATTGAAAGGTAATTTAAAACATCAAATGTATGTGGGTATAGGTATTTTTATTATCTCTTTCTTTGTGACTAGTTTTGCTGAACAATTTTCTGTATTTATGGTAGGTATGATTATATTAACGTTGGGCGAAATGTTTGTATGGCCAGCAGTACCTACGATTGCTAACCAATTAGCGCCTAAAGGTAAAGAGGGTTCATTCCAAGGCTACGTGAATTCTGCAGCGACTGTAGGTAAGGCATTTGGGCCACTGATTGGTGGTGTAGTTGTTGACATGTTTAATATGCAAGTTATGTTTTTAAGTATGATTTCGCTATTGGCCATTGCTTTAATATTTTTAACTTTCTATGATCGACAACTACCCAAAGATATTTAATTTGATGTTAAGCTTAATATATAGTCCAATTTATGGTTTATGATTAAGTTTGAAAATCTAACACATATGATTTGAAAGCATTTGTGTATAAACAATGGAGAGTATATTAATTATATTTTTATACTTGAAATAAAAGGCTGTATCAAATATCATTAGAAGAGTATAGGAGTAGTAACTTTAAAGCTTTCCCACAGAGAGCTAGGGTGTGGTGAAACCTAGTGTAAAGCCTTAAGTGAACTTACCGTGACTTGAAATGAATTAATGACATCTCTTACTATTAATTAAAATGAGCGCACATTTTGTGAAACAGGGTGGTACCGCGGTGAAAATCGTCCCTATTAAATAATAGTTTGAGGTGTCTTTTATTATTGAATAGGAGGAAATGTTGTGAATTACAATCATAATGAAATTGAAAAAAAATGGCAGGATTATTGGGAAGAATATAAAACATTTAAAACAGAAGATAATTTAGGCCAAAAAAAGTTTTATGCACTTGATATGTTCCCTTACCCGTCTGGGGCCGGGCTTCATGTAGGTCACCCGGAAGGTTACACAGCCACAGATATTATTTCTAGGTATAAGCGTATGCAAGGATATAATGTATTACACCCTATGGGGTGGGATGCTTTTGGTTTGCCTGCTGAACAATATGCGTTAGACACTGGAAATGACCCTCGTGAGTTCACTAAACAAAACATTGAAACATTTAAACGCCAAATTAAAGAATTAGGTTTCAGTTATGATTGGGATAGAGAAGTCAATACGACAGACCCAGAATACTATAAATGGACACAATGGATATTTATTCAATTATATAACAAAGGACTTGCTTATGTAGATGAAGTTGCGGTGAACTGGTGTCCTGCGTTAGGCACTGTACTTTCAAATGAAGAAGTAATTGATGGTGTTTCTGAGCGAGGTGGGCACCCTGTATACAGGAGACCAATGAAGCAATGGGTATTAAGAATTACTGAATATGCAGATCGGTTACTTGAAGATTTAGAGGGCTTAGATTGGCCAGAATCTTTAAAAGACATGCAACGTAATTGGATTGGGCGTTCAGAAGGGGCATCAGTATCATTCAATGTAGAAGATAGTAATGATCAAATTGAAGTATTTACCACACGTCCTGATACAATCTATGGTGCTACATTCTTAGTATTAAGTCCAGAACATCAGCTTGTAAATCAAATTACAACTTCAGAAAATCAAGAAAGTGTTGAAAAATATCAACAAGAAGCGGCAATGAAATCAGATTTAGAACGTACGGGTCTTGCTAAAGAAAAATCTGGTGTATTTACTGGAGCTTATGCAATCAACCCATTATCTGGTGAAAAAACACCAATTTGGATAGCAGATTATGTATTATCTTCGTACGGTACTGGCGCAGTGATGGCAGTGCCAAGTGGCGACCAAAGAGACTATGAGTTTGCAAAAGCCTTTGATTTACCAATTACAGAAGTCATTGAGGGTGGAGACTTATCTGAAGCAGCTTATGTTGGTGATGGGCCTCATGTTAATTCAGGTGAATTAAATGGATTATATAATAAAGAAGCAATCGAAAAAGCAATTGAATTGTTAGAACGAAATAATGCGGGTACAAGAAAAATAAACTATAAACTTAGAGATTGGTTGTTTAGCCGTCAACGTTATTGGGGCGAACCAATTCCAGTCATTCATTGGGAAGATGGTACGATGTCAACTGTACCTGAAGATGAATTACCTTTACTTTTACCGGAAACAGATGAAATTAAACCATCAGGAACTGGTGAATCACCGTTAGCTAATATTGATGACTTTGTTAATGTAATAGATGAGGAAACTGGCATGAGAGGTCGACGTGAAACCAATACAATGCCACAATGGGCAGGTAGTTGTTGGTACTATTTAAGGTTTATTGATCCGGATAATGAACAAATGTTAGCTGACCCAGAAAAATTAAAACACTGGTTGCCAGTCGATTTATATATTGGCGGCGTAGAACATGCAGTGTTACACTTACTCTATGCAAGATTCTGGCATAAAGTACTGTATGATTTAGGCGTAGTGCCAACGAAAGAACCATTCCAAAAATTATTTAACCAAGGTATGATTCTTGGCGAAGGTAATGAAAAAATGAGTAAATCTAAAGGTAATGTTATTAATCCAGATGATATTATTAAATCTCACGGTGCAGATACATTACGACTATATGAAATGTTTATGGGGCCACTTGATGCTGCCATTGCATGGAGCGAAAAAGGTTTAGACGGCTCAAGACGTTTCTTAGATAGAGTTTGGAGACTTTTAGTTACAGAAGATGGTTTGATTTCTGATAAAGTAGTAAATACAAATAATAAAACTTTAGATAAAAGTTACCATCAAACTGTGAAAAAAGTTTCTGAAGACTTTGATACATTGAATTTTAATACAGCAATTAGTCAGTTGATGGTCTTTATCAACGATTGCTATAAAGTAGACGAAATATATAAACCTTACATTGAAGGATTTATCAAAATGTTAGCACCAATCGCACCACATATTGGTGAAGAATTATGGTCACGTTTAGGACATGAAGAAACAATTACTTACCAACCATGGCCTACATTTGATGAATCATTATTAGTTGACGATGAAGTTGAAATCGTCGTTCAAGTAAATGGTAAAGTTCGTGCTAAAATAGATGTACCTAAAGATGTATCAAAAGAAGAAATGGAAGAAATTGCGTTAGATAACGAAAATATCAAAGATGAAATTGAAGGCAAAGATATTAAAAAAGTAATTGCTGTACCTCAAAAACTTGTTAATATTGTTGCCAAATAACTTAAAAGGGGCGTTTATATTATGGAGACAATATCTGTAGATGAATTAAAATCAAAGATTTTAAATTCTAATCCTATTCAAATTATTGATGTGAGAACAGATGAAGAAACTGCGATGGGGGTTATTCCTGAAGCAGAAACAATTCCTATGGATCAAATTCCCGACAATTTAAATCACTTCAATTCAAATGATACGTATTATATTATTTGTAAAGCTGGTGGCAGAAGTGCACAAGTTGTTCAATATTTAGAGCGTAGTGGCGTTCATGCGGTAAATGTTGAAGGTGGTATGGATGCTTGGGGAGATGAAGCTTTAGACATTAGAAGCATCTAGCTTTCCAGTCTTTTAATATTCGGATATACCCAATTTGTATTGCGTTTAATACATTGTTCGGTAAGCATAGGTGGATACGTTTTAACTCAATGTGGGTTCATTTAGGATCGTTAATTTTATATTTTAGTATTGTAATGTTGAAATGATGATTAATAAAAATCTCAATATAAATATACCAAGCCCCTCACTATTGCAATAGTGAGGGGCTTTTTTTAGATGTTGGGTTAGTCGCTTATCTATTTATTATAATGAGAATGCGATAAATACGTAAATAGCATCATGAGACCATTATTTATGATTGTCATTGCGGTATGAACAAAGAGGCTAACTACAAAATATACTACTTCTCTATGTCGACTGATAACTAAAAAACAGGTAAATTTATAATAGCACTTAGATAAAAAAGTTAATCAATTTCAAAAAATATGCTTATATAAAATTTTATAATTTTAATGATCTTTGTTGAGGAACAAACTAGGTTATTGTTCTATCTTTTTAATCATGTAGTTAAAGGTTTAAAGTTGAAACTTACTCGCATTAGTGCCTGATATATGACCAGTGACTAAGGCACTAGTAATATTGTAACCTCCAGTATAACCATGAATATCGAGTAGTTCGCCGCACATAAATAAACCTGGTACGTGTTTTGACATCATTGTTTTAGGCTCAATTTCTTTTAGTGAAACGCCACCGCCAGTTACAAAAGCTTTTTCAATTGATAGCGTACCGTTAACTGTAAAAGTAAATGCTTTAAATAAATTTACTAATTTGTTGAATTGTTCGTTTGAAATATGGTGTGCAGTTAATTCCTCTGAAATATTTGCTAATTCTAACATATACAGTAAATAGCGTTCTTCGATAAGACCATGTAAACTATTTTTTACATATTTATCGGGTGTATCTTTTAACAATTTACGTATTTTAGCTTCAACTTGTGCTTGGCTCAAATCAGGAAAAACATCTATTTGCATTTTAATATTTTGCTGTTTTTGGTTTTTTTGCTCTTTATATACAAACTGGCTGCATCTTAATGCAGCAGGGCCACTTACCCCAAAATGAGTGAAGATCATATCCATTTGATGCGTAATACGTTTTTTTTCATTTTTTTTCAATACAGATAGTGCTACATTTTTTAAACTTAAGCCTTTTAATCTTCTGTCTTTGATAAATGGTTCAGGAGAAGTGATGGGCACTTCAGTTGGAAATAATTCTGTAATTGTATGGCCTAACTGTTTAGCGAATTTGTAACCATCTCCTGTTGACCCAGTCTTTGGAACGCTTGTGCCACCCGTAGCAATCACTAGGCTATGACTTTCAATTGTTTCTTGGTTATCAGTTGTTATTTTAAAAGTTTGTTTTTGTGTATGTTCGATACCATGTACAACCGTTTCTTGTTTTACAGTTACATTATTTTTTTCTATTGTATGGATCAAAGCATCTACAACATCTTGCGCTTTGTTAGATACTGGAAACATACGACCATGATCTTCTTCTTTTAAAGATACACCCCGGGATTCGAAAAAGTGAATAATAGATTCGTTATCAAATACGGAGAAAGGACTATATAAAAATTTTCCGTTTCCTGGTATATTTTTAATGATTTCTTCATATGGTAAGCGGTTGGTTACATTACACCGGCCGCCACCAGATATTTTTAATTTACGGCCGAGCCCTTTTTTCTTTTCAATGAGCAAGACTTTATTACTGTTTTGACTTGCTGCAGCAGCAGCCATTAAACCGCTAGGGCCGCCACCGATTATGATTGTTTGATACATTTTATTGCCTCGCTTTACTAAATAGTGTTATTTTATAGTTTATAGTAATATAGTTTTGAAAAAAAGTGGTTATAACGTTATTATTGAAGTTATGAGTGTAAAAATTTAATTTGAGATAGGAAGATCTGAATGAGTGAAAGTAAAGAATTAGTTAGGGGTACCTTTTTAATCACCCTTAGTATATTGATTACTAAAGTCTTGGGTGTATTATATATTATTCCATTCTATGCTATTATTGGTGGAGAAGAAAAATTGGCACCTTTTAACTATGCATATACGCCGTATAATATTGCTATTGCAGTTGCGACTGCTGGCGTACCATTAGCGGCATCTAAATATGTATCTAAGTATAATGCTTTAGGTGCATATAAAGTAAGTGAAAAGTTATATAAATCCAGTTTTATCGTTATGACCATTACAGGATTTATAGGATTTTTCATTTTATATTTATTAGCACCGACTATAGCAACAATCACGTTAGCAAATAAATCAGGCGCTAAAGGTGGTTGGTCAGTTGAAGACATTACTTGGATTATTAGAATTATCAGTATGGTTGTTATATTTATACCATTACTTGCGACATGGCGTGGCGTGTTCCAAGGTTATAAATCAATGGGCCCAACGGCAGTGTCGGAAGTTATTGAACAAATTGCACGTATTTTATTTATTTTAATTGGAAGTTATCTAGTGCTCAATGTCTTTAATGGCAGTGTTTTACAAGCCAATGGTATTGCGACATTTGCTGCAGCAATAGGTGCCGTAGCGGGTATTTTCACATTATGGTATTATTGGAAAAAAAGAAAACCTAATATTGAAAAGATGGTTGCAACGGATGTTTCAGGTATCAATGTATCATATGGAAAGATGTATAAAGAAATTATTTCATATAGTATTCCATTTGTTATTGTTAGCTTGAACTTTCCATTATTTAATTTAGTCGATCAATTTACACATAATGGCGCGTTAGATTTAGCAGGCGTACCTAGCCGTCTACATGACTATTTCTTTACAATTTTAAATATGACAACTAATAAAATAGTGATGATTCCAACGTCACTATCAGCTGGCTTTGCAGTAAGCTTAATTCCATTCATTACCAAAACATATGAATCAGGCGAGTTAAGTGAAATGCATAGACAAATTAGAACATCTTTAGGTGTTTTGATGTACATTACGGTGCCAGCAAGTTTAGGAATTATGGCTTTAGCATTACCATTATACACCGTGTTTTATAGTTATAATATAGATGGTAGTCAGTTATTATTCTACTATGCACCTGTGGCTATTTTGATTGGATTGTTAAGCGTAACCGCATCTATGCTACAAGGTATAGATAAACAGAAATTAACTGTATTTGTTATTTTAGTAGCAGTTGTCTTAAAGGTTGTTTTAAATACGCCGCTTATTATGGCATTCCACACGGCTGGCGCAATTTTAAGCACAGCGATTGCGTTACTATTTGCTGTTTTATGTAACTTTTATATACTTAAAAAATATGTAAATTTTGATTTTTCAGAGACATGGTTACACTTCTGTAAAATATTCTTATATGGTTTAATTATGATGGTTGCAGTCGAATTGTCATCGTTTTTATTACAAATGTTTATTTCGCCAGAAACTAAATTTGGTGCATTAAGTATTTTAATTATCAGTGTTATAATTGGTATGTTAGTTTACGGAGGTATCACGATGAAGACGAAATTAGCTGATCAATTTTTAGGTGAGATTCCTAATAAAGTTAGACGCAAATTAGGTATTATAAAATGAGAATAGATAAATTTTTAGCGAATATGGGCGTGGGTACGCGTACAGAAGTTAAACAATTATTAAAAAGCAGTAGCGTTTTTATTAATGAACAAAAAGAAAAATCACCCAAAAAACAAATTGACCCTAACAATGATATAATCAAAATAAATAATGAGATTATACAATATATAGATAAAGTTTATCTCATGCTGAATAAACCCAAAGGATATATTTCTGCGACAGCAGATAATCAACATCAAACAGTGATAGAATTAGTGAAATCTTATCAGTTTTTAGAAATTTTCCCAGTAGGTCGTCTCGATAAAGATACAGAAGGATTATTATTAATCACTAATGATGGTGCATTTAATCATGAACTTATGAGCCCTACAAAGCATGTTTCTAAAACGTACGAAGTTATTTCTGAAAAAAATATTACAAATAATGATATAAATTCATTCAAAATGGGTATTGAATTGAATGAGGGATTGGCGATGCCTGCAACTTTAGTGAAAAGTGATGAACCATACAAATCATTTGTCACAATTTATGAAGGAAGGTATCATCAAGTTAAGCGTATGTTTCATGCTATAGATAACGAAGTGCTTGCATTGAAACGTGTGAGTATTGGTGAGTTAAAACTTGATGAATCATTGGGTCCAGGTGAATATCGTCATCTAACGCAACAAGATTTTAAACAATTAGGATTAAATTTATAAAGAGGTGTTATTATGTCAAAATTACTAAAAGCAATTATAGGTGTCGGAGGAGCAGCTGCTGCAGTTGTGCTCTCTAAAAAAGAAAATAGAGATAAATTGAAAGATGAGTATAGCAAATACAAGTCAAATCCTGAATCATATAAACAAAACGCTAAAGATATCGCTAGCCAAATAAGTTCAAAAGCTGGGGAAACTTATAACGAAGTGAAACAAGACCCGAAAGGTTATGCGTCAAGAGTGAAACAAGATCCGAAAGGGTTTATAAATGAACAAAAAGACCGTTTTAAAGGCGTTAATGAAAAAGAAGAACACGTAGAAGAAGCTAGATTTACGGATGAAGGTGCAGCAGATCCTTCAAACAATTTGCGTGTAGTTACAGAAGAAGAACTTAAAAATAATAAAAATAAATAATTGTTTATAAAATGTGTAGATTAAGCTACGGATAGACCCACATATTTCTAAAATGGTGGCGTTACCCCGCAAAGGTTAGAAATACTATCTTCATAAATGATTATATAAGCCTGGGACATTTTTATGTCTCAGGTTTTTTAATCTTAATACAGAGTATAAAACCACTCATATAGTGGTATTTAACTGTTTTTCAATAATGATTACAGTTAAAAATTTTAAATATAAGTTACATCTCACTGTAGTTTCTATACTACTTCATGTAAAATATTAAATATATAAGTAATGAGAAGGAAGTTGATTCTAAATGTGGAAAGATAAAGTTAAAGCATACGAAGAACATATTATAGAAGATTTGAAAGGTTTATTATCTATTGAGAGTGTAAGAGATGATAACAAAGCTTCGTCTGATAATCCAGTCGGACCAGGACCGCGGAAAGCATTAGATTATATGTACCAAATTGCTGAGCGTGATGGATTTAATACACATGACGTAGACCATATTGCAGGTCGTATAGAATCCGGAAAAGGCGAAGATGTTATGGGTATTTTATGTCACGTAGACGTGGTACCAGCTGGCGATGGTTGGGATTCTAATCCATTCGAACCGGTTGTAACTGAGGATAAAGTTATCGCGAGAGGTACGCTTGATGATAAGGGGCCTACCATTGCTGCTTATTATGCAGTCAAAATATTAAATGATATGAAAGTAAACTGGAAAAAGCGTATACATATCATTATAGGTACGGATGAAGAATCAGATTGGCAATGTACAGATCGCTATTTCAAAACGGAAGAAATGCCTACATTAGGTTTTGCCCCTGATGCGGAATTCCCAGCTATCCACGGGGAAAAAGGTATTAGCACTTTCGATGTAGTACAAAATGAAAAAGCAGAAGATAAAGATGAGCCTGAATATGAATTAATTTCATTTACTTCTGGGCAACGTTACAACATGGTTCCTGATGAAGCAAATGCTAAATTAGCGGTTAAAGAAAATATGACAGACGTTATTCAAAATTTCGAACAATATTTATCTGAAAATCAAGTAGATGGTGAAAGCGTCGTTGATAGTGGTGTGTTAGTCCTTAAAACCTATGGTAAAGCAGTGCATGGTATGGATCCGTCTATTGGTGTGAACGCAGGATTGCACTTATTGAACTTCTTATCTAAGCTTGGTTTAGATAAAACAGCTGCCAACTTTACTCAATTTAGCGAACAATATCTATTTAATTCTCACTTTGGCGAAAAAATGGAGATGAAATTCCATACTGATGTGATGGGTGATGTTACAACTAATATTGGTATTATTTCTTACGATAACCAAAATGGAGGCAGATTTGGTATTAATTTAAGATACCCTCATGGTTTTGAATTTGAAGAAGCAATGACTCGATTTAAAGGTGAAATCGAAAAAAACGGTTTTTCTATTGAATTAGGTAAGAATCAAACACCTCACTATGTAGATAAAAATGATCCATTTGTACAAACATTAGTGAAAGCATACCGTAACCAAACAGGTGATCCAACAGAACCATACACTATTGGTGGCGGAACTTACGCACGTAATCTTGATAAAGGTGTTGCATTTGGTGCAATGTTTAACGATTCAGAAGATTTAATGCACCAAAAAAATGAATATATTACGAAAAAACAATTGTTTGATGCAACGAGTATTTATTTAGAAGCTTTATATACATTGTGCGTGGAGGAATAATTATGACTAAAGTATTGATTAACGAACATTTAGTAGATGAACAAGACGCAAGAGTCCCTTACAACGACAGAGGCTATGTTTTCGGCGATGGTATATATGAATATATCAGAACTTATAATAATAATATTTTTACTGCAAAACCACATTTTGAAAGACTGTTAAGAAGTGCTAAAGAGATTGGTTTAGATTTGAAATACAACGTAGATGAACTTACAGAATTAGTACAAGAATTATTAGCAGCTAACGGTGTAGTTAACGGTGGTGTATACATTCAAGTTACGCGTGGCGCTGCCCCAAGAGATCACGCGTTTCCAACGCCATCAGTAGAAGCCAATGTAATGGCATTTACAAAAACATATGAACGTCCATATAAACTATTAGAAGAAGGCATTAATGCTATAACAACAGAAGATATTCGTTGGTTGAGATGTGATATTAAAAGCTTGAATTTATTGGGTAATGTGCTAGCTAAAGAAAGCGCAGTTAAATATAATGCTCAAGAAGCTATCCAGCATCGTGGCGATATCGTTACTGAAGGGTCATCAAGTAATGTATATGCAATTAAAGGTGGGGAAATATACACGCATCCTGTAAATAACTATATATTAAATGGCATTACGCGAATGGTAATTAAAGATATTGCAGAAGCCAAAGGCATTCCATTTAATGAAGGCACTTTCACTGTGGATTTTTTAAGAAATGCGGATGAAATTATCGTATCAAGTACTTCAATTGAAGTAATGCCTGTAATTAAATTAGATGGTGAATTCGTAGGTGAGGGAAAAGTCGGCCCAATAACTAAATCATTACAAGAAGGATTTAACAGATACATTGATGCAGATAGTTAATATTTTCCAAAAAAGGAAATAAAATGTAACATCTATTGAAACTAAATTATGTTATAATGCTTACTGAGCCGATTAATAAAATTCCTGAAAATGTTCGTAGTAAAATGTGACTTTTTGTTTCTCATTATTGGTTGAAATAAACGTCTAAACATTATAAAATCTTTTATGAGACTTGAAATTGGTGTATAAAATTTCATGAAAAAAGCAAAGGAATTTTAAAAATTTCATGCTGTTTCGGGTAGATTTATGATATGATGATAAAGTTATAAAAATCTCAATACAGTATTTAATATTTAAATATACAAACTTAAATCTATGGGACAAAATGATGGTCATAACACGTGAGGCTATCATATATGATTTAAGTTTATAATTGTGTTAGAAAATGACTATATTTGGCTCTCGAAATTTGTTTTCTGGAGCCATTTTCTAATTGAAAGTGAGGTGAACGTGTTGGAGCAGTTTTATCAATTAGGATGGACACTTGATTCAGCAGGTGGCGCATCTGGCGAAGCTTATATGGCAGAGCAAGATGGACAGAAATTGTTTTTAAAACGAAATTCTAATCCATTTATTGCAGCTTTGTCTGCTGAAGGTATTGTACCAAAGCTCGTGTGGACGAAACGTATAGAAACAGGGGAAGTTGTAACAGCACAACATTGGAAAAACGGCAGAGAGCTAACTTTCGATGAAATGTATGAACAACGTGTCGCTAATTTGCTAAAAAAAATACATAGTTCAAAAACACTTTTGAATATGTTGAAACGTATGGAAATGAATCCTATTACACCTGATATTTTATTAAATAAAATTAACGCCTCATTATCTAGAGAAGTGTTAACGCATCATGTTATTCGTAAAGCATTGACATATTTAGAAGATCATATGCCTTGTCTTGATCCTAGGTTCTTTACGGTTGTTCACGGAGATGTTAACCATAACAACTGGTTGTTATCTGATCATGATGAATTATTTTTAGTTGATTGGGAAGGTGCAATGATTGCGGATCCAGCTATTGATTTAGGTATGCTGCTATACAATTACGTTCCTGAAAATAAATGGCCTCAATGGTTGAGAGATTATGGTACGAAAGATTCTATAGACTTACAAAAGAGAATGAAATGGTATACTGTTGTTCAGTCAATTGGAATGGTACAGTGGTACGAAGAACAAAAACGCTATAAAGATATGAATATGTGGTTGAAGTTCTTAAACGAAGTAATGAATAACAATGTATTTATATAAGGAGTTATCAAGATGAGAGTGCGTTACAAGCCGTGGGCTGAAGATTATTTAAAGTCGCATCCTAATATTGTAGATACGGATGGTAGCCATGCAGGACATATAAGTGAATGGTTTGATAAAGATCAACCGATATATATAGAAATTGGTTCTGGCATGGGTCAATTTATTACAACGCTTGCTGCGCAAAGACCAGAAATTAATTTTATTTCTATGGAACGGGAAAAGAACGTTATGGTCAAAGTGTTAGATAAAGTGAGAGAGCAAAATCTAACCAATATTAAATTGATTTGTAATGATGCGATTGAATTAAATGAATACTTTAAAGATGAAGAAATCTCTCGTATTTATTTAAATTTCTCAGACCCTTGGCCAAAAAGAAGGCATACGAAGCGTAGATTGACTTACCATACATTTTTAGCGTTATATCAACAAGTGCTAAAAAAAGATGGAGAAATCCATTTTAAAACGGATAATAGAGGTTTATTTGCTTATAGTTTAGAAAGTATGTCCCAATTCGGAATGTATTTCACTAAAATAAATTTAAATTTACACCAAGAAGAAAAAGAAAATAATATTGAAACAGAATATGAGCGTAAATTTTCAGATAAAGGCTCAAGGATTTATAGAATGGAAGCTAAATTTCACAATAATTAAATTGTTTTTGTAAATCACTTTATGTAGTTAATCGCCAGTGTATAATATAATACTAAGATGAAATAAAGATGGAAATTTTTTATAAGATTTCATTATTTTATTTTTTTAAGGCTACTATTTTCATAAATGGGAAAGTAGCGCTTTATAGACAACCAGAAACCCAATTTGGGTTTCTTTTTTTTATAAGATAAACTAAAGCAAGGGATGTAAGCGTCAGGCTTCCTTACATAAGTGTTATTGAGGTTTAAATGGAATACAAGCACTAAAACATTTGCATAAGCACTAATACTGTTAAGAGGATTATATACGTTATGACTCAAGTCTAATTTAATAAATTAAAAAGTAACGCTTTAGCAGTAGTGCTTTAAGAACTGACTTTTAAAAAATAGTTTTCTAAAAAGTAGCGATTTTGAAGCAATAGTTCATTAGCGTACGTTTTAAAACGTATTGATAGCATAGTCATGTGACAACGATCTACGTCAAGTCCAAGAATTAACTTAGAGTATTTGTATCTGAGTTCATTTGTAGGTATGTACGATATTCATCTGTATGTGTGGATTTACAATTTTCATTATTTTACGAGGGAGTTGTATTATATTACTATATTAATAAACAGTATTTAAACAAAGAAACGAGGGATAATCTTGAAATTAGGCAATTTTAAAATGCATTACCTTAATGGTGGGATTACAAATATTGATGGGGGCGCAATGTTCGGCGTTGTACCTAAAGTTTTATGGACAAAAAAATATGAAATCAGCGAGGATAACCGTATTCCTTTACCAACACACCCAATTTTAATTCAAACGGAAGAATTTAATATTATTATTGATACAGGGATTGGTAAGGAAAAGCTTACTGACAAAGAACGCAAGATATTTGGTGTAAATTATGAAAGCCAAATTGAAGAAGATTTAAAATCATTTAATTTAGAAACACAAGATATTGATTATGTACTGATGACACATTTACATTTTGACCATGCTTCAGGTTTAACTGATAATGAAGGGCATGCTGTTTTTGAAAACGCCATTCATGTCATACAACAAGATGAGTGGCACGAGTTTAATAGCCCTAATATACGTAGTAAATCCACTTATTGGAAGAAAAATAATGGAGATTTCACGAAGAAATTAATTTTATTTGAAAATCAATTAGAAGTAGTAAGTGGCATTCATATTTATCATACTGGAGGCCATAGTTATGGTCATTCTATTATTACTATTGAAAGCAAAGGAGAAAAGGCAGTGCATATGGGAGATATTTTCCCAACTATTGCACACAAAAATCCATTATGGGTAACTGCTTATGATGATTATCCAATGCAGTCTATTAGAGAAAAGGAACGGATAATACCTAGATTCATCTTAGAGGATTATTGGTTCTTATATTATCATGATGTAAATTATTTCGCTGTGAAATTTAATCAAACTGAATCTAATGAAATAGCACAATATATTACTAGAAATTAAAATAAGGTTAAAGTTTAGAACATTTGAAATGAAACTATATCTGTTTTAAAGCATTGGTTTTGCTTTATGAATGACTTGAGCAGCGATATATTTTGTTTCATATCATTATTGTACTGCGATAGTTAATAGTTGTTTGCTATCGGGTACGTAAGATGTTCATAACTTTAACCTTCAATCATTTACACTCTATGATGTCGAGGACTTCTCCTGTTTTAGCATTTGCGTAAAAATCGTAATAAATGCGTTTGCCATTGTGAAGTGTAGTGACACCACCTTGAAAAGCTTCTAATTGGTCGTTAGCGTTTTTATACATAATCGTTTCGTTTAATATGTAAGAACCGACAACATTCATAAAATATGTTTTTACTTCAGAAACAATTTTCTCTGGATTTTGATGTTGTATTTGCTTTTGACGTTTATAAAAATAAATTGATCCAACAATAACTGCTAATGAAATAATTGTGATGAAGAACCAACTTTTTTTATTTAACATATTACAATCTACCCCCAATAAAGTCATATTTATAGTTTACCACAATGAAGATGATATAATAAATATTAAGGAGTGAGAGACATTGAGTATAGACAAAAATCAAACATTATCAAGAATGAAAAATTTAACAGAATTACATGGCGCACCTGGCTTTGAAGATGATGTGAAAACGTATTTAAAAAATGAAATGGCACCGTACGTAGATGAATTTGTTTATAATCGTATGGGCGGTTTTTATGGAGTGAAGCGATCCAAAGCTAAAGAACCTAAAAAAGTAATGGTTGCTGCTCATATGGATGAAGTTGGTTTTATGATAACTCATATTACAGATAACGGACTATTGCAATTCACAAACTTAGGTGGCGTTGCTACTGACATATGGCAAGGACAAAGATTAAAAGTGAAATCACGTACCAATGAAGAAATCGTTGGCATCGTTGCAAATATTCCAAAGCACTTTAGAACGGGTAATGAAGGTGCGCCGACGATAGAAGACTTATTATTAGATATCGGTTGTGAAAGTGAAACAGATGTAATAAATCGAGGTATTCAAATAGGGGATACCATTGTTCCTGAAACACCATTTACGCAATTATCTGAACATAGATTTGTAAGCAAGGCCTGGGATAATCGTTATGGTTGTTTAATTGGTTTAGAGTTATTAGAATTATTGAAAGATGTAGAATTAGATTTTGATTTATTTGTTGGAGCGAATGTACAGGAAGAAGTTGGATTAAGAGGAGCAAAAGCTTCCGCCGAATTAATAGATCCAGATATTGCATTTGTAGTTGATTGTTCTCCAGCAAATGATATGAAAGGAAAACAGCATCTTTCAGGAGAACTAGGTAAAGGTACTTTAATCCGTATCAAAGACGGCACGATGATACTCAAACCGACATTTAGAGATTACCTTATAGATTTAACAAAAAAATTTGATATTCCAAACCAATATTATATGTCTCCTGGCGGTACTGATGGCGGAGAAATACACAAAGCAAATATTGGTATTCCAACTGCAGTTATCGGTGTTTGTGCACGCTATATTCACAGTACGAACGCAGTGTTTGATTACCGTGATTATGATGCAGCGCGGAGACTGTTATTCCAATCAATTAAAAACTTAAATGATAAAATAATCGATACGCTACAATATAATTAATATTTAGGAGTGATTTAATGGAACAATTAGAAAATGAACAACAATTTGAAGAATTAAAAAAAGAACAAACTGTGTTTTTATTTACTGCAGACTGGTGTCCCGACTGTAAAGTGATTGAACCAGATCTCCCACAACTGGAAGCAAAATATACGAATTACAAATTTATATCTGTAGATAGAGATAAATTTATAGATATTTGTATTAATCATGGTATTATGGGCATTCCAAGTTTTCTAGTATATAAAGATAATAAACAAATTGGTAGCTATATTGGAAAAGAACGTAAATCAATTGAACAGATAGATGATTTTTTAGCTTCTTTATAAAAGATAAATCAAATCATATTGATTAAAGTGTACTCTAAAAAATATACCCTTAGAACTTACATTTTTTCTGTTCCTAAGGGTATATTTATTGTAAACTGTATTAAGACACGTAAATAGGAGTGTTAACGATGAATGTCTTTCAAATGAGAGATAAATTAAAAGATAGATTGAAACATCTAGACGTTAAGTTTAGTTTTAATCGTGATGACGAGACGCTACGAGTTTCTAGAAATGATAATGGTAAAGGTGTAACTGTTAAAATTTCAACTATCGTAGCTAAATATAAAGAGCAAAAAGAAAATATAGTAGACGAAATCGTTTATTACGTTGAAGAAGCTATCGAACAAATGAAAGGGGAGGCTTTATCCGATTCAGATCATATTGAGATAATGCCTGTGCTCAGATCACCGAGTTTTGATAAAAAAGACAAATCTGGAAATGCATTTGTTATTGATAAACATACTGCAGAAACTAATATTTACTATGCAGTGGACTTAGGTAAATCTTACCGACTATTAGATGAAACTATGTTAGATAAATTGAATCTCACTAAACAACAAGTGAAAGAAATGGCGTTATTTAACGTTAGAAAGCTTGAAAATAATTATAAAACGGATGAAGTTAAAGGAAATATTTTCTATTTTATTAATTCAAATGATGGTTATGATGCAAGTAGAATTCTAAATACTACTTTTTTAAATGAAATTCAAACTCAATGTGAAGGTGAAATGCTAGTAGCAGTACCACACCAGGATGTGTTAATCATAGCTGATATTCGTAATAAAACAGGTTATGATGTTATGGCTCATTTAACCATGGAATTTTTCACGAAAGGTTTAGTGCCAATTACTTCACTTTCTCTAGCTTATGACAAAGGACATTTTGAACCTATATTTATATTAGGTAAAAACAATAAACAAAAAAGAAATCCTAACGTAATACAAAGGTTAGAGGCGACTAGAAAAAAATATGAGAATAAAGATAAGAAATAAGGAGTCAGTATAAATGAATTTATTTTATAATAAAGAATCTGTGGGAGATGTAGCTTTTTTACAAATTGAACCCACAACTGGTGAATTTACGTATGAAACAAAAGGAAACGTAGTAGAAATTCATCAAGGTAATCAAGTTGTTGGATATAATATATTTGACGCTTCAAATGTATCTAGTATATCTGGAAATGGCCATGTTCAATTAAATGAAACATTAATTAATGAACTACAGCAAGCTATTAAAAATGCAGGGTTTTCATTTGAATTAGAGACAGATTTATCACCAAAATTGGTTGTAGGTTATGTGGCAAACAAAGAAAAGCATCCTAATGCTGATAAGTTAAGTGTATTAAATGTAGACGTAGCTACAGAAAAATTACAAATTGTGTGTGGCGCGCCTAACGTTGAAGCGGGACAAAAGGTTGTAGTCGCAAAAGTTAGTGCAGTAATGCCAAATGGCATGGTAATCAAAGATGCAGAACTTCGTGGCGTTGCTTCAAGTGGTATGATTTGCTCTATGAAAGAATTGAATTTGCCAAACGCACCACAAGAAAAAGGTATTATGGTCTTGTCTGATGATTATAAAGTAGGACAAGCATTTTTTGAAGAATAAAAGGAGGTAATGTCCGAATGAGCTGGTTCGACAAATTATTTGGAGACGAAAATGATCCTAATAAAGATTATCTAAATAAAAGAAACCAACGACGTCAAAAGAATATGCAACAAGAACATAAAGACACATTACTTCCTCAAAACAACGATGTTTATGAGAGACCGAAAGGGAAATTCAGATTTCCGATGCATGTTATAGAAGAAGAAAATAGATCTGATAGTGCTCATGAAGTATCGTCTGAAAAAGAAGCTAAAGATACTGAAAATATGTCTAACCATACATCATCATCTAACCAAAAACAACGAAGACGTAGACATATGTATAATGAAACAACTTCAGACGAGATGAAGCAGCCAGAAGCTTCTGAGCAATCAACGACACATGATGAAACGTACGATGAAACAAACAGTGAAACAAGAAGAGATAAGAGACAACATAATGGCAAGAGAACAAGAATCCAAACGGACGTTTTAGGCGTGAATGGAAAATCTTCAAAAAAACATGAACACTCTACGCCGCATTATCATAAAAGTGATTTTAAAGCGAGTGAAGTTCCTTCTGCTATTTTTGGTACTCAAAAGCCCCACCCTCTAGATAACGGGGTAATCAAACCCAAAAACAGCGAAGAAGACAATGAAATATTTAACAATGACAAAGATGTTCAAGAAGATAAAACATCAAGCCTTGAATCACAATATAACGAAGCTCAACAACAAAATGATGACGACCAGCTATATCAAGTTGATGATGAGCAACTATCTTCAATAGAAAACGAACCGCAGAACACGTCAGACCAGTATGAAGACACTACAGAATCAACGACGCAACCTCAAAAAAATAATACAATCAATATAGAAAACATTTATGCGTCTCAAATTGTAGAAGAAATTCGTAGAGAGCGTGAAAGAAAAGTACTTCAAAAACGTCAATTCAAGAAAGCTTTACAACAAAAACGTCAAGAAAATCAACAAAATGATGAAGATACAATTCAAAAAGCAATTGATGAAATGTATGCACAACAAGCCAAACATTATATTGGCGAAAGTTCGTTAGACGAAGAACAATCAAATGATATCTCGGATGTGGATGATTCTGAGGATATCTCTAGTGATAATTTGACTGAAAATAGTAGCCATAATGATCAAAATAACGCTTCAGAATTTAACTACCAAGAAATTGATTTAGATAACGTGAGTTCTGTACATAATATAGACAATAACCAAGTGTATGAGTCTTTAGATGAAACGGCCAATCCTACAGTTAATTTATCAGATGAACCAGAAATAACTGCAATGGATGTAAGCCAAGATGAAGCTGGTTCAGAAAATGAACAACAAAACACATCTTCTGAAGCAGAAAGCCATGTGCAACAAAACGCTTCAAATTTAACTGAAGTTGATGAAAATGTAGCAATTTCAGATGCAAGATACAGAGAATTATCTGAAGCTCAAAAAGATATGTCACAAAGTACAACTGATGTGGAAAGTAAGCAAAATGAAGACGTTGAAAAAATGCCACAGACGCAAGATGAATTTTCAGATGATCCCTTTTCAACAAGTACAGCGCGTGACACTGACGATAATCAAAATAGTACATCTCTAACTGATGGATCATATTCAGAAAGCACACAAGATTCAAGTCAATTTAATTCAGAGGAGTATAATCTGTCAGATCAGGATATCAAAGCACCGTCTACAAAAGATAATGATATACAAACGACGAACAGTAGCCAAAATGAAGCGGATGATGCTCAAGTAACTGAATCTGTGCATGCCTTAAGTTCTAGTGAAAAATCAAGTCAACAAAGGAAAAAATCAGCCATAACAAAAGGCAGCAAACCGTTTAATGTGGTTATGACACCATCAGATAAAAAGCGTATGCTCGACGCTAAGAAAAAGCGCCATACAAATTACTCAAGTATGAGCCTTAGTGAAGACAACAAATACCAATCAGAAGACAATACGAATATAAAGGCACCGTCTAATACAGATAAATCATTGTCTTCACCTAAACAACAAGAAGATAATATATACTCAGATCAAAATGCCGAAGCACATTTTTATGATAACAATGAATCAACAATTTCAGATGCACAAGCGATATCATCTGATGGTCAAATACATCAAATCAAAGATGATGCTCAACAAAAAAGAGACACAGCATACTCAAACTCAAGCCAAAGTGCTACGCAATCTCAAAATTCAGATAACCAAGAAGCGTTATCACAAAATAAATCAACGACAGATGATACACAGTCTGTAAATCAAGTTGACGATGACGTAGATACCTACCAGGGGACTAAGACAGCGATAAGAAAAGGTCCAAATATCAACCTTCCAAGTATTGACTTACTTGAAGAACCTAAGGCGCATGAAAAAGATAACCAATGGATTGAAGAAAAGAAACATGAATTAAATGAAGCTTTTTATTACTTTAACGTGCCAGCTGAAGTTCAAACAGTTACAGAAGGACCAAGTGTAACGCGTTTTGAATTATCTGTAGAAAAAGGAGTAAAAGTTTCTAGAATTACCAATTTACAGGATGATATCAAAATGGCGTTAGCAGCCAAAGATATACGTATTGAAGCGCCTATCCCAGGTACAAGTTTAGTAGGCATTGAAGTGCCAAACCAATCATCTACACCTGTTAATTTACGTTCCATTATAGAAGACACTACATTTAAAAATGCAGAATCTAAATTAACAGTTGCTATGGGGCTTCGAATTAATAATGAACCACTCGTTATGGATATAGCTAAAACACCTCATGCATTAATTGCAGGCGCAACGGGTTCTGGTAAATCAGTATCTATTAACAGTATTTTAATGTCATTGTTGTATAAAAATCATCCTGAAGAGTTAAGATTATTACTCATTGATCCTAAGATGGTAGAATTGGCGCCATATAATGGGTTGCCTCATTTAGTGTCGCCTGTGATTACTGATGTTAAAGCTGCTACTCAAAGTTTAAAATGGGCAGTAGAAGAAATGGAACGTCGTTACAAAGTATTTGCTAAATACCATGTGAGAAATATTACTGCTTTTAATAAAAAAGCGAATTATGAAGATAGAATGCCCAAAATAGTAATCGTTATTGATGAACTAGCAGATTTAATGATGATGGCACCACAAGAAGTAGAACAATCCATTGCGCGTATTGCTCAAAAAGCACGTGCATGTGGTATTCATATGCTTGTGGCTACGCAAAGACCTTCTGTAAATGTAATTACTGGCTTAATCAAAGCGAATATACCAACACGTATTGCTTTTATGGTTTCTTCAAGCGTAGATTCTCGTACCATTCTAGATAGTGGGGGAGCAGAACGTTTGCTAGGTTATGGCGATATGCTTTATTTAGGCAGCGGTATGAACAAACCTATACGTGTGCAGGGAACGTTTGTATCTGATGAAGAAATTGATGAGGTCGTTGATTTTATTAAACAACAGCGAGACCCTGATTATCTTTTTGAAGAAAAAGAATTATTGAAAAAAGTAGAAAGCCAACCGCAAGACGATTTATTCGAGGATGTTTGTCGATTTATGTTACAAGAAGGTCATATTTCTACTTCATTAATACAAAGACATTTCCAAATAGGATACAATCGAGCCGCTAGAATTGTGGATCAACTAGAACAATTAGGTTATGTTTCAGGAGCAAATGGTTCAAAACCTAGAGATGTATACATCACAGAGTCTGATTTGAATGAGAATTAATATAGAGATAAAGGAGTGTTACAATGACACATTTTCATTTTGTCGGCATTAAAGGCGCCGGTATGAGTTCATTAGCACAAATTATGCATGATCTTGGTCATAAAGTACAAGGATCAGATATAAAAAATTATGTTTTTACAGAAATAGCATTAAAAAACAAAGGTATAGAAATTTTACCATTTGATGCAGATAATATAAAAGAAGATATGGTCATTGTTCAAGGTAACGCCTTTCCTGATACACACGAAGAGGTAATAAGAGCGCATGATTTAAATTTAAAAGTTATTCGTTACCATGATTTTTTAGGACATGTTATCAATCAATACACTTCAGTTGCAGTTACAGGTGCGCATGGCAAAACTTCTACTACTGGGCTGTTATCACATGTTATGAATGGAGACAAAAAAACCTCATTCTTAATTGGTGATGGTACAGGCTTAGGTATACCGGCGAGTGATTACTTTGCGTTTGAAGCATGTGAATACCGTAGACACTTTTTAAGTTATCATCCAGACTATGCAATAATGACTAATATTGATTTTGATCATCCGGATTATTTTAAAGATGTTGATGACGTATTCAATGCTTTTCAAGAAATGGCACGCAATGTAAAAAAAGCGATTATTGCTTGGGGTGATGATACGCATCTGCGCAAATTAAAAGCAGATGTACCTATTTATTATTACGGTTTTTCTGAAAATGACGATATTTATGCAGATAATATACAATTCAGTGAAAAAGGCACACAATTTGATGTCTATATCGATAAAGTGTATTATGATTCTTTTTTATCACCGCAATTTGGTGATCACAATATTTTAAATGCGTTAGCTGTAATAGCGATCAGTTATTTGGAAGGCTTAAATGTTGCTAACATTAAAGAAGCACTAGAAACCTTCGGCGGTGTTAAACGCAGATTTAACGAAACCAAAGTTGGCCAACAAGTATTAGTTGATGATTATGCACACCATCCGAGAGAAATTAGTGCTACAATTGAAACAGCACGAAAAAAATATCCTACCAAGGAAGTTATAGCTGTTTTCCAACCGCATACTTTTAGTCGAACGCAAGCCTTTTTAGAGGAATTTGCAGCGTGTTTAAGTCTTGCTGATAAAACATTTTTATGTGAAATTTTTGGTTCAATAAGAGAAAATAATGGGGATTTAACGATTCAAGACTTAGTTAAAAGGATTGAAGGCGCCACGCTTATTGATGAAAGCACTGTAAATGTTTTAGAAGATTATAGTAATGCAGTTATTTTATTTATGGGTGCGGGCGATATTCAAAAAATCCAGCGTGCATACATGGAAAATATTGGTGTAACTACCTCATTTTAATATGTTTATGTTAAAATGATGGGGGTATTTATATTAAATAACAACATATGTTTTTTAGGAGGCGTTTTTAATGGAATGGATTTTACCTATAGCTGGAATCGTTGCAGCGATTGCATTTTTAATTTTATGTATTGGTATCGTTGTCGTATTAGTTTCAGTTAAGAAAAATTTAGATCACGTTGCAAAAACACTTGATGGCGTGGAAGGACAAATTCAAGGGATTACACGTGAATCTACAGACTTACTTCATAAAGCAAATCGCTTAACTGAAGATATTCAAGATAAATCAGATCGTTTAAACTCTGTCGTTGATGCAGTTAAAGGCATCGGGGATTCAGTTCAAACATTAAATGGTTCTGTTGATCGAGTTACAAATTCAATTACGCACAACATTTCTCAAAACGAAGATAAAATTTCTCAAGTGGTACAATGGTCAAATGTGGCAATGGAAGTTGCTGACAAATGGCAAAATAGAAAAAATCGTAGAGAAAGTGCAAAATACAAAACAAGTAGTGTCGCAAATGACGCAGATCACAGCTACACTACACGTGTTGACCATTAATCATTTATATACTTAAAAAACAAATGCACTTAAATGAGGTATAAACTTATTTAAGTGCATTTGTTATAGGAGGCATTCAATTATGAAGTACTATAACCGAGATGATTATGAAAGAAATTTAGAAAGTTATGAAGTAGAAGACTATTTTACTTCTGGGGCTAGAAACGTATTTGTCTATGGATTTATTGTAGGTGCAGTTATAGGTTCAACTGTTGGATTAATTTCTATTAGTAAATCACGTCAAAGTGATACATCTGTTCCGAAAGCTAATCAAAAATTTAAGTCAAACTTAGTTGAACAAACTGAAAATGAAAAAGCAGCAGCAGAACGTCAAGTTGCACAAATAAAGGATACAACAACTACACACAATGAATTAGATGCACAAAAAGTTGCAATTCAACAAGAAACTTCTGATCATAATTTAGCAGACACATCACCTCAAGCACAGGAGGAAATGAGTAAGCAGCAATCCATGAATGCAGCAGAGCAATTAAGCCACATCAATGAGCAAGCAGAACCAACTGAGCGTGAAATAGAAGCTCAAAAAGATGCGGTAAAAGAAGAAGCAGAAGATCATAATTTATTAGACGCTTCTACGATTTCATCATCTAAGGAAACATCGCGTAATAGTATCATATCACCTAACAATTTAGCAACTGTTGCTAAAGAGAAAAAGAAAATATTAAATAACAACACTCAAGTTTCAAAAAACACATCTGAATTAATAGCTGAAGAAGGCGTAAAATCTAATCCAAATCGTATAGTGCCTAATTTAGTTACTAAAAAAGAGACAAAAAAAGATGAAGATAACCATATCAAAGCAGCTGTTGCCGGCACTGTGACTGCATCCGGTTTAGCTATAGCAGCAAGTCAAAAACGTGATGCAATAGCTAAAAATCCAAAAGTAGCTAAAAATACAGCTGACCTTTTAAAACCTGAAACTTTAACATCGAAAGTAAATAATAATGTACCTAATTTAGTTACTAAAAAAATAGATAACGCAGTAGAATCTAGCAATAAAGTAGAAAATTCTGCAGACAAAGCTAAACAAACTACCAAAAATGCTAAGCCTCAAGCTGCAGAACAACGCGTTAAACAAACACACAATAGCGTATCTTTTAAAGATGGAATTATTGTTCACGATGAAGCTGAAAAAGGTATAAGTAATGAAGCTAAAATCGCTGATAACACTTCTGATTCTCAAACAGAAAATGAAACACCAACGTATTCTAAAAATAGATTACAAAGTAAGAAAACTGAAAAAGCTAAAAGTAAAATTGACAAACGAACGTTTAATGATTAAATGCTTTTATCGTTATGGAAAATATATAGAGCGGGATAACAAAACCTTTTAATAAATTGGTTTTTGTCCCGCTTTTTTCTATAATGGGCTGCTGATTATTAGCAAAATTAGAGGCTTTTAATATAAGTTATCATATTATTTTTTAGATAAACCATTAAGCTATATATCTAATATGGAGAGATTTGATGCTCCTATCGCATACCAAAGTAATAGGTGATAGTATTGTTATACTAAACAATGAGTCATGCAAGCCATGAAACCAAAGTTGTAAGATTTTGATTAGCTACTTTTTAAATTTATAAAATAATTACAATACAATTTAAATATATGTTATCTTCAAATCGCAATAAACCGGCAGTGCATGACTTTTTGATAAACTGCTGCGCATATTGAGATAAACTGGAAAATACTTATGCTATTGTTATATTTTAACTTTTGTAAATTGATAAGAATAAGAAAAGTGTCGTCAAAGTGGTATTTTGGTGTTACTGTTATTGATTTATTATAACAAATAGTGAAATATATCACTATTTAAGCTTGGAATTATTAATTTTAAGATAAAATTTTGTAATAGTGTAAAATACAACTAGTAAATAACAGAAAATTCAGTTATTATAAGACTTATTCACTTTTAAAGTGACTTTTTTGATAATCATACTTGAACTTATAAACAGTTATTGTTAGAATTACGTTTAATAAATATTTTATCGCTTTAAAGCAGAATAAAATATCGATTTAAAATTTTCATAGAGGTGACTAAAATGACAGACAAATTACAAGAATACAGAGACGAAATTGTTGGAATTAATGAACAGATATTAGACCTTTTATCTAAAAGAGGTAAGATTGCTCAAAAAATTGGTGAAGAAAAACGTAAGCAAGGTACAATGGTTTACGACCCTCAACGCGAAAAAGAAATGATTAATCAACTTTTAGATAAAAATGAAGGTCCATTTAATGATAATGTGATCAAACAATTATTCAAAGAAATTTTTAAAGCCTCTACTGACTTACAAAAATCAGAGAATGAAAAACATTTATATGTATCTAGAAAATTAAAACCTGAAGATACAATTGTTCAATTTGATAATGGCGGCATTATTGGAGATGGCAATAAATCATTTGTATTTGGTCCATGTTCAGTAGAATCTCAAGAACAAGTAGATACGGTTGCTGCCAATTTACAAGCCAAAGGTGAGAAATTCATTAGAGGCGGTGCATTTAAACCACGCACATCACCTTATGATTTCCAAGGACTAGGTGAAGAAGGACTTAAAATACTTAAAAATACAAAAGATAAATATAATCTAAATGTAATAAGTGAAATTGTTAATCCTGCAGATTTTGAAGTTGCAGATCAATACTTAGATGTGTTCCAAATCGGAGCCCGTAACATGCAAAACTTTGAATTATTAAAAGAAGCTGGACGCTCTAAAAAACCAGTTCTTTTAAAACGTGGTTTAGCTGCTACGATTGAAGAATTTATTTTCGCAGCTGAATATATTGCTTCTCAAGGTAATGAAAATATCATTTTATGTGAGCGTGGTATCCGTACATATGAAAAAGCTACTAGAAATACATTAGATATTTCTGCTGTACCTGTTTTAAAACAAGGCACACACTTACCAGTATTAGTAGATGTAACGCATAGTACAGGGCGCAAAGATATTATGCTACCAACAGCAAAAGCAGGTTTAGCAGTAGGTGCAGATGGTATTATGGCAGAAGTTCATCCAGATCCTTCGGTAGCACTTAGTGATAGTGGTCAACAAATGGATTTAAATGAATTTGAAAACTTCTATAACGAAATTAAGCCGTTAGCTGATATGTATAATAATAAACAATTAAAATAAAATCACTGAATAGCTCCTATTTGTTCTCTATTTCTGTAGCGGACAGGTAGGAGTTTTTAATGTTGAATATAAACAGTATAAAAGAGCACGTTAATAATAGGAATTAATCAGGAAATTTATGGAGTTTTAAAATATTAACAAAAAATAGCTTTTTTCTATTAATATAAAATAAATTATCATGAAAATGACATAATTATGACATTCAAAACAAAATGATTTTACATTTACGAAAAATATGGTAAACTTTGAAAATGTTATGAAAACAGATTATAATAATAAAGAAATCGCTTTCAAGGAGGATGTTTATGACTGTTACAATATATGATGTAGCTAGAGAAGCTAGAGTATCTATGGCTACTGTTTCACGTGTCGTAAATGGTAACCAAAATGTAAAACCAGAAACACGAGATAAAGTAAATGAAGTTATTAAAAAATTAAATTACCGACCAAACGCAGTAGCAAGAGGTTTGGCAAGTAAACGTACAACAACGGTTGGCGTAATTATTCCAGATATTTCAAATGTATACTATTCCCAACTCGCACGTGGTTTAGAAGACATTGCTACAATGTATAAGTACCACTCTATTATTTCAAATTCGGATAATGACCCAAATAAAGAGAAAGAAATATTCAATAATCTATTAAGTAAACAAGTAGATGGTATTATTTTCTTAGGTGGTACAATTTCTGAAGAAATTAAGGAATTGATTAATAAATCATCTGTGCCAGTAGTTGTATCAGGAACTAATGGGAAAGATGAAGGTATTTCATCTGTTAATATTGATTTTCAAACTGCAGCAAAAGAAATTACAGAGCACTTAATTGAAAAAGGTGCAAAACGTTTTGCGTTCGTGGGTGGAGATTATTCTAAAAAAGCACAAGAAGATGTATTAGAAGGTCTAAAAGATGTATTATCAGCTAATCAACTTACATTAGATGATCAATTGATTTTTAATGGAAATGAAACTTATAAAGATGGATTGCGTGCATTTGAGGCATTAAAATCTGGGAAACCGGATGCGATATTGTCAATTAGTGATGAACAAGCTATTGGTTTAGTGCATGCAGCACAAGATGAGGGCGTAATAGTTCCTGAAGACTTACAAATTGTTAGTTTTAATAATACACGCTTAGTAGAAATGGTTAGACCACAATTATCAAGTGTGATTCAACCATTATATGATATAGGCGCAGTTGGTATGAGATTATTAACTAAATATATGAACGAAGAAGAGATTGAAGAACCTAATGTAATTTTACCTCATAGAATTGAATATAGAGGGACAACTAAATAATTTAAATAAACGAGGCTATGACGTGTTAATGTCATAGTCTCGTTTAGCTTATATGTGGTAGATGAATGGCATAATGATACAGGTATAGCAAATTTCTGTTTCCTTTTTATGTAGCATCTAATAAACTGTTAGAATTTATTTGAACCAGCTTAATACTTGTGTTGCGTGTTTCATATTTATAGCGCTTATTTCTTGTCGGCGAGGGATAATTTGGTAATCTAACTTTTCATCCTCCCAAGTATTTGGTAAATCACAAGTCGCGTATGGCGACCATTTTGACAACCATTTTTCTGGTAATTGACCATTTTGTTGATCTTCACCAATTAAAGCAAGAAAGACATGTGTCCAAGCACGAGGCACGACTTTCCATATATTATAACCTCCGCCACCAAACATGATGACCTTACCATCAGTGTATTTATCGGCCAATTGCTTAATTTTATAAGGTATCTCATAAAGTGCATCTAACGTACAGTTCATATGTGTGAGCGGATCTAAATAATGAATATCGACACCATGCACACTGACAATGATATCTGGTTTAAATGATGCAACCACAGGTTCCAGTGTTTGATTCAATACTTCAAGATATGAATCATCCTCAGTATAAGGTTCAAGCGGAATATTAACTGTATAGCCAAAGCCTTGCTCATTACCACGCTCTGTATAATGACCTGATCCAGGAAATAAAAATTTACCAGTTTCATGGATAGAATAAATGAGCGCTTGATCGTTCGTATAAAAACTCCATTGTGTTCCATCGCCATGATGCGCATCTGTATCCACACAAAGGACTCGTAAACAGTATTTCTTAATAAGGTAGGCGATTGTAATTGCAACATCATTATAAATACAAAAACCATTTGCGCGACCAGGTAAACTATGATGTAAGCCTCCGCCTAGATGACAACCATTGGTTATAGAACCATCCATGATTTTATCCACTAAATTTAATGCGCCGCCTACAATGCGTGCACTGTGTTTATGCATCATTCTAAACTGCAAAGTGTCCCTGCCATCTAAACCATATTTTTTAGCTTCAGAGTCATTTAAAATGCCATGAGAAGCACGTCTAATAGCTTGTATATAATCAAAACTATGAATTAAGCTGAGTTCATTATCTGTAGCTATGCGTGGTTGAATGATATGCTCTGGCTTTAAGTAACCTAAATCTTTTAATAATTCTGTTGTTAATTTTAATCTCATTTGATTAAATGGATGTTGATTACTAAATCGGTATTGTAATATTTCATTTGAATAAACATAACCAGTTTGTTGGGTATTGTTCATTTATTTTTTACTCCCCTTTAAAAGAAAAAGCGATTCATATATCGAATATCATCGAACGCTTGTAACTGCTCAATAGTAATGCGTGAGCCTATTCTTGCCATTAAACAATTGGCAGGATGGCTTGTGATTTCAGGATCATCTGTCGCAAAGATTTCTAGGCCCCCATAACCCATTAATTTTTGCATTAATTTTTTATATTCAAAAACATCAAGACCAGAATTTTTAAAATCCCAGTGCCAATAATATTCAGTAGTTAAAACAATGTAATCTTCATATTCATCTGCTGCTAAACTAATTTTAATTAGTTCGCTACCTAGATGTAAATGTCTATAGGGTAAACTGATTTCAATCGCACCTAATTCAATTAAATATGCAAGATTCCCACTAGACCATCGCTCTAATGGGTCTGGGTAATGATAAGTGACATAACCGACGATATGTTGATTATTTCGAAGTATAAAAATTCGTCCTTCTGCTAGCTCACTAATTTCTTTAACCGCTTCAAATTGATCTTCAGGTTGACGAAATGCAGTAAGTCCGTCATCAAATGTCATTGAGTCGAGGTGAATCCTTGACACTGGACCTTCAATAATAAATGTGCCTTTATCTAAATGAAAAGTCTGAGATTGATACGTTTTTATATGTTCCATTTTTTCACTCCAAACTACCGCAAATGAATATAGTATGCAATCTTTAATAATTATATTATAAGGGATATGAGCGTAAATTAACACGATATTGTACCCGTTTACACCGATTATTTTGAAAATTGCGATTTTATTAGTTATAATATTTTTTAAGCAAGCGATTTCATTAAGAGGGGGATTTACAATGAAAGTAGAAGTATATAAAGGGGAAGAAGGAAATTTCAACCTTCATAACTATGAAAAGCAATACAACAATTTCGATTGGAAAGAAGTTGAAAAAGCATTTTCATGGTATGACACAGGCAAAATAAATATGGCACATGAATGTATTGATCGCCATGTGGATGAAGGTAAAGGAGAAAAAGTAGCTTTACATTATAAAGATGATAAGCGACAAGAAAGTTTTACTTTCAATGAAATGAAATCAAAATCAAATAAAGCAGCAAATGTTTTAAAAGATAAAGGCAATGTTGAAAAAGGTGATCGTGTATTTATTTTTATGCCCAGAACACCTGAACTATATTTTGCATTATTTGGTATTTTGAAAATAGGTGCTATTGTCGGACCATTATTTGAAGCGTTTATGGAAAAAGCGGTTGGTGATCGTTTAGAAAATAGTGAGGCAAGCGTAATCGTCACTACAAATAATTTATTGCCAAGAATACCCAAAGACAAATTACCAAATTTAGAAAAAATTGTTGTTGTTGACGATGTTGTTCAGAGTGAATACGTAGACTTTAATAAAGAACTTGAAAAAGCGAGTGACCAATTTGATACAGAATGGCTAAATTTAGATGATGGACTCATCCTACATTATACTTCAGGATCAACTGGACAACCAAAAGGTGTATTACATGCACAAAGAGCTATGTTAGTTCATTATATTTCTGGTAAATATGTCCTTGATTTTAAAGATGATGATGTTTATTGGTGTACTGCAGATCCAGGTTGGGTAACTGGTACATCTTATGGCATATTCAGTCCTTGGTTGAATGGTATTACGAATTGCATCGCTGGAGGCAGATTCTCTCCAGAAGCTTGGTATAGTATGATAGAAGAATTTAAAGTGACAATATGGTATACAGCTCCAACAGCGTTAAGAATGTTAATGAGCGCCGGGGATGATATTGTTGAAAAATTTGATTTATCATCTTTAAAAAGTATTTTATCGGTTGGAGAACCGTTAAACCCAGAGGTGATTAAATGGGCAAAAGGCGTATTCGGTTTACGTGTTCTCGATACGTGGTGGATGACTGAAACAGGCGGGCATATGATTGTGAATTATCCGTCCATGGATGTGAAATTGGGCTCAATGGGCAAACCATTGCCTGGTGTTGAAGCGTCAATTATTGATGATCAGGGAAATGAATTACCAGCTAACCGTATGGGAAATCTTGCCATCAAGAAAGGTTGGCCATCTATGATGATTTCAATTTGGAATAACCCTGAAAAATACGACTCTTACTTTATAGGCGATTGGTATGTATCAGGGGATTCTGCTTATAAAGATGAAGATGGGTATTACTGGTTTCAAGGACGCGTTGACGATGTAATTATGACAGCGGGAGAACGTGTCGGCCCATTTGAAGTCGAATCTAAGTTAGTCGAACATGATGCAGTGGCTGAAGCAGGCGTGATAGGTAAACCTGATCCAGTTCGAGGAGAAATTATCAAAGCGTTTGTAGCTTTACGACCTGAATTTGAAGCAAGTGATGAATTGAAAGAGGAAATTCGTAAGTTCGTTAAGGAAGGTTTAGCAGCACATGCTGCGCCTCGTGAAATCGAGTTTAAAGACAAATTACCAAAAACACGTTCCGGTAAAATCATGCGTCGCGTGTTAAAAGCGTGGGAACTTGATTTACCAGAAGGCGACTTAAGTACAATGGAAGATTAATTATAGAAAAAACATAAAATAATTGTTTCAAATTTACTATTAACTTTAAAATGTGCTTTATTGATGAATTTTAAAATCTGCTTTTAAAATTTAGAAATGAAGCACGTTTTTATTGTAATAATACATTTAAAATGTTTTATTATCCATTATTGTAACAAAAGTAGCTTATAATTTTGAAAGCGCTATCTCTATTAATCGACAATACAACTTTATTTAGTTAATATGAATATGTAAGGAATTTTGAATCACAGCATGAAATTTTACTTTTTTCATATGTGGTTAAAATTTATAAAAGAAGGGGCGAATACATTTGGCACATTTATCAGACTTAGATATTGCTAATCAATCAACACTACAACCAATTGGGGATATTGCTGAAAAAGTAGGTATTCCTACCAATGCTTTAGAACCATACGGACATTACAAAGCTAAGATTGATATCAACCAAGTTAAACAAAAAGATGATAAAGGGAAAGTAGTGTTAGTAACTGCTATGAGTCCAACACCTGCAGGTGAAGGTAAATCAACAGTTACAGTTGGTTTATCTGACGCTTTTAATCAATTAAAGAAAAATGTAATGGTTGCTTTGCGTGAACCTGCGTTAGGGCCTACATTTGGTATTAAAGGCGGCGCAACTGGTGGCGGTTATGCTCAAGTGCTGCCAATGGAAGATATTAATTTACACTTTAACGGTGACTTCCATGCTATTACAACAGCAAACAACGCGTTATCAGCATTTATTGACAACCATATTCATCAAGGAAATGAATTAGGTATTGATCAAAGACGTATTGAATGGAAACGCGTCTTAGACATGAATGATCGCGCTTTAAGAAATGTCATCGTAGGATTAGGTGGGCCAACACAAGGTGTGCCCCGTGAAGATGGGTTCAACATTACAGTAGCTTCTGAAATTATGGCTATTTTATGCTTAGCTAACGATATTAATGACTTAAAAGCTAAAATCAGTAATATTACAATTGGTTATACAAGAGATCGTAAGCCAGTTACAGTAGCAGATTTAAAAGTTGAAGGCGCTTTAGCAATGATACTAAAAGATGCAATTAAACCTAATTTAGTCCAAACAATCGAAGGTACACCAGCATTAGTACATGGTGGGCCGTTTGCAAATATTGCGCATGGCTGTAACTCAATTCTTGCAACACAAACAGCAAGAGAATTGGCTGATATCGTCGTAACAGAAGCTGGTTTTGGATCAGACTTAGGTGCTGAAAAATTCATCAATATTAAAGCACGTGAAGCAGGATTCGAACCCTCGGCAGTTGTGGTTGTTGCTACTATCCGTGCGCTTAAAATGCATGGCGGCGTTGCAAAAGACAATCTTAAAGAAGAAAACGTGGATGCATTGAAAAAAGGTATCGTAAACTTAGAACGCCACGTAAACAATGTAAAAAAATACGGTTTAGAACCGGTTGTTGCATTGAACGCATTTGTTCACGACACAGATGAAGAAACGAAGTTTGTACAAGAATGGGCGAAAGAAAATGGCGTCCGTCTTGCTTTAACTGAGGTTTGGGAAAAAGGTGGCCAAGGCGGTCTCGATTTAGCTAATGAAGTATTAGAAGTGATTAACCAACCACAAAATTTCAAACATTTATATGAACTAGACCAACCACTTGAAGATAAAATTGAAACGATTGTAAAAGAAATTTATGGTGGCAGCAAAGTAACGTTTAGCAGTAAAGCACAAAAACAATTAAAACAATTTAAAGAAAATGGTTGGGATAATTATCCTGTATGTATGGCTAAAACACAATATTCATTCTCTGACGATGCATCATTATTAGGTGCACCAGAAGGATTTGAAATTACAATTCGCGAGCTAGAAGCTAAAACAGGTGCAGGATTTATCGTAGCACTAACTGGTGCGATTATGACAATGCCTGGATTGCCTAAGAAACCAGCTGCATTAAATATGGACGTTACTGATGATGGTCACGCAGTAGGTCTATTCTAATTTAGTGATTATAACATAAAACAACCGAGGCACAGTGGCGCCTCGGTTGTTTTATGTTGTAGATATTTATAGTCTTATTTCTAGTTATCGAAATCTTGTCAAGCTAACAAAATCATATTGAAAATATGATTGCTTTGTTGTTTTTTTTACTTTGTCATTAATCGAGATTTAATATCGTAACGTTCCGCACGAACATAATCATATTGTGTAATTTTGTTTTCTACTAGCATGCGTTTTAATACGTAATGTTGTCTATTTAAGCCGATTTGAATTTGATGATTAGGTTTAAGTGATCCATCTTCATTATAAGGCGTGTAGTAGTAAGGACTTTGCAGTAGACCAATGATATACGCAGATTCAGCAATATTTAGATCTTCTGCTGGTTTGCCGAATAAACTGAAAGAAGCTGATCCTATACCTGAAATGTTTAACCCATTATAATCACGACCAAATGGAACAATATTCAAATATGTGTACAATATCTCATCTTTAGTTAAAATTTTTTCAGCACGCATGGAAAGTACAAGCTCATTTGCTTTACGATTATAAGTTTTTTGATTTGTAAGTATTTGATTTTTAACAAGTTGCTGTGTGATTGTACTGCCACCTGTAGCATCGCTAGAATTGAATATATCTTGTCCTATAGCTCGTAAAACAGCTTTTGGTAAAATGCCATTATGTCGAAAAAATAAACTGTCTTCTGAGGCTGTTAAAGCTTTGATCACATTGTTGTTAACATGTTTTGGGCCAACGATGAGCGAATTCATAGAATTATTATACTCTACGAGTAGGTTATCGCTGTTATAATTGATTGCTTCATTTCCAGAAATAACTAATAGCTTGGACTTTAATTCAGCATCTGACATATGGGTAGCTTCTTTGGTTAAACTTTGAAAGTAAAATACAGATATGGCAAGTAAAATAAGCAAAGTGCAACCAAATATGGAAAATAAACCTACGAAAAAATGTTTGAGTTTTTTATAAATAAATTCAAATTGATTTAGTTTTATATGTTGTTTATTTTCTTCAATGTGGCTCTCATATGCATGATTTTTCATCGTGGACCTCCTTATTTAAACAATATTATATCATAATATATAGAGTTGACTTTTAAATTAGAGTTAATTATAATAAATACAATTCGATATCGTTTTTGGATAGAGGAGAAGTAATATAATGTATCATCTACAGAGAGTTAGTGGTTGCTGTGAACTAGCGTTGGTCCTTATATGAATACACCTTTTGATAAGTAATTATCCAAACGTTTTAGTTAATGAACGTATCATTAATAGAGTTGTTTGACTTAAAGTATGGTGGTACCGTGCGTTTGCGCCCTTACAAAAAATGTAAGGGCGCTTTTTTGTGTTCTCTAAAATTACACGGTTAAAATTTTAAGTGATGCAAATGAATTCTATTCAAAACTTTATCATAATTAAATTAGGAGGCGAATGCAATGACAAATACGTTAATTGAAGATTTAAAATGGAGAGGTTTGATTTATCAACAAACGGATGAAACGGGTATTGAAAACTTACTAAATAAAGAGCAGGTCACACTGTATTGTGGGGCTGATCCAACAGCAGACAGTTTACACATTGGCCATTTATTGCCGTTCTTGACTTTACGTCGTTTTCAAGAGCATGGTCATCGTCCGCTCGTATTAATTGGTGGCGGAACAGGAATGATTGGTGATCCTTCAGGTAAATCAGAAGAAAGAAAATTACAAACAGAAGATCAAGTTGAATTAAATGTGCAAGGCATAAGTGAACAAATGCATAAAATTTTTGAATTTGGTACAGATAAAGGTGCAAAATTAGTTAATAACAAAGATTGGCTTGGCCAAATATCATTAATAGATTTTTTAAGAGATTATGGTAAACACGTGGGTGTCAACTATATGTTAGGTAAAGATTCTATCCAAACGCGTCTAGAACATGGTATTTCATTTACTGAATTTACTTACACTATCTTACAAGCGATTGATTTCGGGCATCTTAATAAAACGTATAATTGTAGGATTCAAGTAGGTGGTTCAGACCAATGGGGTAACATCACAAGTGGTATAGAATTGATGCGTCGTATGTATGGAGAAACTGAAGCGTTTGGACTTACAATTCCATTAGTAGTTAAATCTGATGGTAAGAAATTTGGTAAAACTGAAGGTGGCGCAATATGGTTAGATGCCGATAAGACAAGCCCTTACGAATTTTATCAATTTTGGATTAATACTACAGATGCAGATGTTATTAAATTCTTAAAATACTTTACGTTTTTAAGTAAAGAAGCTATAGATACACTAGAAACTTCATTGAATGAGGCACCTCATTTACGTGAAGCTCAAAAAGCATTAGCTGAAAATGTTACTAGATTCATTCATGGCCAAGCAGCATTAGATGATGCCATCAGGATTTCTCAAGCTTTATTCTCAGGTGATTTGAAATCACTTTCAGCTAGAGAATTAAAAGAAGGCTTTAAAGATGTGCCTCAAGTCGAATTAGATCATCAAACGACGAACATCGTGGAAGCAATTGTGGAAACAGGCATTGCTTCTTCTAAAAGACAAGCACGTGAAGATGTAAATAATGGTGCTATTTATATTAACGGAGAAAGACAACAAGATTTAAATTTTGAATTGTCAAATGAAGATAAAATCGAGAATGAATTTACTATTGTACGTAGAGGCAAGAAAAAATACTTTATGGTTAGTTATAAATAAGTGTGAAAGTTGAACATACCATCGTTTATAAAAAGTAACACGTTCAGCAATACAAAAATACGTCGTGCTGTTTCTAATAATAGTTACTAAGCGTAGAAGTCGTCTATATCAGTATATATTGGTTTCAGAAGTTTGATATATGGGTGTAATAAAAATATTGAAATATGGCTTTATGCTTAGGGCGTATTTTATTATCTGAACACAGTTATAAAATACAATAAAGGCACCAAATCATATTTATGATTTGGTGCCTTTAAGTATTTATAACACTCATTTAATTAAAAGGAACGGCTTGTTCTTTTAATGTTACATCAACAGTTTGTGTTTCACCTTTTCTTTCTACAGTTAATTTAACTGTATCTCCAGGTTTTTTATGTTCATATAGATAAGAGCGTAAATCTGTATCCTCTTTTACTTCTTCATCATCAATTTTAGTGATAATATCTCCTTCTTTTAGATCATTATCAGCGTATACTTTTGCTACATAAATACCATCTTTTCTATCAGTATTTAATTGCTTTTTATACTCATCAGGAATTTCGCTTAAATTAAGTAAACCGATACCGATTGAAGGGCGATCAATTTTGCCATTCTTAACTAATTCTTTAATAGTTACTTTGACTTCATTACTTGGAATAGCAAAACCAATGCCTTCGACTTGTTCGTTCGCTATTTTCATTGAATTAATACCAACTAAATTACCATTTAAATCAACCAATGCCCCGCCTGAGTTACCAGGGTTAATTGCTGCATCTGTTTGTAGTACGTTTACCTTATTAGCACCAGCTGAAGTTTGTGTGTCGATTGTTCGTTCGCTAGCTGAAATAATACCAGACGTCACAGAGTTTGCAAATTCTAAGCCAAGCGGGTTGCCCATAGCGAATACGCTGTCACCAGTTTTTACCTTGGAAGAATTAGCAAATTCTACCGCTTTTGTACCTTTCGTTTCATTTATTTTCAATACTGCAATATCCGTAAGTGCATCTTTGCCAATTAGTTTAGCATCGACTTGCTTAGAATTATGTAATTGAACTTTAATTTCACTTGCACCATCAATGACATGGTTATTTGTAACGATATAAGCTGAGCCGTTATTTTTTTGATAAATTACACCAGATCCAACGCCAGCTTCTTCTGATTTACCTGTTTTACCTTTAAGCAAATCGTCTAAATTTTGAGCTTTTTGCATATTAATTACACCTACAATGGCGGGGGATACATCAGTAATCATTTGATTTACCGAATCGTATTTCTCGCTTTTTCCATCTAAGGAATTACCAGCGCTACTACTATCACTTGTTTCCTTTACTGATGACCCATTATCGTCTAATACTGTACTTTCCATAAATTTCCCCACACCTAAGACAATCAGTGCACCAAGAATACCTGCTACAAGTGCGACGAGTACAGTTTTAAACCATGGGAATTTGGGTTTTGATCGTTTACTATAGTTGGGTTGTGTGTATTTTGATATTTCTTCATCAGGTTGTTTTTTATTTGAGTTCTGATCATTATTAAATTCTGACATATTATACCTCCGATTCATTCTTTATAACCTATTATGAAAGGTTTACTCAACTTTTTCTAGTATATCATTATACTACTTTAGACTGAAATATAAATTACCTTGTCCATTGATGTTCTAAATGATAGAATCAATAGGGTAATATAAGGCTAAATAAGTAGGTGAAAAAATGTATAGATTTGTTAGCGGTTTATTAAATTTTATTTTACGCAAAATATGTAAATCATTAGAAGTGCAAAGAAAAGAGCATATCCCACAATTACATCGTTATGTCGTAACTTGTACACATGAAAGTTATAATGAAGTTATTATGCTTGGCATGGCTATTTATCCAAATCAAATCCATTATATGGCTAAAAAAGAACTTTTCTATAATAAATGGTTTGGTAGATTTTTGAGTTCGCTTAATGCATTTCCAGTAGATAGAGATAATCCTGGACCAAGTACATTAAAAAAACCAATTAAATTATTAAAAGAAAATAAAACAGTTGGAATTTTTCCGACAGGGCATCGTATGAAATACGATGAAGGCGCGCCAATGAAACGCGGTGCAGTAACGATAGCGTTAATGGCACAAGCACCTATTTTACCAGCAGCATATGTAGGGCCTAAAGAAATCAAAGGATTAGTTACTGGTAAATCAATTATAAGATTTGGTGAACCAATTGAAACAAAAAATTTACCAAAAGACATGAAACGTAATGAAAAATTAGAATATTTAACTAAAGAATTAGAAAAAAGAACAATACAATTACAAGATGATTTAAATGAGTATGTAACACATAATAAGTAAATTTTACTCATTTTTTTAACTATTGAATCATAATATATATACGAAATTAATATAACTTGTGTTATTATGAAAATGTACAATAACAACAAGTATAACGCTTTCATTTCACCACGTGGACAAATTGTACATGTGGTGATTTTTTGGGTGAATTTATTGTGAAATGGGGAATAATTATGTATAGTTTCTTTCAACGTTTGGGAAGATCTCTTATGCTGCCTGTTGCCGTATTACCAGCAGCCGCAATTATTGTAGGTATAGGGAATGCCTTAACTGCAATTGGTATATGGCCGACTGTAGCTGCTTTTTTCTCGACAGCAGGGTCTACGATTCTTGAACAATTAGGTATTTTATTTGCAATCGGTGTAGCATTAGGGATGGCTAAGAAAAATGATGGGGCTGTGGCACTTGCAGCGGCGGTTGGTTTCTTCTTGACCACAGTCGTACTTAGTCCTGAAAAATTAGCACCATTATTAGGTGTGAAACAGTCATCTTTGAATGACGCATTTGAACAAATGAACAATCAAAACGTGTTAATTGGTCTAGTTATTGGTTTAGTCGCAGCTTATACTTATAATAAATTTAGTAAGACAGAGTTGCCGGCAGCATTGTCATTCTTTAGTGGTAAACGGTTAGTACCAATCATGACCGCATTTTTTAGTATTTTTATAGCGGTTATTATGTTATTTGTTTGGCCCGTTGTATACTCAGCAATCGTTACGTTTGGGACATGGATACTGGATTTAGGTCCAGGTGGCGCATTTTTATATGGTTTTTTCAACCGTTTATTAATTCCAACAGGATTACACCACGCATTAAATGCAGTATTCTGGTTTGATTTAGCAGGCATTAATGATATTGCAAAATTCCAAACGGGTGATGGCGCAATAAAAGGTATAACAGGTCGATATATGGCTGGTTTCTTCCCAGTAATGATGTTTGGGGTTCCAGCAGCAGCGCTAGCAATGTATCATACTGCAGAAACGAAACAGAAGAAACGTGTATATGGTTTAATGTTTGCTGGTGCACTTTCAGCATTTATCGTGGGTGTTACTGAACCAATTGAATTTTCATTTATGTTTGTAGCACCTATACTATTTGTTATTCATGCATTATTAACAGGATTGTCATTATTTATTGCCGCTTTGTTCCATTGGACAGCAGGATTTTCATTTAGTGCGGGATTAATTGATTTCATATTGTCTCTAATTAATCCAGTTGCAAACCATCCGATGATGTTAATAGTACAAGGTATCGTATTCTTTATCATTTACTATGTTGTATTTAGGTTAGCAATAAAATGGTTGAAACTGAGTACACCTGGCCGTGGAGATAACTTGTTACCTGATCCTACATCTGATGAAGCAACAACTGGTGATACAGCTCAAGATGGAGATGGTACAGAAAGTACACCATCAACAAGCAAATATGCGCAAACAGCCAGCCAAATCTTAGAAGGCTTAGGCGGTAAAGAAAATATTACTTCTTTAACAAATTGTGCTACACGTTTACGTATGGAACTTAATGACAACAGCGTGATTGATGAAACTAAGATTAAGGGTGCAGGCGCAGTAGGCGTTACAAAAAGTGGTGAACATAATACGCAAGTTATTATTGGCACACACGTACAACAGGTTGCTGATGAAATAGAAACTCAAATGGAAAATAACAACTCGTAAGTATATTTTAATGTAGTATAAAATAATGTTTTAAGAACGTAATATCACGCATAAAAATAAACGAATTTTTATAATTTCGTTTCATTTCTATGCGTGATTTTTTGTTGTAAGTATAAAGTTTGTTTGCCGTATATTATTATCAAAAATACATTGCTCTTTTAACATGTAAATAGTACGATGTAGTAGTATCAGAATTTTCTGATTAAAGGAGAGGAATGCATATGAAGTCGGTACTATTTGATGTTGATGGTGTATTTTTAAGTGAAGAAAGATGTTTTGATGTTTCTGCGTTAACAGTATATGAAATGTTGATGAGTAAAGACTATATTGGTATAGACCCTAGTATCAATTTTCAAACATTAAATGATAAACAAATATCTGAAATTAGAGATATCGTATTTTACCATGATGAAATTTTAACCAAGTTAAAATCACTTGGTTTAAACTCGAACTGGGATATGCTATTTATCGTGATTGCTCTTCATTTTATTGAATTATGTAAATCTTTATCAACAGATAAATTATCCATTGTATTAGATACAGACAATTTCAATGAACAAACACTGCAATTTCTTGGTGAACATATTTCAGACATAGCGCTTAATTTTGAACTACCGCTATCATTTTTAGACGGTTTAAGTTCGGGTAAAGATCATATTTATCAAGCGCTTGTTACACATGCGAATGATCAATTAAATACAGATAATGATGGATTATTTGAATTAAAAAGCCCGTTTTGGTTGTTAGCACAGGAAATTTATCAGGAATGGTACTTAGGTTACCAATTATATAATGAAGTTGAACAAAAACCGCAGCGTTCTAATTTTAAACAAGGTTATATTTATCAAGAGGTTGCGCTTAGACCAGTTAATGAAATGAAACAGTTGTTAGAAGATTTGAAAGACGCTGGTTACCAAATTGCGATTGCTACAGGACGACCTCGAACAGAAACGCTAGTACCATTTGAAAGTTTAGGTATTAAATCACTGTTTGATGATATACATATTGTTACGGCAAGCGATGTTTTGACAGCAGAAGCACATTTCCCTGAGTTAAAGCCATTAGGGAAGCCTAATCCGTTTAGTTATTTAGCTACATTAGAAGGTAATTATCTTGAAAATTATAAAAAATATGCAACAAACCAGCAAAATCGCGTAAATAAAGATGAAGTGTTTATCGTAGGGGATTCTTTAGCTGATTTGTTGAGTGCTAAAAAGATTGGAGCTACTTTCATTGGCCCATTAACTGGATTGAAAGGGCAAAAAGCACGTAAAGAATTAGAAGATTACGACGCAGAGTATATCGTTAATCATGTGAGCGAAATTAGAGAAATTCTTTTATAAATACAATGAACATGTTGAAAAAGCTGAGACAAAATAAAATGTCTCAGCTTTAAATATATGATCCGCTAACTACCCTTATAATAGTATCGCGAAAAATAGTATGAGTGAGAGCGTTAAAGTATCGAGTTATTTCTTTAGGTGGGTATGAAAGTTTAAAATCAGGGTAATTTAAATACAAAAAGACACCTCCACTCAAATTTATAAATGAAGGTGCCTTTTACTTTAAGAAGCATAGGCGTCTATCTTCTAAAGTTTAAAACTGTTAAATATGATACGTCTCGCTCGCTTTTTCATCTAACTCTATGCTGGATTCCACATCTAATTCTACACTTCTGATAAGGTTAAAGCCTTCAATTTCATATAAAGCTTCAATAACATCTTGAGTGACAGGATGGTCAATGGACAGCACCATTAGTGCATTACCACCTTGGTTGGTACGGCCTAAATGCATTGAGGCGATATTGATATTATATTCGCCTAATATTTGTCCAGTACGTCCAACAATACCTGGTCTATCGTTATGGTTAATTACAAGTTGGTGTTTTTCCGGTTTGAAATCAACAGGATAGTCGTTGATGCGCACAATTCTAGGACCATAACCATTTAATACTGTCGCGCCAATTTTAATTTGTGTGTCTTTATTAATTAATGTTAGTTCAATATAGTTACTAAAACCACGGTGTTTTGTATCTTTCTCTATATTATATGATACACCTTGTTCATTGAGTAATACTAAAGCATTAATTAAATTAACACGTTCCGCTAAATCTTGACGTAAAACGCCAGATACAAGTGTTCTAGTGAGTAAGCTTGTATCATCGATTGCAATATCACCTTTGTACTTAATTTGAAGTTCACGTGGCGCTTTCTCTAATAATTGAATGCCTACTTCACCAGTTAATTTACTTAATTCAATATATGGTTTTAGTTCATCATTGATTTCGTTGAAAGACATTTTTGGAGCGTTAATCGCATTAACGACATTACCCTGTTCAAAGATATCTACAATTTCATTTGCAACAGAAACAGCTACTTTTTCTTGTGCTTCTACAGTTGAAGCGCCTAAATGTGGTGTAACAATAATTTTATCATGTGCTACCAGTGGTGAATCGGTTGCGGGTTCAGTTTCAAATACATCGATTGCAGCGCCTTGAATTTGGTTTGCATCCAGCGCTTCAATGAGGGCATCTTCATCAATAATACCGCCACGTGCCACATTGATAATTTGTAATGTTGGTTTGGCTTTATCGAAAAAGGCTTTATCAACAATGCCTTTTGTTTTTGGTGTGAGTGGCGTATGCACAGTGACAAAATCTGCTTGCTCAGCAATTTCTTCTACAGTAGCACGTGTCACATTAAGTTCTTTGGCTTTGTCTTCAGAAAGATAGGGGTCAAAAGCAAGGATATTCATACCGAAACTTTGCGCTCGTTTTGCTACGCCAATACCAATTCTTCCGGCTCCAATAACGCCTAAAGTTTTATTATAAAGTTCAGTTCCTCTATATATTTTACGATCCCATTTTCCGTTTTTAAGCGATTGGTGTGCTTGTGGCACATTACGTGCCATCGATAAAATCATAGCCATTGAATGTTCAGTAGCTGAAATGGTGTTACCATCAGGTGCGTTAATAACGATGACACCATGCTTTGTAGCAGCATCTACATCTATATTATCTACCCCAACACCCGCACGTGCAATGACTTTTAGGTTTGGTGCCGCTGATATAATATCTGAAGTGACTTGTGTTTGACTTCTCACTATCAGTCCTTCGTAATTCGTAATAGTTTCTGCTAACTCTGTTTTGCTTAATTCAGTATTGACATCAACTTCAAAGTCTTTATGTTCTGTTAAACTTTTTAAACCTTCTGGTGAAATAGGATCTGAAACTAAAATTTTATACATATGCTTTTACGACCTCCATATATTGCGTAATTGCTTTACCAACATAAGATTCATTTCTAAATTCTGTTAATAATATTTCTAATGCTGAAACGACTTGTAAAATATCAAAGGGTGATATTTGTCCCATATGACCAATACGTAAAATCTGACCTTTTAAGTGACCTTGACCACCAGCAATCGTAATTGCAAAACGCTTTTTCAATTCATTTTTAATATAGTCTAATTCATCTTTGGATTTTGGTACAAAAGCCGTAACAGTAGGTGAAGCATAAGCGTCTTGAACTAATAATTCTAGATCTAGCGCATTTAATGCTTGTCTCAACGCATCACGTATCGCGTAATGTCTAGCGATAACTTGATCCAACCCTTCTTCATTTATGAGGTTAGCATAAGCATTTACACCTCTAAATAAAGATACATTAGGTGTGAAAGGCGTAGAGTTCTCTGTTAATGATTTTAAATACTTATTTAAATCTAAATAAAATCTAGGTGTTGTAACTTGACTAAAACGAGCTTTAGCACGGTCGTTATAAGCTACAAAACCTAACCCAGGCGGAAGCATAATTGCTTTTTGACTTCCTGAAACAAGCACATCAATATTGTCACGATTTAAATCTACATCTACAGCACCAATACAACTGACACCATCGACTACGAAGTAGATATCCTGATCAAAGTTTCTTAGTGCTGTACCCAATTCCTGAACAGGGTGTAAGACTGCCGTTGAAGTTTCACAATATTGGCTAAAAACTGCTGTTATATCTCTTTTTAATGATTTTAAGAAGTCTATAAAGTCCGGTATGTTTACTGCTTGTCCCCATTCAACTTCAAATATATGTACATTATCGTAATATGCTTCTGCTATTTGCTTAAATCTGTTGCCAAAAGCACCTGAAACAATAATAACAATATCTTCTTCTGGGTTTGCAATATTTAACATACTCGCTTCAAGCACACTTGTGCCGCTAGAAGTAAGTATCATGACTTCATTTTCAGAACCAAAGACAGGTTTGAGTGCTTTAAATGCCTGTTCAGCAATTGCTTCAAAATCGCTAGAACGGTGTCCTACCATAGGTAATTGCGTTGCGTATAATATTTGATCTGGCACTGGTGTAGGTCCTGGTGTTAATAATAAAGGATTATAATAGTTCATATGTAATTCCCCCATTGCTTATGATTGTCAAGTTTAGCAAATTTTCAGAAAATATAAAAGTACAAAAATTAATATTTATTAAAAATAAACACATTTTTAAATAAATGTAAGGGTATACATTGTTATTGTAATCATATTCCGTCATACATAAAATGAATTCAAAATTATTTTATTATGGGCTCTATTTTCACATCAACGTTGCCTCTAATTGAATTGGATATCATACAGTTGTTGTCTGCAATTTTTAGTAATTTAGGGAGTTTCTTTTTTAATAAATCTTTTTGATTTTTGTCAACCGTTATTTCTGGATAGTGTGTAATTGAGTCCATTTTAAATTTAGCATTTTCAAATATGGCTAAGCCAATTGAAGATTGTTGTATCTCAATATGATCAAAGCCTGAACGTTCCAGTACTGCTGCTAATGAAATGATATAACATGAAGAGGCGGCAGAAACGAGTAATTCATCGGGATTAGTTCCAGTTCCATTACCTCCTAAACCTGCTGGTATTGATATTTGTTCATCTAAGACATCTCCTATAAGATTTCCTACAGATTCACGGCCATCAGACCATTGTGTGTTAACTTTAAATTGATGTTGAACCATTGCTATTGACCTCCGTTGATTATATGATAACTTAAGTTTAGACGATTCTACCGTATAATGAAAGGGGAGAGGATTTTAATGCAATTAAAAGAGGAACGACAAAACCTTTTGTTAGTTGCACACCGAGGATTGTCTTCAGAATATCCAGAAAATACATTGATTGCATTTCAAGCAGCATTACAAAGTAATATCGATATGTTAGAAATAGATTTACATAGAACAGCAGATGGCTGTCTAGTTGTTATACATGATGATTCCATTGATAGAACGTCCAATGGCAGTGAAAAAATAAAAGCAGCTACATTGGACGCTTTAAGACAATATGATTTTGGAATAAGTAAAAATAGCCTGTTTGAAAGACAATTGATACCGACATTTGAAGAAGTGTTGCAGTTAATTCAATCATTGCCTCAAACACTATTAATTGAAGTGAAACAGCCTAAAAATTATCCAGGTATTGAAAATGATTTGTTTAATAAATTAGGGCAATATAACATAAATAAAGATAAAGTCATTATACAATCATTTGATCAAAACTTTATCGAAGTATTGTATAAAAAGGGCTTTGGGTGTCGATTGGGTGTGTTAATAAGTAGAAAGCGATATTGGTATCACATGCCTAAATTTAAAAAAATATCAGCTTATGCTGATTTTGTTAACCCTCACTATTCATTAGTGACTAAAACTTTTATGAAACAAGCACACCAAAACGGTTTGAAAGTAATGCCATATACGGTAAATGATGGAAATCTTGCTAGGAAATTAGAGCGTCTAGGTGTAGATGGTTTAATCTCAAATAATCCAAATTTATTATTTCATTAATACTATAAACGTTAAGTGTTGGTTACGAATTTTTTAGAAAAATGAAGCATTTTGGTGCAGATATAATTAAAATTTTTTAATCGTACATTTACATAAATATAAATAAAAGACTGATTTCTATTTCATATACTAGAAACCAGTCTTTTTAAATGTTGTACTTTGAAATTTCACGACCAATGTATTAAGGTAAAAAGATTATTGTAGTGGTTCATGTCCACCATAACTAATCCAATTCTTTTTCAATAAACCCATCACATGACAATCATTATATTGTCCTCGTGTATAGAAATGTTCTTGCAAAGTCCCTTCGATTTTAAAATTTTGCTTTTGATAAATATGAACTGCTTTTTCATTAGTGACGTCTACGAACAAATAAATTTTATGCAAGTTTAATACTAGAAAAGCATAATCTATAGCCATTTTAAATGCTTTTGAAGCGTATCCTTTACCACTATATTGGCCATCAACGATAATTTGAATCTCACAGTTACTATGTATAAAATCAATTTCAACTAACTCAACTACACCAATGCGTTCTGATTCTTCTTCTATAATAAATCTTCTCTCAGATTCATCTAAAATATGTTTTTTATAAAGTGATTGTAGTTCACTTAAAGATTGGTATGGCTCCTCAAACCAATAGGACATATTAGCATATTCATTATTTAAACGATGTACAAAGTCTAAATCTGTTTCTTCTAAAGCTCTAATTTTCACTCATAACACTCCTTTATCATATATACTATATATGATAAAGGAAAAAGTAAAAAGTAAAAAGTAAAATAGAGCATAATTTATAAATAAGATTGAAATCTATTCAACCAGGGTTTAATTTACGAAAATACAAAAATCACAATGCCAAATTAAACTCAAATCACTTAAAAGTAGGTGGGAGAAGATAAGTGAAAACGATTCGAAGTCCATATCGAAAAGGCAGAAGATGTTGGAAAAGTAAACCATTTTATATTTAGATTTTGACCGCATTGTTCTAACCATCTATACATTAAAAGATATAAGATGGTTTTCAATACTGATATCAATAAAAAACACCAACCATTTTGGTTGGTGTTTTTTATTGAAGACAATTATCTTGAATAGTACTCAACGATAAGTTGTTCATTAATTTCTGCTGGTAATTCACTACGTTCAGGAATACGGATGAATTTACCTTTTAAGTTGTCTGCATCAAATTCTAAGTACTCAGGTACAAAGTTGTTGATTTCAACAGATTCAGCAATGATATCTAATTTAGCAGATTTTTCACGAACTGAAACCTCTTGTCCTGGCTTAAGTGTGTATGATGGAATATCAACACGTTTACCGTCTACTTCGATGTGACCGTGGTTAACGATTTGACGAGCTTGACGACGCGTACGAGCCAAACCTAATGAATATACAACTGCATCTAAACGAGAAGCAAGTAATTGCATGAAGTTTTCACCATGTACACCTTGTTGGTTACCAGCGATTTCGAATGTGTTATGGAATTGTCTTTCAGTTACACCATATAAATAACGTAATTTTTGTTTCTCACGTAATTGTAAACCATACTCAGACATTTTTTTACGTTGGTTTGGACCATGTTGTCCTGGAGCGTATGGGCGTTTTTCTAATTCTTTACCAGTACCACTTAATGAGATACCTAAGCGACGAGATTTTTTCCAATTTGAACCTCTGAATCGAGCCATAATAAGACTCCTCCTTTATCTTTTTTGTTGTTATGAAAAAACAAAAAAGAGTGTTGTATGCTTAACTGGATATATTGTTTTATGTGTCCTCGCCTCATAGCTACGGTTACACGGCACGCCCGCATCGGGAACAATATAGAGCCAATTAATATACAACTGCTAATTTCGTTTATTCACACAAAGAGTATTGTATCATGATATATCGTTCTGTCAACTCTTGAGTTGAAAATAAGTAGAAATTAAGTTAGTTGTTGCTCGATAATCGCTACAACTTTTTCTAAACCTATTTGGTCGTCGTTTCCAAAGCGATTTGTAATTGGCGCATCAATATCTAAAACACCAATTACTTTGTTATTCTTATGAATAGGAACTACAATTTCAGATTTACTATTTGCATCACAAGCGATATGACCTGGAAAGGCATTAACATCTTCGACTAGTTGCGTTTCATTTTCAGCAACAGCTGTACCACACACGCCCTTACCAACAGGGATATGTACACAAGCTGGATGCCCTTGGAACGGACCTAGGATTAATTCATTCTCTTCCATCAAATAAAACCCTACCCAATTAATTTGATCTAATGAATCATTTAGTAGCGCAGATACATTACTTAAAATAGCAATGGTATTTGATTCGTCTTCAATTAAACTAAACACTTGTTTTTGTAATAAGTCATAATTTGTTACTTTGACTTCTAACATAAAAAAACCTCACTTTTTACTTTTCATTTATTATAAAGACTGTTTTAATAGTAATCAATCAATTAAATTGAAAAGGCTTTATTGAAGATAACATTATACATATTATTAATAGAGAGTGATTTAATACTTATTTTAAATAATTAAGGCGATTAGCTCATTTTCTCTTTTAATGGGTAGGTAACTTACGTTATAATGAATAGTGATAAAATAGGAGGAGAAAACATATGGTATTGTATGTCATTTTAGCAATTATTGTCATTATACTGATTCTTGTCGGTGTATTATTCTATATGCGTTCAAACAAAAGCCAGATGATAGAAAAGGCTGAAACGCGTAAATCAAAAGTAGAGCAATTACCCTATGATGAAAGTCTATCTCAATTATCTGAGTTAACTTTAACTGGCGAAATGAAATCTACTTATAATAATTTAAAACAAAATTCATTAGATAGTAAAAATCAATATTTATTACCAGTAGAAGAAAAAATTCATCAAGCAGAAGGCTTATTGGATAAATTTAAATTTTCACAAGCACAGACTGAAATTGATGAAGCACATGAATTGATGGATAAATATGAAGAAAACTATAACGAACTTAATTCGTATGTGGAAAATGTTTTAGAGTTACATAAAGATAGTGATCATTTATACGAAGCGTGCAAGGTAGACTACCGTGAAATGAAACGTGATGTATTAGCCAATAGACACCAATTTGGTGAAGCAGCAGAACCATTAGAACAAGAAATTGAATCATTTGTTCAAGAAATGGAAACATATGAATCATTGAAAGCAGAAGGTAATTACAATCAAGCGCATGAGCATATCAAAACATTAAATGAAGATATGAATTATTTGAAAAAAGATATGGATGAGATTCCTGAATTAATTAGAGAAGCGCAAAAAGAATTACCAGGCCAATTCCAAGATTTAAAATATGGCTGTAGAGATCTTAAAGTGGAAGGCTATGATTTAGATCATGTCAAAATCGATAGTTCACTTCAAACGCTTAAAACAGAATTAAGTTTTGTGGAACCGATGATTAGTCGATTAGAATTAGACGAAGCAAACGATAAATTAAATAGTATTAATGATCGACTTGATGAAATGTATGAACTCATAGAGCATGAAGTTAAGGCTAAAAATGAAGTAGAAGAAACTAAAGAAGTTATCACTGATAATTTATTTAGAGCAAAAGAAATGAATTACACATTACAAACTGAAATTGAATATGTTCGAGAAAATTATTACATTAATGAAAGCGATGTTCAAAATGTACGACAGTTTGAAAATGAAATTCAAAGTATGATTTCTGTTTATGATGAAATTTTACGAGAGATGGCCAAATCAGCTGTAAGGTATAGTGAAGTTCAAGATAATTTGAAATATATTGAAGAGCATGTTGATGTTATAAATGAAAAACAAGAAAAATTACAGAATCATTTAATTCAACTGCGCGAAGATGAAGCAGAAGCAGAAGAAAATATCTTGCGTATACAAAGTAAAAAAGAAGAAGTTTATAGAAAATTATTAGCTTCTAATTTGCCAAGTGTGCCAGAACGATTTATTATTATGAAAAATGAAATTGATTACGAAGTCCGAGAAGTTAATAAAAAATTCAGTGTAAGACCGATTCATGTTAAACAATTAAAAGATAAAGTATCCAAAGTTGTTTTACAGATGAATAAATTCGAAGATGAGGCTACAGATGTACTTGTAAATGCAGTTTACGCAGAAAAATTAATCGAGTACGGTAACCGTTATCGTAAAGAAAGTTCAAATATTGATAAGAGTCTCAATGAAGCTGAAAGATTATTTAAAAATAATCGCTACAAACGGTCAATTGAAATTTCTGAACAAGCGCTTGAAAGTGTAGAACCTGGCGTTACAAAACATATTGAATCGCAAGTAATCAACTAAGACCAATTTTTAGTGATTGAAAATGTACAAGGGCTGGGACATTTATCGATGTCGCAGCCTTAAATATGATATAGGCAGTAGACGGCTGGTTTTGAAAATAGACGCATAGCATGCTTTGACAAACCACGTCATAAATGTGGGGGCGGGACAATGAAATCTTTTTAAACAATAGATTTCTGTTCCGCTCCCTTTTCTTTTTATTAAAAGCGAGTATAATGCTAAAAGGAAAACGCTAAAAATATGTTAAAAAGGATAAGTATTTATCCATATTTCGATAATTGCTAAGAACTCAACAAAACAATAAACAATCAACTATACAGAACTGGAGTGAACAAATTGATTTATCTTGATAATGCTGCGACGACTAAGCCGCATCAAGACGTATTAGATACATTTATTACTGTGAATGAATCGCTATACTTTAATCCTAATAGTCCGCATAAAGCTGGCTTACAAGCAGAGCAATTATTACAAAAAACGAAAGCACAAATTAAAGAGCTATTTCATTTAAAAAATAGTTTTGATATTGTGTTTACGAGCGGGGCAACCGAATCAAATAATATAGCAATTAAAGGTATTGCTTATAAGAAAAAAGATTTTGCTAATGTCATTATTACTTCTGTTTTAGAACACCCTTCAGTGTTAGAAGTTGTACGTTCATTAGAAAATGAAGGATTTAATATAGAATATGTAAACGTGACGAAGGAAGGACAACTTGATTTAGAGCATTTAAACTCATTAATGTCAGATAACGTAGCGCTTGTCACTTGTATGCATGTAAATAATATAATGGGGCAAGTTCAACCATTAGAAGAAGTGGCTCAAATTGTACATCAATATCCTAAAGCACATTTACATGTAGATGCAGTGCAAGCAATAGGAAAAGTCCCCTTAAATTTTGAAGCGGCAGATACGTTAAGTTTAAGTGGGCATAAATTTCATGGATTAAAAGGCCAAGGTGTTTTATTTGTGCGTAACTTACATCAGCTTGAACCGATTATTCACGGTGGCGGACAAGAGTATGGCGTCAGAAGTGGGACAGTGAATTTACCTGTAGACATATCCATAGTAAAAGCCTTGAAAATAGCTGTAAATGAAACGAATGAATTGTATAATAAATTAAGTGCATTTAATCTCGAAATCATTCAATTTCTGAAAGGTTACCATGGTGTGCAAGTCAATTCTCCTCTCGGTGCATCGCCGCACATTTTGAATATTGGCCTTCCTGGTGTGAAAGGTGAAGTTTTAGTTAATGCATTTTCTAAAAATGATATTATGCTTTCTACTACAAGCGCTTGCTCATCTAAAAAAGCGTCTTTAAACGAAGTACTTTTAGCAATGAAGATACCCAAAAAACAAATCGAAGGTAGTATTCGAATATCCATGGGTGCTAATACGACCTCTGATGATATTCAAACTTTCAAAGAAAAATTTAAAAATGTATATGAAGAAGTAAGGGAGTTGTTAAGATGATTTATGATCACATATTAGTGAGATATGGCGAACTAACATTAAAAGGCGCTAACCGAAAGATGTTTGTTAATAAATTGCGTGCAAATGTTAAACGTGCTTTAATGCCGTTGCAAGGTTATAAAGTTAAAGCGAATAGAGATAGAATGTACATTGAATTATACGAAGGGGCAGATATAGATGAAATGTGTCGTAGACTGGAAAAAGTATTCGGTATATATTCTATAAGCCCTGTGTTGAAAATTGAGAAAACAGTGGAAGCGGTACGTGATATTGCTGTGAAATTTGCTCGAGATTACGAAAGTGACGATACGTTTAAAATTGACGTCAAACGTTCAGATAAAAACTTTTCATATGATACGTATCAATTGCAAAAGGATATTGGTGGTGCAGTGTTAAATGCGACAGACCATTTAACGGTGGATGTACATCACCCTGATCATACAATTAAAGTAGAAGTACGTTTAGATGCGATTTATGTTTATGATAAAGTGATTTCTGGTTCAGGCGGTCTACCAGTTGGTACAGGCGGCAAGACGTTATTGATGTTATCGGGTGGCATTGATTCTCCGGTAGCAGGTATTGAGGTTATGAGAAGAGGGGTCACTGTCGAAGCAATTCACTTTCATAGCCCACCATTCACAAGTGAAAAAGCGAAAGATAAAGTGATTGAATTAACACGAATTATGTCGACACACGTTGGCCCTATCAAATTACACATTGTGCCATTTACTAACTTACAAAAACAAATTAATAAAGAAGTCCATGAACGATATACGATGACTTCAACGCGACGTATGATGATGCGTGTTGCAGATAAACTTGTGCATGAGATTGGCGCACATGCCATTGTAAATGGCGAAAATTTAGGACAGGTTGCGAGCCAAACATTAAAAAGTATGTACGCAATTAATCGTGTGACATCAACGCCAGTATTACGTCCGCTATTAACTCTAGACAAAGAAGATATTGTCAAAAAATCTAAAGATATTGGTACGTTTGATGTTTCTATTCAGCCATTTGAAGATTGTTGCACAATTTTCACACCCAAAAACCCTGTAACAGAACCAGATATTGAAAAAGTAGAAAAATTTGAAAGCGTCTATGATTTTGAACCTTTAGTGCAAGAAGCGTTTGAACAAATTGAAACTTTAACAATCACACCAGATTATCAAAGTGACAAAGATTCTGAAACACAAGCACTAGCAGATAATTTATTCTAATATAGCCTTACATTTATCTATTAGATATCATAATGAATGCTTATAAATTAGATAATATAGACAGGGGATGGAAACATGTTAGATTGGGATATTTCAATTGTCCTTATAATTATACTTCTAGGTTTTTTAGCAGCTTTTATTGATGCTGTTGTAGGTGGCGGTGGACTAATTTCTATACCAGCGTTATTAGCAGTGGGCATGCCCCCTTCAATGGCATTAGGGACAAATAAGCTAGCAAGTTCTTTTGGTTCTTTAACAAGCGCTTATCGCTTTTTGAGATCAGGTAATGTTGATCTAAAGATTGTAGGAAAACTATTTCCGTTTGTATTTATTTTATCTGTGTGTGGTGCAAGCGTGGCTACGTTTTTACCGGCTGAATTGTTGAAACCACTCGTAATTATAATATTAACAATAGTCATGATTTATACACTTGCCAAAAAAGATTGGGGCAGTGTCCGTACGTACACTAAATTAACGTTTGGAAAAGCAGTCATATTTACCATGCTTATGTCATTAATAGGTTTTTATGATGGATTTTTAGGTGGCGGAACAGGGTCATTTATGCTCTTTATTCTATTAATGTTTGGCTTTGATTTTTTAGGGGCTGCAGGTAATGCTAAAGTATTAAATTTTGCATCCAATTTAGGTGCTTTATTATTATTCATGATACTAGGTCAGGTTGACTATTTTTATGGGTTGATTATGGCTATAAGTATGATTTGTGGCTCTTATGTTGGTGCAGCTTTTGCAATTAAAAAAGGTGTAAGCTATGTCAAAGGTTTGTTTATTATCGTTACAGCAATATTAATTTTAAAAAATGCTTATGACTATATTATACAAGTAATACATTAGGTGAAAGTATAATTTAAATTATAACAATATATTATTTTAATAGCATATTTATAAAAATAATGAAGCAGGCAAGAAAACTAAAATAGAAATATTTGTTTTCGTTAGCCTGCTCCTTTTATATTTAAAAAGTAAATTGAGGTATACACCGTTTAATTGATTATGTTTAAATTGTATTTGGAAAGATTGAAATAAATATTATGGGAGTGAATAGAGATGTCGAAGAAAAGGGTCATAGCAATTGTACTTGCAGTAGTTATTGTACTAGGAGGTGTCGTTATGAGTTCGATTTCGACTGTTATATCTTCGCTTTTTAATGAAGATAGTTCATCGGAAATGGATCCATTTACTGAAACAGTTGAAAAAGAAGGCGACGCTACCAAGAGAATTGCGCATTTAACTTTAAATGGAGAAATAGCTGAAGGAACCGGAGGCGGTATGTTTGGAGGATCTGGTTATAACCACGAAGCATTTCTTAAACAATTAGATAAAGTTAAAAAAGATAGTTCGATTAAAGGTGTGCTGTTAAGTATTAATACACCTGGTGGTGGCACATACCCAAGTGATGAAATTTATAAAAAGATTAAAGAAATAAAACAAAAACATAAAAAGGTTTATGTACATATGGAATCAATGGCCGCTTCAGGTGGTTATTATATAGCTGCACCATCTGATAAAATATACGCTGGTCCTCAAACGACAACTGGTTCCATAGGCGTTATTATGTCAAACGTAGATTATTCAGGTTTACAAGAAAAACTAGGCGTTAAAGAAAATGTAATCAAATCTGGTAAACATAAAGATATTATGAGTAGTTCCAGAGAAATGACTAGTGAAGAAAAAGATATATTGCAGTCAGTATTAGACGATAGTTATGAACGATTTGTTAATATTGTTGAAGATGGCAGAGACATGTCAGAAGAAAAAGTTAAAAAATTGGCTGACGGTCGTATCTATAGTGCGCAACAAGCTAAAGCAAATGGCTTGATAGATGAAATTGGTTATAAAGATAACGCTTTGAAAGCACTAAAAAAAGATATCAATGCTGAAGATGCAGAAGTATTTAAATATAGCGAAGGCGGCGGTTGGTTCAGCTCTCTCTATTCCACTAAAACAACAATAGGTCAATTCAAGAATGACTTAAACGAATTAAAATCAATTATCAAAAATGATACAGAAGCTGAACCGATGTATCTATACGAAGGTTAGGTGTATATAATGGATAAGCACACAAACGAAGAAGCGGTACAAAACGATTCGAAAAATCATACATCTGAAATAGAAACACTCTATCACCAACAATTAGCGAAGTCTTTATACGCCGGGTTTGGGATAAGATTTTGGAGCTTTATTATTGATTTATTAATCATATTTGGTCTTCATAGTTTGGTTTTAAAGCCCATATATCAATTTACTAATATAGATGAAATGAAGTTATGGATTGATTATTTTAGTATCGGTCATATGTTAGATGCACTTATTTTTTATATTTACTTTGTATTAATGACTAAGTTTTTCAAACAAACTATTGGAAAAATGATTTGTAATATTAGAGTAGAACGGTTAGATCGTCAACCGCTTTCATGGTCGGATGTTTTATTTAGAGAATGGATCGGCCGTATTATCAGTGGTGTAATGTTTAACTTACCGTACTTGGTTACATTATTTACTGACAAGCATAGAGGGATTCACGACTTCTTTGCTAACACGGTAGTAATAAAAAATAAATTCGAAAAAATTTTTTACCTAAAAGAAAGTAACAAACTTTAGTAGGTATAAGTTTATTTTAATACAGCAAACGGGTATACTATTTGATGTAAGTACTTTTTAATAGGAGGCGTGCAATATGGCACAAATTACATTTAAACAGGAACCAGTAACTTTATATGGTTCTCAAGTGAAAAAAGGAGAATTTGCTCCAGAATTTACTGTGTTAGACAACGACTTGAATGAAGTAAATCTAGAAACTTACGATGGACAAAAAAAATTAATCAGTGTGGTTCCATCAATAGACACAGGTGTATGTGATCAACAAACACGTAAATTTAATGAAGAAGCTGCGGAAGAAGATGGCGTTGTATTAACGATTTCTGCAGATCTGCCATTTGCGCAAAAAAGATGGTGTGCATCAAATGGATTAGACAACGTAATCACTTTGAGCGATCATAGAGATTTATCTTTTGGTAAAACATATGGCGTAGTTATGGAAGAATTACGCTTGTTAGCGCGTTCTGTTTTTGTATTAGATAAAAATAATAAAGTAATTTATACTGAAGTTGTTCCTGAAGGCACAGATTTTCCAGATTTTGATGCAGCTTTAGAAGCATACCGAAGCATATAAAAATATAAAATTGTCATAAGCATACGTTTGAACCGACTCATAAACAGTATCATTGACATTATAATTCAAACTGTCCATAATTATTTGGTAATATAAGTTAGGGGTACTGACTTAATTTCAACTTAATTATGGACAGTTTTTTTAGAAAGGACTTTTAAATGGCACAAGAAGAAACAGTAATGGAGAAATTATTTAAAACACTCGATGAAAAAGCTAAGGCTTTGAACGAAGAGAATGGCCAAAGTTTTATGGAAAATTTAGGGCTTGCAATGGAAAACGTTTATACGGAACAAAGATCATTGCTTGAACAGGCAACCTTACAAGATAGACGTAAGGCATTTCAATTTGCTTACCTAAATTTAATGCAAAAAGAAGATATCCAAGCTAATCACCAAATTACGCCTGATTCAATCGGCATGATTTTAGGGTTTCTTGCAGCACGCTTCTTAAAGAATAAAGAAGCATTTCATATTGCGGATATAGCTAGTGGCGCTGGACATTTGAGTGCTTCTGTACACGAGGTATTATCGGAACATACAATGATGCATCATCTCGTTGAAGTCGACCCAGTATTATCACGCGTAAGTGTACATTTAGCAAACTTTTTAGAAATCCCATTTGATGTGTATCCTCAAGATGCTATCATGCCTTTACCTTTTGAAGATGCCGACGTCGTTATTGGCGATCTACCCATTGGTTATTATCCATTAGATGACAGAAGCAAAGAAATGGAATTAGGGTTTGATGAAGGGCATAGTTTTTCGCACTATTTATTAATTGAACAAGCAATTAGTGCATTAAAAACATCTGGTTATGCATTCTTAGTGGTGCCAAGTGATTTATTTGAAGGTACAAATGTGAAACAGTTGCAAAACTTTATTGCTACAGAAACAGAAATGCAAGCATTTTTAAATTTACCATCTACATTGTTTAAAAATGAAAAGGCACGTAAATCTATCCTTATTTTACAGAAAAAAGAAACTAATGTAACGAAGCCTGTAGAGGTGCTATTAGCAAATATACCTGATTTCAAAAGCCCACAACAGTTCCAAGCATTTTTACAAGATTTAAATGCTTGGATGGCAGAAAATCACCCTGAAAATTAAACTGTAATATTCTTGAATTCGCACTGTATTAATGATTAAATAGATATGGATATTAAAAACTTAATTTAAATTGGAGGCATTATGCTATGTCAAAATTAATTTTGGCCATTAACGCTGGTAGTTCATCATTGAAATTTCAACTTATTGAAATGCCGGAAGAAAAAATTGTTACTAAGGGACTTATTGAACGTATTGGGTTAAAAGACTCTGTATTTACAATTGAAGTAAATGAAGAAAAACATAAAGAAACTTTAGATATTGCAGATCATGAACAAGCGGTTAATATCATGCTAGAAAGCTTCAAGAAACATGGCGTGATTGACAGTATCTACGATATTGATGGCACAGGACACCGTGTTGTACATGGAGGGGAATTATTCCCGAATTCTGTTTACGTTACAGATGAAGTTGAAGAGCAAATTGAATCTCTAAGTGAATTAGCACCACTACACAACCCTGCAAACTTAATGGGTATTCGTGCTTTCCGCAAGTTGTTACCAGAAATCCCACATGTAGCTATATTTGATACTTCATTCCATCAAACAATGCCAGAAAAATCATATTTATATAGTTTACCTTATCAATATTATGAAGATTATGGTATTCGTAAATATGGCTTCCACGGTACAAGTCATAAATATGTATCACAACGCGCTGCTGAAATTTTGGGTAAACCAATTGAAGAGTTGCGTATCATTTCATGTCATATCGGTAATGGTGCGTCAATAGCAGCGATAGATGGAGGCGAATCTGTAGATACTTCAATGGGCTTCACACCATTAGCAGGTGTTACTATGGGCACGCGTTCAGGTAACATTGACCCAGCTTTAATTCCATTTATTATGGAAAAAACTGGTAAAAACGCCGAAGAAGTACTCAACACGCTAAATAAAGAATCTGGTTTATTAGGTATTTCTGGTACTTCAAGTGATTTAAGAGATATTATTGACGATGCTAAATCTGGTAAAGAACGTGCACAGTTAGCGTTAGATGTATTTGCATCTAGAATTCATAAATATATTGGCTCGTATGCTACGCGTATGCACGGTGTAGATGTGATTATCTTTACTGCAGGTGTTGGTGAAAACTCTGATCCTGTTAGAGCAAAAGTATTAGAAGGTTTAGAATTTATGGGTGTTTATTGGGACGCTAAGAAAAATGAAGCGATTCATGGCGAAGAAGGCTTTATTAACTACCCACATTCACCTGTTAAAGTTATCGTGATTCCAACGAACGAAGAAGTAATGATTGCACGCGATGTTGTTAAATTTGGTAATTTAGACTAATGTTACAGAGGACGAGATATCAATTATGTCTCGGCTTCAAAGTAGGATACACAGCGTGAGCGTAAAGTAGCACTTCTTAATTTATGCAGTTAGTGATACTTATGCATATGCTTTAACACATGTATGTGATTTAACTTCACTTTTTACTTATACATGCGAGGGCGAGATAGAATTTATAAATTCTATCTCGCTTTTTTATATACTTAAATTCGGTGTCTCAGCGTATATCATTTAAAAAGGTCATTATTTTCTTTTAATTAAATGCTTATAGCTTAAATCAAGGTCATATATGTTAAAAGATTTTAAACCCATTATACTTTTTGACAACTACTTAAATATTTGGGGCAAAACTAAAAGACGACACAATTGTGTTTAATTCAATAGTTAGTCGTCTTATAGTTTACATATTATTTTTCATCTGTTGGCTCTACATCAAAAGCAATCAGATTCGTTTGCTGTTTGTTATTGAAGTTATTATCTGAAATAAGCACTAAAATGTCATGGCCATTTGGTAGTTTAGGACCGAATGTCATACCTTCAATATTATCAATATGGCCAACATCTTGTTCATTTAAATTTGCAATTAAATGTTTTTTAACTGGTGATATTTTATGATTTTGAATTGAATTCATATTTTTAATGTTTGTGCCACTCGTCACATCCGCTTTATATATACGTATATCATTTTTAAATTGATTATTATTGTTTTGAACACTTGCACGTTCTAATATTAAAAGTTCTTTTTCATTTAACATTAATATTTCGGCGATGCCATTTTCTGCTTCTTTATTTTTACCAGGTTTTTGAGGGATGGCGTCTAGCGGGTAGGCAATTTCAGAGATGGTATCTCCTTGTCTATTATACTGTGTTAAGCGGGTATGGGAACCTGAATTTGTAGTTGGTAATTGATCATCTTGAATAATTGGTGCTTCCATCGATGCCCAAATATGTTTGCCATCTTCAGTAAAGGTACTGCCTTCTAATGCTAGATTATTACGAAAGCCTTGTTTGTTTTGATGATCCATTTTAAGTGGGGTATGTATTGGAATTTCAGAAATAAAATCACCATTTTTAGATGCTATTCTTATGAATGGATTTAACCCCAACTCACGGTCGCCTTCACTGGTGTATAGAATTTGATGATTGTTTAAAGGATTAACGCGAATTGATTCAGGATCGGCTACCGCATGATTTGATTCAGAGGTAAAGTCATTTTTGTTTGGATATGTTGTTTTATCTGGCTGTTTTAGATAATGCATTTGAGTAAACTTAATATGATTAAACTGTTGCTTATTATAATTAATATGTGCTTCATAAAATCTAGCATGGTCTTTTTCTGAACGATCGTCACTAATCATTAGCCATGTGTTACTTTTAGGGTCGTAATCTATGCCAGACAAGCCACCGATACTAGCCCCTTTGTATTTTGTTTGATAGGGGATGGTTTCTGTATCGATGTATGTTAGTTGCGAGGCAGTTTTTTGATTGGATTTCATATTTTTTGTTTCTGCATATGTATTAGAGGAAAGACTTAAAATGGAACAACCTACTATACTCAAAATAATTATCCTTTTAAAAGAATTCATATCATCTACTCCTTTATTTATGTGCTGTTTGATTTAAATTTTAAAATACAAATATGAATTTTGTTTGAAATTGATATAACATGTTTATAACAAATTAATTTAAAAAGCGACCTAAAAGCAGATTATAAAAAAATAGTTTGCTCTCAACATTGAGGCAAACTATTTTTGAGTATTTGTATGATTCACAGGATGACACGGTTTAACAATCCAGTTAAATTACGCTATTATTAACGCGCTTGATATTTTGATCTGAATTCGTCTGTAGCAACTTGTGGTTGGAAATCTTCAGGAAGTTCTTCAGTGCGCACAACTAATACGTCACAAGGTGAGTGGCGAACGATGGCTTCTGATACAGAGCCGACTATGAATCTTTCGACCGCATTAAGGCCTGAAGTACCACACATAATTAAATCTGCTTCGACATCCGCTGCCAATTTTTTAGGTATAATTGCCTTTGGAGAGCCAAATTCTAAACGTGTTTCCACGTCAGTAACGCCAGCATTTGTAGCGACTTCTTTGTAACCTTTCAATAGATCTTCAGAGAAGTTTTTAGATTTTTCGGTAAATTGAGCATCGTAAACTTCATAGGAAGAATAAGTTCTTGAATCAATTACATTTACAATAGTTAATTTTGCTTCATTACGTTTTGCTACGTCTACTGCTTTGTTGAACGCCCATTCAGCTTCATGTGATCCATCTACTGCAATTAATATGTTTTTATAAGTTAGCATCACAATTACCTCCTTCATCTTCTTGATTATATTATACCACTATTTACAGAATATTAACATAATTTGTAGTCATTAATAATATAAAAATACTCTAAACTATGATTGCGCTTTCACAAAATACACGTTACTATAAATTTGGAGGTGGATAAAATGATCATAGGTATTCCGAAAGAGATTAAAAACAATGAAAATAGAGTAAGTTTATCCCCAAGTGGTGTACATGCTTTAGTAGAAGAAGGGCACTCTGTCATTGTTGAAAAGTCTGCAGGTTTAGGTTCATATTTTGAAGACGAAGACTATATAACAGCTGGAGCTAAAATTGGTAATGGGCCTGCTGAAGTATGGGATGTTGACATGGTTATGAAAGTTAAAGAACCATTAGAAGAAGAGTTTCAATATTTTAAAGAGGATTTAATTCTATTTACGTATTTACATCTAGCAAATGAAAAGAAATTAACACAAGCTTTATTAGAAAATAAAGTCATTGCAATCGCGTATGAAACGGTTCAGTTGTCTGATAAATCATTACCACTATTGACACCTATGAGTGAAGTGGCTGGTCGTATGTCTGCTCAAATTGGTGCTGAATTTTTACAGAAATACAAGGGGGGGCATGGGTATCTTACTTAGTGGTGTGCCTGGCGTAGCTAAAGGTCGTGTAACGATTATTGGCGGCGGCCAAGCGGGTACAAATGCTGCTAAAATCGCTTTAGGTTTAGGCGCGGATGTTACAGTTTTAGATGTTAACCCTAAGCGTTTACAAGAGCTTGAAGATTTATTCGATGGTCGCGTACATACGATTATGTCTAACCCATTAAATATAGAAGAATGTGTTAAAAATAGTGACTTAGTGATTGGGGCGGTGTTAATACCTGGAGCTAAAGCGCCCAATCTAGTTTCTGAAGACATGGTTAAATCGATGAAAGATGGTGCGGTTATCGTAGATATTGCTATTGACCAAGGCGGTATTTTCGAAACAACAGATCGCATTTCAACGCATGATGATCCAACATATAAAAAACATGGTGTCGTACATTATGCAGTAGCGAATATGCCTGGTGCAGTGCCACGTACTTCTACGATTGCATTAAACAATGCGACATTGCCATACGCATTACAAATTGCTGGAAAAGGTTATTTAAAAGCATTACAAGATAATGAGCCTTTATCTTTAGGTTTGAACACAATTAACGGTGTATTAACAAATAAAGGTGTAGGAGAAGCGTTAAATTTAACATATGCCAATATTGAAAGCGTACTAAAATAACTTGATTCAATTTGGAAAATAGTATCAAAATAAAAAACTGGCCATCTCATACGAATCGAAGGGATGGCTAGTTTTTTTAATTAATTAACAATGAACGTCTATACGATTGAGACATAAACAAACAATCTAGTCTCAACTACAATATAGGCCAGTAGTTGGTTAAATCTGACATTGCACTTATAGTTAGCTTTTAAGATTGGTATAATCATGACTAAAAGGCGCAACGAAAATTAAAGCATAAGATCGTTATTCGTTTGTCATCGTTAGGTGCTAAACAATTTGAGTGCCGTGCACTTCTTGGAAAGGAAAGGCAGCTAGGAGCTTTTGTACATTAAATTTGTTCAGACCACCGCCGGGCATAATTTCGATATCCCCGCCTGAATTGACTACCAATTTACCTAGTTGGTTTAGATTGTCAAATATATCCGAATCAGCTGGACCGCCGTGCGTTAGCAGACGCGTAAAGCCAATATCAATTAATTGATGTAACGCTTTTATTTGGCCCTGTAAATGTATTTGATCAAACGCCATATGACATACAACTTGTTTCGGCGATGCTAGCTGTTTTAATGTCTTCATTTGCCATTCATTTAATGTATCATCATCAGTTAGGCAACCGAAAACAAAATAATCAATACCACAACGTTTGATCGCAGTTATATCGCGTTGCATAATTTCAAAATCATAAAGACTATATACAAAGTTACCGCCACGTGGACGAATCATCACAGCGATTTCTACGTTATTAGCTTTACACATTTCAGTCGCAATTTCTATCATGCCTATACTTGGTGTTGTGCCACCGACACTTAAGTTATCACAAAGTTCAACTCGGTCGGCGCCATGTTTGATAGCATATTCAATTTCCTGTACTGTTTCAACTACAGCTTCTTTAATCATTTTTGATACCCTGTTAAACTTTCGTTCCCATTTTCTGTAACGAGAATATCATCTTCAATACGTACACCAGCAACGCCTGGAACATATATACCAGGTTCCACAGTTACAACCATTCCAGGTACAAATTTATTTGTATTTGTACTAGACACATCTTGATATTCATGTTCTTCTAATCCTAATCCATGACCCAAACGGTGAGGGAAATAGTCACCATAACCAGCGTCACTAATAATGTTACGAGCGATAGCGTCCACGTCTTTAATCGTCACTCCAGGTTTAATTGCCGCAATGGCTTCTTGTTCAGCTTTTAAAACAGTATCGTAAATTGCTTGAGCTTCCGCACTTGGTTGTCCAAATTGTACTGTTCTTGTCATATCACTACAGTAATTTTCGTAAATAACACCTAAATCAAATAATACAAATTCATCATTTTGTAATTGACGGTCTCCTGGGACTCCATGAGGTGAAGCAGCATGGTCACCGAAAAGCACCATAGTATCGAAACTCATTTCATTTACGCCATAAGCTTTAATTTCATATTCGATATGATTAACTACTTGGCGTTCTGTTACGCCTTCTTTTAAAAAGTTGACACCGATTTCAATACATTTATCTGCGAGTTCACATGCTCTTCGAATTTTTGCTATTTCGCTCTCGCTTTTTACATTACGAAGAGATTTGATAATATGGTCAATATCCCCAAATGATTGAACATTGAAAGCTGCGATTAATTCACGCTGGCGTTGTAAAGTTAAATGCGCTGCTTCGACCAGAATCTTATTAATAGCTAGTGGGTATTTATCTAAAGCGTTTTCGGTGTCTAGATAGCCAATGATTTCACCTTCAAAAGGAGAGGCTTTTACTTCTTCTACTTCCAGTTGTGGGCAAAACAGGACTTGCTCACCATTTTCTTTGATAAGTAACGCTAGTAAACGTTCATGAGGATCACTTAAATAACCTGTGAAATAAAAAATATTCAGTGGTGTGGTAATCCATGCTGCGTCAGCATGTTGAGATTTCAGTTCTTCTGTAACTTGTTGTAACTTCATTGTTTCATCCTCCTAAATGTAATATCATACTAATTTTATGTTAGTTTATGAAGGAATTCAAAAATAATATATTAAAATTAAATAGACCGATTATAATTTCGATGAAAGAAAAGGCTATTTGTGTCGATGTTTTACAAAAATGTGTTATAACCAGCTGTAATTGTGGTATATATAAATTAAATAGATTTATGGGAGGAATTATCGATATGAAGTTATCTTTTCATGGACAATCAACGATTTATTTTGAAGCGAATGGTAAAAAAGTTATTGTCGATCCATTTATTACAGGCAATGAGTTGTCTGACTTAGATGCTGAAACGTTAGATGTTGATTATATTATTTTGACACATGGTCATGGAGATCATTTTGGTGATACTGTAGAGTTAGCAAATAGAAATCATGCAACAGTGATTGGTTCTGCAGAATTAGGAGATTATTTGACTACTACAAAAAATGTTGAAAATGTAAGACCTATGAATATTGGCGGTAAGGCTGAATTTGAGTTTGGTACAGTTAAATTTGTGCAAGCATTTCATAGTTCTAGTTTAACTGATGAGAATGGTATCCCAGTTTATTTAGGTATGCCGATGGGTCTAATTCTAGAAATAGAAGGCAAAACAATATATCATACAGGTGATACTGGGTTGTTTGGTGATATGAAATTGATTGCAGAACGTCATCCAGTTGATGTTTGTTTTATACCAATCGGTGACAATTTCACTATGGGAATTGATGATGCTAGCTATGCAATTAATCAATTCATTAAGCCTAGTATTACAGTACCAATCCACTACAATACATTCGATTTGATTAAGCAAAATCCAGATGAATTTAAAGCTGCAGTGTCAGAAGGGGAAGTGCAAGTGCTTAACCCAGGTGATTCAGTAGAATTTTAATTGTGATACGGCAAAGATAGTAGTACAGGATCATATTTTAAAAATCATTTCCATACGCCGCCAAGATTTAGAAAGTTAAGAACAAAGAAGCTAAGTCTTGGCACGTGTACAAGTGTTACTCGTTTTCATAGAAATGGTAGAGGATAGAGCGCTTGGATAAGAACTACTAACGTAAAAGAAGGCATATGAGTGTGCTTTAAAAGTAGTTCTTTAAGAGTAATGTTTAAACATAACACTTTAGCAACCAATTGTTGAGAACAAAGATGAGGCTGAAACGTAAATAAGCGTTCCAGCCTCATCTTTATTATTTTACTATAAGAACAGGGATGCTAGCTCTTTTAGCCACTTTGTGACTCACACTACCTAATACAAATTTTTTCTTTTCTTCAGAACGACGGTTACTAAGAACAATAATTTCATATTTTCCACTATTCGCTTCTTTTACTAATTGCTCTTTTGGATTGCCGCGGACAATGATTTCATCATATTTGATACCATATTCTTCTAAAGCATTACGTGTACTTTCTAAACCTTCACTTCGTTTTTCAACAAGTTTATCTAAATGCACACCAGATTTAATTGAAGCTTGGGCATCTTGTTCACTAATTGTATTCATAATTGTTACAACAGTGTCTTTCCCAGCTAATTTAGAAACTTCTTTAAGTGCTTTTTCGTTTTTAAGTGTTGTATCAACACCAAGTAAAATATTTTTGAACATTGTTCATCCCTCCTTAACTCTATTCTAATTAAAGTTTATCACAAATCAAATTAAAATTTATGTATTTTCATATAAACTGAGTAAAAAACTTTTTAGATATTAATTTATGTAGAAATATATGTCATAATTGTTGTTAAAAAGTGATTTTAACATCATTACTTCGCAATTTTATTTATAAAAAGTTATAATATCATAGAAAATGTCCAAAAATGAGGTTATTACAATGACAAAGCATGAGCAAATTTTATCTTATATAGAATCTTTAGCAGTAGGACAAAAAATTTCTGTTAGGAAAATAGCGAAAGATTTAAGTGTATCTGAAGGAACAGCATACCGTGCTATTAAAGATGCTGGGAGAATAGGTTTAGTAGCGACCATTGATCGAGTTGGAACAGTCCGAATAGAAAAGAAAACACGCGAACAAATCGAACAACTTACATTTGGAGAAATTGTAAAAATAATTGATGGACAAGTGTTAGGCGGTAGAAATGGGCTTATCAAAACATTGACAAAATTTGCTATCGGAGCAATGGAAATCGAAGATGTGATAAAGTATTTAAGCCCTCATACATTATTAATTGTTGGAAATAGAAAAGATGTACAATTAGCTGCTTTGAAAAGAGGAAGCGCAGTATTGATCACTGGTGGTTTTAGGACTTCTGATGAAATTGTTAAATATGCAGATGAACATGATTTACCCATACTATCCTCAAATTATGATACATATTTAGTTGCTAATATTATTAACAGAGCAATGTATAACCAAATGATTCGAAAAGAAATTTTGGTTGTTGAAGATATAGTTAAACCTGTTAACGAAGGCACTGTAGTGTTTGACCATATGACTTTGCATGATTATAAAGAAAAAGCGAAACACACAGGTCATTCAAGATTTCCGGTGATTGATGAATATTGGCGTTTAGTTGGAATTATTACTAGTAAAGAAATTATTAAAATGGAAGATAATGACACATTGGCACATTTTATGACTAAGACACCCATCAATGTGCAACTTTCCACTACTGTAGCTAATTGTGCCCATATGATGATTTGGGAAGGCATCGAACTTTTGCCTGTTATTTCTCCAAGCAAAAAACTAATTGGTGTTATTACAAGAAAAGATGTACTAACCGCGATGCAATTATTAAGTCGTCAACCGCAAGTAGGAGAAACGATTAATGACCAAATTGCTAAACACATTACAATTACTAATGATGTTATTCAAGTTCAAACTTCACCACTGCTTACAAATCAATTTGGTACTTTAAGTAAGGCAGTATTCGTAGCTATTATTGAGGAAACAGTGCGTTATGAGATGAGAAAATTAAAAAAACTTGAAGTGATGATCGAAAGCTTAAATATTATTTACATTAAAACAGTGCAAATTGAATCTGAAATCAACGTGCATTATGATATGTTAGATGTAGGAAGAAATTTTGCTAAATTAGAGGTTACAATGACGAGAGATGGTAAACATGTCGCCAAAGCAATGATTATTTGTCAGATGATAGATTAAAGAAAATTATATTAATTAAAAAGGAAGATAATAGAAATGACGATAGAATTCAATCGAATTATGGATGAAATAAAAACAGCACAAACGATTATAATACATAGGCACGTAAGACCTGATCCAGATGCGTATGGTTCCCAACTTGGTTTAAAATATTATTTAAACTTAAAATTCCCGGAAAAAAATATTTTTGCCGTAGGAGAAGCAGAATCATCGCTTGATTTCATTGGAACCTTCGATGAAATTAGTGATGAGCAATATAACGATGCATTAGTTATTGTGTGTGATACTGCGAATGCACCAAGAATTAGTGATAACAGATTTAACACAGGCAATCGACTTATTAAAATCGATCACCATCCTGCAGTAGATCAATACGGAGAAATTAATTATGTTAATGATCATGCCTCTTCAACGAGTGAAATTATTTTTGATTTTATAACATATTTTAACGATCAAACGATTATTGATGCTTCAGTGGCTCGCGTACTGTACTTAGGTATTGTAGGAGATACAGGTCGATTCTTATTTAATAATACGACGCCACATACGATGGAAGTAGCGAGTCAATTATTGAAATATCCATTTAATCACCAAAAAGAACTGAATAAATTGGGGGAGAAAGATCCTAAGTTATTACCATTCCAAGGATATGTTTTACAGCATTTTGTTTTAAACGAAAAAGGGTTCTGTAAGGTTAAGATTACTAAAGATATATTGGAACAATTTGATATTGCTGCAAATGAAGCATCCTTATTTGTAAATGCCATTGCAGATATTCAAGGATTGAAAATATGGGTGTTCGCAGTTGATGAAGGATCAGAAATCAGATGTCGCATTCGATCTAAAGATATTGTTATTAATGATATAGCAAACGAATTTGGCGGCGGGGGCCATCCAAATGCGTCAGGAGTTTCTGTAGCAGATTGGGCGCAATTTGAAGTGTTAGCTGAAGCGTTAAATAATAAATTGTAATGACATAGGAGGTATTTGCTAATGGTTGCGCATTTAAATATTCATACATCGTATGATTTGTTGAATTCTAGCATTAAGATAAAAGATTGTATCACAAAAGCGGCAAAAGAAGGCTACACTTCATTAGCAATTACAGACACCAACGTTTTATATGGCTATCCTCAGTTTTATGATGCATGTATAGCAGCAAATATCCATCCTATATTCGGCATGACTACTTATGTGACAGATGGTTTGGTCTCAGTAGAAACAATCATCCTTGCGAAAAACAATCAAGGTTTAAAAGATTTATTTAAATTATCATCTGCAATCAAAATGAAAGAAAAATCAGAAACATCGTTTGAATGGTTGAAAAAATATAATGATAATTTTGTTGTAATATTTAAAAATGTAGTAGAGGAACACCAAAGTTTACTACAAACTTTTTCGAATGATGATGAAGTATTTCTAAATCACACGAGTCAAAAACTATTTGATTTACCGGTTGTTTGGGCACAAAGTACGAGTTATTTAAACCAAGAAGATGGCGATACTTTAACTGCTTTAGCAGCTATTAGAGATAATTCGAAATTAGATTTAGTTAAAGAAGAACACGAATATAACGCACATTTGTTTAGTCTGAATGAATTGGACACATTAGATTTAAGTGACGAAGTTTGGCAAAATACCAACTACATTGAAACGATTTGTAAAGCCGAATTGCAATATCATCAGTCATTATTACCTAAGTTTAAAACACCAGACAATCAATCATCCAAAGATTATCTATATCAAACATTGCAACAAAATTTAAAAAAATTAAATTTATCTTCTGAAATTAAACAAGGCTACAATAAAAGGCTCGTACATGAATATGATATTATTACGCGCATGGGGTTTGAAGATTACTTTCTTATTGTGAGTGACTTAATACACTACGCAAAAACAAATGGTGTATTTGTGGGGCCTGGCCGGGGTTCATCAGCGGGTTCACTTGTCAGTTATTTATTAGATATTACAACCATTGACCCCATCAAATATAACTTATTATTCGAGCGTTTTTTAAACCCAGAACGCGTCACGATGCCTGATATTGATATAGATTTTGAAGATACGCATAGAGAGAAAGTGATTCGCTATGTACAAGAAAAATATGGTGATAACCATGTAGCTGGAATTGTGACATTTGGACATTTATTAGCTAGAGCAGTTTCGAGAGATGTTGGTCGAATTATGGGGTTTGACGAAATTACATTAAACGAAATTTCATCTTTAATTCCTCATAAACTTGGTATTACGTTAGATGAAACTTATGAACGCAACGACTTTAAACAGTTTGTCCATAGAAATCACCGTCATGAACGTTGGTTTGAAATTTGTAAAAAATTAGAAGGCTTACCACGTCATACCTCAACACATGCAGCAGGTATTATCATTAATGATCATCCGTTATATGAGTACACACCATTAACAATAGGTGACGCTGGATTATTAACACAGTGGACGATGACAGAAGCTGAACGTATCGGTCTGTTGAAAATTGATTTTTTAGGTTTGAGAAATTTATCTATTATCCATCAAATTGTTAAACAAGTTAAGAAAGATTTGCGTATTGATATAGATATAGAAGCCATTCCATTTGATGATAAAAAAGTATTTCAACTCCTTTCTCAAGGTAATACAACAGGAATATTTCAATTAGAATCGGATGGTATCAGAAATGTATTGAAAAAATTACAGCCACAGCACTTTGAAGATATTGTAGCTGTAACGTCGTTGTATAGACCAGGTCCTATGGAAGAAATCCCAACCTATATTGCGAGAAGGCACGCTCCAGAGAAAGTACAGTATCTCCATAAAGATTTAGAACCTATTTTAAAAACGACGTACGGCGTCATTATCTATCAAGAACAAATCATGCAAATCGCAAGTAAGTTTGCTAATTTCAGCTATGGAGAAGCCGATATATTAAGACGTGCGATGAGTAAAAAAAACCGCGCAGTGTTAGAAAGCGAACGACAGCATTTTGTTGATGGCGCATTGAAAAATGGTTACGAGACTAGTTTAAGCAAACAAATATTTGATTTGATTTTAAAGTTTGCTGATTACGGATTTGCACGTGCGCATGCTGTTAGTTATTCAAAAATTGCTTATATTATGGGGTATTTAAAGGTACATTATCCGAATTACTTTTATGCAAATATATTAAGCAATTCAATTGGTAGTGAGAAGAAGACGGCACAAATTATTGATGAAGCTAAACATCAACAACTCAAGGTATTGGCACCGAACATCAATGAAAGCCATTGGTTTTACAAAGCTAATAAGAAGGGTATTTATTTATCTTTAGGTGCAATTAAGGGTGTTGGATATCAAAGTGTCAAACTCATTGTTGATGAGCGAAAAGAAAATGGTATATATAAAGACTTTTTTGATTTTACACGTCGCATACCAAAAAGAATCAAGTCTAGAAAATTACTTGAAGCATTAATTTTAGTTGGTGCCTTTGATTCCTTTGGAAAAAACCGTGCTACTTTATTACACTCTATAGACCAAGTGCTTGATGACGTCTCTGACGTGGAACAAGATGGTTTTATTTTTGACGTGTTAACGCCTAAAATTTCATACGAAGAAAAAGAAGAATTGCCGGATAAAGTGCTAAGTGATTATGAAAAAGAATATTTAGGGTTTTATGTATCAACCCATCCAGTAGAAAAAGCATTTGAACAAAAGCAATATCTCGGCATATATAAATTAAATAATGCACGAGATAATCAACCTATATTTGTTCAAATTGATCAGTTGAAACGCATTCGTACTAAAAATGGTCAAAACATGGCGTTTATAACTTTGAACGATGGTATCAATAATCTAGATGGCGTCGTATTTCCTGATGCTTATAAAAAATATGAATCAATTTTAAATACAGAAGATACATTGATAGTAAAGGGTAAATTTGAAAACAGAAATAATAAAAAACAACTTATAATCAATCAAATGGAAGATGTACCAACATTTGAAGATTATAAGTTAACACATGCCGAACAAATTATAATTAGAAATTTAGAAGATTTTACTGAAATAGAACAATGGTTGGAAGAACAAGAAACCACAGGTGATATTCCTGTGACGTATTTTCAAGAAAATCAAAATCAATTTAAAAACATCGGTTTTATCTCTCGTGAAAAAGAGAAAATCAAAATGCTTATTTCTAAATTCTCACCGTGGGATATAAGGATAATTTAGCTTTATCAAGACTGTAAACTATGGTATAGTTAACTGATGGTTAAGTAGATACTTGCCATCAGTTTATAATATGAATAATGCTTCACTTGAATAATTGAAATATATGTTTTTATTACAAAGGTTAACAAAAAAGATCACTGATTTAATGTTAGCGATATCATTTGTAATTTATGTTAGATTGTAATAAAAATATATATGAGCTGTTTATAATCATTGAATGTAAAGGGGTAGATTTACATGACGTTGAGAGACGATGCATTAGAAATGCATAGAGTAAACCAAGGCAAATTAGAGGTTACACCGAAAGTCCAAGTAACCAATAAAGAAGAATTAAGCTTAGCATATTCACCTGGCGTAGCAGAGCCATGTAAAGAAATACACGAAGACCCACGCAAAGTATTTGAATATACGATGAAAGCCAATACTGTAGCAGTTGTTACTGATGGTACAGCTGTATTAGGACTCGGTAATATTGGCGCAGAAGCGAGTATTCCAGTCATGGAAGGGAAAGCAGTTTTGTTCAAAAGTTTTTCTGGCATAGACGGCGTGCCAATTGCGTTAAATACAACGGATACAGATGAAATTGTTAATACTGTAAAGTTATTAGAACCTAACTATGGCGGGATTAACCTAGAGGATATTTCAGCCCCACGTTGTTTCGAAATAGAAGAAAGTTTAAAAAAAGAGACAAAAATACCTGTTTTTCACGATGACCAACATGGTACAGCAATTGTAACTGTTGCAGGTATGATTAATGCACTTCGTATCGTGGATAAAGATTTGTCAGATATTAAAGTTGTGCTTAACGGTGCAGGCGCTGCAGGTATGGCTATCGTACAATTATTATATTCATATGGTGTTAGAGATATGATCATGTGTGATTCTAAAGGATCTATTTATGAAGGACGTTCATACGGTATGAATGATACTAAATCATTTGTTGCTAAATGGACAAACAGAGAAAAAGTTGAAGGCTCTTTAAATGATGTCATTAAAGATGCTGATGTATTTATTGGTGTTTCTGTTGCTGACTTATTATCAAAAGAAATGGTTGAATCAATGGCTCAAGACCCAATTATCTTCGCAATGGCTAACCCAAATCCTGAAATTAATCCAGAGGTAGCAAAAGAAGCGGGCGCTAAAGTAATTGGTACGGGTCGTTCCGATTTCCCAAACCAAATCAATAATGTGCTTGCTTTCCCAGGTATTTTTAGAGGGGCGTTAGATGTGGAAGCTACTCATATAAATGAAGAAATGAAACAAGCTGCTGTGGAAGCAATTGCTAATTTAATTAAATCGGAAGAATTAAATCCAGATTATTGTATCCCTGGTCCATTTGATAAACGCGTGGCACCTTCAGTTGCTAGAGAAGTTGCAAAAGCTGCAATGGAAACAGGGGTGGCAAGAATAGATATGGATCCAGAAGAAATTTATAATAAAACAATGAAATTAACAGATTTAGACAAATAATATTCATGAATGCTAGTCTTGAAATATTGCGTGTGAAGTATAAGGAAGACAGCAATGGTTATGTGGAGGTTTACCAATGTTTAAAGATTTTTTCAATCGAAGTAGTAAAAAGAAAAAGTATGTAACTGTTTCTGATTCAAAACAAAGTGATGTTCCAGCGGGAATTATGACGAAATGTCCAAAATGTAAAAAAATAATGTATACAAAAGAATTAGCTGAAAATTTAAACGTATGTTTCAACTGTGACCATCATATAGCGCTAACTGCACATAAACGAATTGAAGCTATTTCTGATGAAGGTACATTCACAGAGTTTGATAAAGGCATGACCTCTGCGAATCCATTAGATTTTCCAAGTTATGAAGAAAAAATTCAAAAAGACCAACAGAAAACAGAATTAAATGAGGCTGTTGTCACAGGTACAGCAACTTTAGAAGGTATCGAATATGGCATAGCTGTTATGGACGCTAGATTCAGAATGGGAAGTATGGGGTCCGTTGTAGGTGAAAAAATTTGTAGAATAATTGAACACTGTACGGAACACCGTTTGCCATTTATATTATTTTCTGCTAGTGGTGGCGCCAGAATGCAAGAAGGAATTATCTCATTAATGCAAATGGGTAAAACAAGCGTTACGCTTAAAAAACATATGGATGCAGGTTTGTTATATATTTCTTATATTACAAACCCAACTACAGGTGGAGTGTCAGCTAGTTTTGCTTCCGTTGGTGATATTAATTTAAGTGAACCAAAAGCACTAATAGGTTTTGCAGGTAGACGTGTAATTGAACAAACAATTAACGAGAAATTACCGGATGACTTCCAAACTGCTGAATTTTTATTAGAACATGGACAATTAGATAAAGTGGTACATAGAAAAGAAATGAAAATGACGCTATCTAATATTTTAAAAATGCACCAAGAGGTGAAAACAAATGCTTGATTTTGAAAAGCCACTTTTTGAAATAAAAAATAAAATTGAATCACTGAAAGATTCTCAAGAAAAAAATGATGTGGATTTACAGGAAGAAATTGATATGCTTGAAGCATCGCTGGATCGTGAAACCCAAAAAGTTTATACCAATTTAAAACCTTGGGATCGTGTGCAATTAGCACGCTTACAGGAAAGACCTACCTCGTTAGATTATATTCCATACATTTTTGATTCATTCATGGAATTACATGGTGATCGTAACTTTCGAGATGACCCAGCAATGATTGGTGGTATTGGTTATTTAAATGGACAAGCTGTTACGGTCGTTGGACAACAACGTGGTAAAGATACGAAAGATAATATTTACCGCAACTTCGGAATGGCGCATCCTGAGGGATATAGAAAAGCTTTACGTTTAATGAAACAAGCTGAAAAATTTAACAGACCTGTTTTTACCTTTATTGATACTAAGGGGGCATATCCAGGTAAAGCGGCCGAAGAACGTGGCCAAAGCGAGTCTATTGCTAAAAATTTAATTGAAATGGCTTCGCTTAAAGTTCCCGTTATTGCCATTGTAATTGGTGAAGGTGGCAGCGGCGGCGCTTTAGGTTTAGGCGTGTCTAATCGGTTATTAATGCTTGAAAACAGTACATATTCAGTGATTTCGCCGGAAGGTGCTTCTGCGTTATTATGGAAAGATAGTAATCTTGCACAAATTGCGGCAGAAACAATGAAAATCACAGCAGAAGATTTGCGCGAGTTGAAAATTGCAGACCAAGTCTTGAAAGAGCCTTTAGGCGGCGCTCATCATGATATTGAGACACAAGCTCAAAGTATTAAAGAAGCTTTTTTACAACATTTAACTGAATTAAGTCCACTAGATAAACAACAAATAGTAGATGACCGTTATGATAAATTTAGAAATATTGGGTCATTTAATGAATAATTATTAAAAAAATTATAATACTCATCTACATCGTTTACTTTGCTTCAATGAATAGGTGCATCTATTCTGATAGTAATTTAAACGCCTGCAAAAGAGCGATAATATAGAATCAAATCTTTTATTTTGATTCTATATTATCGCTCTTATTTTTATTGTAATAATTTAAGAAGAAGTATAAAAAATAATATTATTGTTTATTAAATATAAGTTAAAGGTAATGTAAGATATAGTTGGAATATTTTAGGAGGGGTTATGAAAGGAAACGCTTACTAATTGTAAAATTATTTTTTATTATAATTAAAAACGTTTACATTAGTTATGATGCCTTATTTTAATGGCACCTTATATGATTTTATGGTATTTTTAGAATAAGAAATACATGTTAGAAAGGTATGTCGTCATGAAAAAAATTGCAGTGTTGACTAGCGGTGGAGATTCACCAGGCATGAACGCAGCTATAAGAGCTGTTGTTCGAAAAGCGATTTATAATAATATTGAAGTTTATGGTGTCTATCAAGGCTATCAAGGCTTATTAAACGATGATATCGAGAAGTTAGAACTCGGTTCTGTTGGAGATACAATCCAACGCGGCGGAACATTCTTATATTCGGCAAGATGTCCTGAATTTAAAGAACCAGAGGTACGTAAAAAAGCAATAGAAAATTTACGTAAAAGAGGTATTGAAGGCTTAGTAGTTATTGGTGGAGACGGTAGCTATAGAGGTGCACAACGTATAAGCGAAGAATGCCAAGAAATCCAAACGATTGGCGTACCAGGAACGATTGATAATGATATTAACGGTTCGGACTTTACAATTGGTTTTGACACAGCTTTAAATACAATTATTGATTGTGTCGACAAGATACGAGATACGGCTTCAAGCCATGCAAGAACATTTATCATTGAAGTTATGGGTCGCGATTGCGGGGACTTAGCACTTTGGGCAGGCCTTTCAGTAGGTGCAGAAACAATTATTGTTCCTGAAGTTGAAACAGACATTAAAGAAGTCGCTGAAAAGATTGATAATGGTATAAGACGTGGAAAGAAACACTCAATTGTTATGGTAGCTGAAGGATGTATGTCTGGTGAAGATTGCGCGAATGAATTGACTAAATATATTAATGTTGATGCTCGTGTATCTGTATTAGGACATATCCAACGTGGTGGCAGCCCAAGTGGTGCAGATAGAGTGCTCGCTTCACGATTGGGTGGGCATGCTGTAGACTTATTACTTGAAGGAAAAACAGCAATTGGCGTTGGTATCCGCAACAATGAATTAACAGACACATCGTTTGAAGAAATATTCAGAGCTAATGAACACAAGTTTGATTTCGAAACTTATGCTCTAACAAATGAATTATCGATATAAAATACTGGGAGGCATTAATAATGAGAAAAACTAAAATTGTTTGTACAATTGGACCTGCATCAGAATCTGAAGAAATGCTTGAGAAATTAATTAAAGCTGGAATGAACGTAGCAAGATTGAATTTCTCACATGGTGACCATGCAGAACATAAAGCTAGAATTGATAGAATTCGCGAAGTATCACAAAGATTGGGTAAAACTGTTGGGATACTTTTAGATACTAAAGGTCCTGAAATCCGTACTCACAACATGAAAGATGGTGCTATTGAACTTGAAAAAGGTACGGAAGTCATCGTAAGTATGACTGAAGTTGAAGGTACACCAGATAAATTCTCAGTAACTTACGATAATCTAATAAATGATGTTCAAGAAGGGTCATATATTTTATTAGATGATGGTCTCATCGAATTACAAGTAAAACAAATAGATAAAACAAATGGCGAAGTTATTTGTGATGTATTAAATACTGGAGAGTTAAAAAATAAAAAAGGCGTTAACCTACCGGGTGTTAAAGTAAGTTTACCTGGAATTACAGATAAAGATGCTGAAGATATTAAATTTGGTATAAGTGAAAATATTGATTTCATTGCAGCAAGCTTTGTACGTCGCCCAAGTGATGTGTTAGATATACGTAAATTACTTGAAGAAGGTAAAAATACAAACATCAGCATTATTCCTAAAATTGAAAACCAAGAAGGTATTGATAACATTAAAGAAATACTTGAAGTTTCTGATGGTTTAATGGTTGCGCGCGGTGATATGGGTGTTGAAATACCGCCAGAATCAGTACCAATGGTACAAAAAGACTTAATTAGACAATGTAATAAATTAGGTAAACCAGTTATTACAGCTACTCAAATGCTAGATTCAATGCAACGCAACCCACGTGCTACGCGCGCTGAAGCAAGTGATGTTGCTAATGCTATTTATGATGGTACAGACGCAGTTATGCTTTCAGGTGAAACTGCTGCTGGCCTATATCCAGAAGAAGCTGTTAAAACAATGCGTAATATTGCAATCTCAGCTGAAGCTGCACAAGATTATAAACGTTTATTATCTGACCGTACAAAACTTGTGCAAACTTCACTAGTGAATGCTATTGGTGTATCTGTCGCACATACAGCACTGAATTTAAATGTAAAAGCAATTGTCGCAGCAACTGAAAGTGGTTCTACAGCTAGAACGATTTCTAAATATCGTCCTAAATCAGATATTATTGCAGTTACACCTCACGTTGAAACTGCACGTCAATGTGCACTAGTATGGGGCATTTACCCTGTAGTTAAAGAAGGACGTAAAACAACAGATGCTATGTTGAATACAGCAGTAGCTACAGCTGTTGAGACTGAAAAAGTTCAAAACGGTGATTTAATTATTATTACTGCTGGTGTACCTACAGGTGAGAAAGGTACTACAAACATGATGAAATTACATCTTGTAGGTGATGAATTGGCTAAAGGTCAAGGTATTGGCAGAAACTCAGTTGTAGGAAACACATTAGTTGTCAAAAACGCGAGTGAACTAGAAGGTAAAGATCTATCTGAAACAATTATTGTCACTTCTTCAGTAGATGAAACGCTTGTGCCATATATTGAACAAGCAGGGGGATTAATTGCAGAAGAAAATGGAATTACTTCACCAAGTGCCATTATTGGTTTAGAAAAAGGCATCCCTACTATTGTTGGAGTTGAAAATGCAACAGAAGAAATTCAAAATGATATCTTGATAACTGTAGATGCAAATCAAGGTAAAGTGTTTGAAGGTTATGCTAACGTACTTTAATTAATTGAATCGAAATCAGGCTCAAAGATGAAAATGTGTTGCTTACTTAATAAAGAGAACTCATATAACAACTTAATTTTTCTTAAATGTTTTTAACATACACTTGTTTGAGTGGTAAAAATTAAAAATTTGATATAGAAATTTAAAAAAGCTAGACCCAAGCGAGTCTAGCAAATTTGAAGTTATTTTGAAGCGACCATTTCGTTGTATGAGTTAAATATCTCTCTGCTAAGATCTTCAAGCTTTCTAAACTCAGTGACAAAATGTTTTAAATTTTTCTCGTTATAGCCCTTGCCAGCTTCTATCAAGATGGCTTTGATGTTTTTGTTAAATTCATCCACTAAATGGCGTGATTTCTCGTAAATTTTAGTGTGA
>ENA-OWLX01000001-OWLX01000001.1-metagenome-genome-assembly--contig:-NODE-1-length-129043-cov-19.735030_pt1 | contig 129043 bp, 123 predicted proteins | sample MGYA00245351_ERZ651106 | MGnify/ENA primary metagenome ERZ651106 (study PRJEB26857, sample SAMEA4031768) | metagenome | biome: human; feature: oral; material: saliva | place: Philippines | collected 2014... | reverse complement strand
GGTTATTGATGACAGTTGCCTGAACGGGGGCAGGCTCTTGGTTGATTTTGGGTTGGATTCGAAGGACCTCTTGGTGACCCATCACAGGATGATGAATACCAGGGACAGAAGATTGCCAAGATTGTTGGTTATGTTTTTTCATCTAAGGAAGATATCGTAATTCCAGATTGTGGCACAAATGCTGGTTTCAAGCAGGACGCTATGAACTATGAGAATATCGAGGGAACAAAGAAAGTTAAGGCTGGAGAGAAGTTCTACCTAACTCCATTCGAGACAGCTCTTCTCATCTCAAGAAAAGAGTACAATGGTCAGGCAACAGGTGGTAAGGTACAGGTTTCAGCAAGATATCAGTTCAAGGGTAACAAGACAAAGTCAGGTGAAGTTGTTAAGGTAGCAGCTACTCCAAGAGTATCCCTAGTTGGTGTAGGTACATCAATCAAGGAAATCAAGATGACAGATGTTCTTACTTTCAAGGCTGTTAAGAACGAGAACGGTCAGACAAGAAAGGAAAGAACAATTGTTAAGGGATTCGAGAAGTGGGCACCTCTTGCAGCAGCAGCTGTAAGAAAGCCAAGAGAGTCTGCTGGAACAAGCAAGGCAGCTGTAAACAAGAATGCCCAGGCATTCATGGCTTTCGTAGCAGGAAAGGCTACAAAGTAAGAAGATATTTCACGGTGTTAACATCGTTTAATATTCTCTATACGAGAGGGCGAAAGCCCTCTCTTTTAATTTGTAAATGGGTTGATACTTGTCGAAGTTTCGTGTAATTGGGTACGCTTTATGAAGAAAAGTCTTTAGGTTGTAGGTGCTTGTTCTCGCCTGAAGTGGTGAGGTACTGGTAATAATTGGTAGAGGAGTAAAATATGGACAGCAATTTAAGTTTTGCAAGAAGATTTAGACCAACGAAGATGTCAGAGTATACAGGTAATGCAGAGATTAAAGAATCTTTGTTAAGATACCTGAAGTCGAACAGACCACAATCAATTCTTTTAACAGGTACGACAGGTTGTGGTAAAACAACTTTGGCTAGGCTAATAATAAAGGAATACTTTTGTGAAGATAGAGATGAAGAGAAGGGAGCTTGTGGGGTATGTGATACTTGTCAGGCAATTGATGAATACATAACTACTGGAGAGTTAGATGCTTTGCCAGATATTATGGAAATAGATATGGCAGACAACACGGGTAGGAAGTCTTTAGACGCAATGTTTGAAGTCGTTGATTACCCATCTATGAGTGGTTGGAGAGCCTTTATATTGGACGAGGTTCACAAGGCAAGTAATGCAGCTCAGAACAGATTACTAAAGCTTTTAGAAGAGCCACCAGAGAATGTGCTATTTATCTTTTGTACAACTGAACCAGATAAGCTATTGGACACCATAAGAAATAGATGTCTGTTGAAGTTCAATATAACGAAGCCTAGAATGTCAGAACTTGTTGAGTTGTTAAAAAGGGTATGTTATGAAGAAGGTAGAGAGTATGACCTTGAGGGGTTAAGGGCTATTGCTACAAGGTCTGATTTAGTAATCAGAGACAGCTTAAATAACATTGAGAGAGTTTTTAATACAAGAGGTTCTGCAAAGGCAGAGAGTGTATTGGCTGAGTTTAAAGAAGTTTCTGAAACTTTGCTATTTGACTTCCTGAAGGCTTATATCAATAAAGATTATATGGCTTATATGACCTTAATGTACAGAATAAGAATGGAGTATGATTTCGGACAGTTTTTATCTTCCCTCACAGTATTTATAATGCGAGGGGTATATATCATCAATGGAATTGATGTAGATGGTATGTCTGCTGAAGAAATTGGTACTTATTCTAAAGTATTTAAGGCTCTATCAGTTGAAGATATTTCTTATATGCTACAGGAGTTGAAGAGGTTGAGAGTTGGTGATATCGAAGCTAACTTGATGACCTTTATCTATGGAGAACCTCAGAAAACAACAACCTCGGGTACACCAGTTAAAGGTGATAGAGTTGTAGAAGTGAAGAAGGTTGATGAAGTTAAAGCAAGAAATAATAATCTAGAACGACTTGAACAAGCAAAACAAGATAGGGGTATGAAGTCACTTGAGGAGGTAACCAAGAATGTTGGTTTCGATGATGTTGCTGACTTGTTCAATCTGCAGGTAGTTGAGGAATAGTTTGTTGCAAGATTAATTATTTAAAAAGCTAATCTAGGAACTTGCTATGTTTTTAGTTAATAAAATAATCGGAGGTTCAGAGAATGAAAATAGAGGGTTCAAGTAAATTAAGAAAAGGGTTGGCACTTTGTGGAATCGCTGGGTTAATGTTCTGCTATGGGGTATGTGGTGTGATAAACACTTATGCTGAAGAAGTAGAAAACAACGAATATGTTACAGAGGAGTCACAAAAGAAAGACAATACTCAAGAAAACATTGATAAAGCAAATAAGGCTTTGAATGGAGATAAGAGTGAGTCTGATACAAACTCAGCTATCAAGGGTAGCGATAAGAAACTTGAAACAAAAACAAATAAAAATGATGACTCAGGTATGGCAGACTACATCAAGAACAATGGAAGCATCGATCAGGAGTCCGTTAAAAAAGGACAAGAGGGTGCAGGTTTTATCAAATCAATAATTGGTTATCTAACTGGTGTAGTTACAGCTATAACAGCAGCTTGTATTTTCTTAATAACTGCTTTAGACCTAATGTACATAGCAATTCCACCTGTAAGAGGGTTCTTATATGCAGGTAATCAGCAAGGTGCTGGTATGATGGGTGGAGGATATGGAGCTAACGGTGGTATGATGGGTTCAGCTAAACCAAGACAGTGGGTGTCCGATGAAGTACTATCCATCACAGGTGCAGTAGAAGGTGCTGGTGGTGGAATGATGCAACAGCAAATGGGTGGCTACGGTGGTATGATGCAGCAGATGGGTCAAGGTCAACCTAAGAAGAGGTCAATGATTGCAACATACTTTGTAAAGAGAGCTGTATTCATGGTAATCTTCGTAATAGCAACTGTAGTTCTTTTGAGTTCTATATTCTTGGGTACGGGATTAAACCTTGCAGACTGGTTCATGAATCTAATTGTAAGTGCTAATGAACATATACCTCACTAGTTCAAAAGGCTGGAGTACGGCATGGAAAAGATAATAGAGTATTTGAAATTAAGATTCTTTAAGGCTAAGGTAAATCAATCCTTAGACCTTAAAGAAAAAACTTCAGTTAGAAATGCTATTGCAGAAGAGTGTGAAAGGCATTTGAAAAACTCAGGAGATGAATTTGTATTCGAAGTGTTGGGTAAGGATTTGCCTTATGCTTTGGAAGTAGTTGGAGTTGAGCCTTTAATAAACAGATTTGAAATCTATCAGATTAGTGAAACTCTGTTTAGAGCTAGTTTAAAGGAAGTAGAGATATTTTAAGGTATATTATGACAGAAGTATTTTTTAGAAAAGAACAGGTAGAGGAAATAAGTTCAAAACTTAATATAACTAAACTTTCGGTAGAAGAAATTGTATTTGCGTATGAGGACTACTTAATCAAGAGATTACAGCTTGGTAAGTCAGTTAAGTTTCTAAATATTTGTTTTCTTAAAAGAACTAATGCAGATTCAACAATTGAAACGCTAGCTTATACAAGTACTGAAATCTCTAAAGAGTTTAATGGTCGCTATAGTTCAGAGATGATATTGAGAGTGTTAACAACATTCCAAGAAGTTATTGAAAGCAATCTAAAGAAGTTTAATGGCTTTAGTATTAAGGGGCTTGTAAGAATAAGATTAGTTGAATACGGAAATGGTTACAAGGTTAGAATTAAGAAATCTACAACTCTAAATGGTGAAGATGTTAGAGTACAAACCATTGGTTCGTTTAGGAGAAAGGTAGAGTTTGCATAATGGAAGGTCAGACACATAGAGTTGGTGGAGTAGTAGCAACTTTAGGTGGGTACTTGATTCTAAAAGAAAAGGGTATGCTGATTGAAGGTGTTACTCCTTTGTTACAGCTAGCTGTAATGTACCCTTTTGGTATTGTTGGTTCAGTTGCTAGTGACCAAGACCACCATACGGACTCAGCTCCTCTGAAAGATGTAGTTTCAATGTCTTTTTGTAAGTTATTACACCTAACAACAAAAATGAGAAAAGCGTCTAAGATTGATAAACTAGCACCACCTTTAAGCTGGTTTGATGCGAGGCATAGAAGTTGGCAGACGCATTCAGATTTGGCATTAGCTTTGGTTTTAGGAATATTCATTTGGGTGATGAGAACTTCGTTCTTTACAGGTGCAGACGCTATAATCTTCAGATTAGTAGCTACTGGATTCTTGTTAGGGTTGATTAGTCATCTTGTCTTGGATATGCTAACACCTGGAGGAATACACTCCTTACTGGGTATGTCATTGCGTAAGTTTGGTTTGAAGAAAGCACCTGTGAAATTAAGACTTGTGCCTAAGAGTGAGTTCTTTGCAACTTCAGGCACTTGGGAAAAAATAGTAAGACGGGTATTGTGGTTGGTAGCAATAATCTTATTGTTGTATATAATATACACATATTTACCATATGAAGTACACATTGGGTTGTAAAAGGAGTATTAAAATGGAAAACGCATTAAAGAGAAGGCGAATGGTTGGTGTATTGTTAATCGTAATGTCCATTATATTGGCATTTACACAGCTTTCATTTGCAAACACAAAAAACTATAGTGAAGATGCTCAGGCTAAGAAAAATCTAACTACCTATGTAAACGGTCAGATGGGTTCTAATGAATATGAGGTCGAAGGTGGAGGAAGCGTCAAGGGTAATGAGCTGTTTAAGGGTAGCCCAACAGAGGGGTTCACGCTGGATGCAGACAAGTTTTCTAAGCTGGATAAAGACGCTCAACAGAGGGCAGTAAATGACATAGCTCAGTACTCAAACGAAGCTGTTCAGAGCGATAAGGCTAAAGGTGTAACGGAATCCACAGTTCAGAATTGGTGGAAAGATTTACAATCAAATCCAGGGGTAGGTTCTAAGTTCCTCAATGTAATTCTAGAACAAACAAAGCCTGACTTTGTTACAGCAAATAAAATCTATAAGCCATTTTCAGGACCAATAAGCACTGTCTTGGGTATATTGTCTATACTGATTATGGCATTTACTGGTCTAGTAATGGCATCAGATATTATGTATATTGCAGTTCCACCGTTCAGAATGCTTGTTGAGGGAGATAATGGTAAGATGAAGTCATTCCTAGTTACAGCAGCAGCCTTGAATGCAGTAAAAGCTGAAGAGAGTGCACAAGATGGTGGAGGAACTAAGCAGGCTTTAGGTATTTACTTCAAAAACAGGGTAATAATGTTGATTATCCTCGGTATCTGCTTGTTCTACCTAGTACAAGGACAGATTTACAAGCTAGTAGGTATTATACTAGACCTTGTAAGTGGTTTCGGAATCTAACCTAGAAATGGGTTCTTTTGGTGAAGGAGAATTAGGATGGTAAGAAATTATAGAACAGCGGGAAAGAGAGGTTTTATGGTTATCTTAACCATCCTCTTTTTGTTTATAGGAACAGTTGGTTACTGCTTTGCAGAGGGTGTGGATGCAGTAGCTAATGTGGGTACGGGTAGAGGTGAGATAAATTCTATTTGTGCGAGGGCGAATAATGTAGCAGGTGTGAATATACTGAGCTATGATTCGAAAGAAGGGTTGTTAAGCTTTAGCAACTCTAAGTATGCAGAACTCAACAGAATTGAAAAACAAGAGTTTATGCAAGCAGCATTAGATGCAACAAATGGCTCTTCATTGGGTGTACAAGGTCGTAATAAGGTTTATAATTTTATTTCAGAACAAGATAATGCTACTGCTAAAGCAGTTGGGTATTTAAAGTCAAATGCTGGAACTGACCTTGCAGAGGCTGGAGCTTGGTTTAGACCTTTTGCTAGTTGGTTTGGAATAGCCTTTGGTGTGTTCTCAGTGTTTATTGTTGCTCTATTTGGAATATCTATTATGTTGGATATATGTTACTTTGGTATCCCAGCATTTGAGGCAGTTGTCTCGAAGGGTAATGGAAAGCCTATTTTAGTAAGTAAAGATGCTTGGTCTGTAAGGAAAGATATTGATAGTTCAGGTGTTTATCAAAATGAAATACTGGCTTATATGAAGCGAAGAATAGTAACAATAATCGCAGTTGGGGTATGTTTAGCTTATTTGATTAGTGGTAAAGTTTACGATATAATCTTGTTCTTTGTAGACGCATTCAGTAATTTTTAAGGTGGTAAGATGAAAAAATCAAAGTTTATAAAAAAGTTAATAGCGTTCTTATGTATGCTAACTATAAGTACAACAACTTTATTAAGTTGTTTTATGGTTGCATTTGCTGATGATGAAGATGGTGGGAGTCCTGCTGAAGGAAAAGCATCTGACAGTATACTCTCAACCTATATAAGAATGGCAGCTGGTGAACAATCAACCAACATCAAGGGTAAGGAGTTAACGGCAGATACAACAAGATTTTTGGGGGTCTATGTTAGTAACTTCTATGTTCCATTTGCAACAGAGTTGGGTATAGAGGGTTCAGATGAGACTACAAAAACTACTAAGGCAGATATAAAAAGTGCTTTGCAGAAGAATTTGTCTTTTGATGACTCATCTGCAGAAGCTTTGTCTGAGAATCTTATGGGGCTAATGAGAAGCAATAAGAAGAATTTAGTAGCCTATGAATCAGATGACCCACTGAAACTTGGCAAACCTTTAAATATAGATGTTAATGCGTATACATTTACACAGGCAATGCTAGGATTCTGTGAACCTTGTAAAAAGAAGTATATACAATTCGTAGCAGACAGTAAAGTTTACTTCAATGCGAGAGTAACAGATATTAAAGGTAGTAAGTTGGGGTCTGTAATTCCAGTACAAGAGCAGACACCAGCACAATTTGCTTTCATAAAATGTATGGACAGGGTAGACCCAAATAATGGGTATGGTACTTCATTCTTTGATTTAACACAGAAAGATGCTGATAACGATGCTACAGAAAAGATTTTTAAGAAAACAGATGGGGCAAAAATGGCATCAACATCTGTTTTAGGTACACAGGTAGCAGTTACTTGTTTTGGAGATATCCTATTTTTGGGAGGTAACCATCAGATTGTTGCAGTACCAGGTTGTATGAACCCATTCACATGGGTAGGTGTTAATGCAGATGGTGATGATACTATTGGTGCAGGTGGTTTTTTCAATGGTACAAACCTAATTTCTATGTCTATGAACTCCAGTTTAGCTGACAATTTTTCTTTGGTTGGTCAGACAGATTCTAATGTTGCTAGCGATGTAAAAGACTCTTTTAAATTTAGAAGTGATAAATGGTTAATTAAGAGGGCATTTGAAGCTAATCCAGAAGAGACTATATCTGCTCTAAATAAGGCTATAGACCAAGCAGGTGGTGGTGCAATTGCAACAGTTGAAGAGAGTACAATAAAAATAAAAATAACAGATAAGGCTAGGGCATCAAAACTAAAAGTAGAAAATATTAGGAAACCAACTGAGAAAAGTGTAAGTAAGGAAGCTGTAAAAGGTGCAGTGAAATATATTAAACAAGAAGCTGGAGAGCGTCTTGGAGAGGTAAGTAAAGCGAAGAAGAACAAAGATATTAGTGGTTCTGTAAACCTATTTTCAGCAAGGGGTAAGATTGGTGCAACAAGGAATACTGTGGTAACTCAAAAAGAACTAGTGGGGTCTGAAAGGGCAAAGGATGTTTTACCTTATGGAAGTGAGAAATCAATTACTTCCTCTTCATATATCCCCCTAAGAGAGTTTAGAGGTACTACAGATACAACCCTAAAAGATGGAACAAATCTGTTGGTGTTTAAAACAGCAGGAGATATGGGTAAGGCTACTACAAAGATTATTGAGTACCACAATAAGAAGAATAAGGCAAAATGTGTAACTTATCCAAGCAGTGCAGGTGGGTTTAATCCTTGCTATGTAATAGGAACTCCGATGGACACTGTTAACGGAATGTATATTAATGCTACAATGATATATGTAGATGACCTCGGTGCTTTTAAGGGTGGTGGAAAAGACTTCAAAACTCTGAATGCTCTGCCACTAATTAAAGATAGTGCTTGGAATACTGGTGATGAAAATGCAGTTCACGCTTTGAAAGATAGTTATGGCTCTGTGCTTAAAGAGCTAGATAATCCAAAACTAAACCTTAATGTTGAGACAGAAGGTGAAACTTTGGTAGGTTTGTTCTTCACTTATGCTTTTGCAGGTGCTAATGATAATGCATCTAAGAAAGAAACTTGTGGTAAACTTGGATTTAGAATAAATGATGACTTGCCATCAATAAATAAAACTCCTCTTCATTTAACTGGAAGTGAGGAGGATGAGATGACTGCAAGCATCAGAAGTTGGCTATATTATTTCCTACACCCAACAAAGGGGTTCAGATATGTAACTACTTTAATCAAGAACAAGATGAATGCTTTACTTGTTTCTTGGCACGAGGATATGGTTGGTTCTAATGGAGTAGGAAACGTAGTGGGTACAACTACTTACAGAAATACAACAGGGTATGTTACATTACCTAGTATGGCTGACAGTAGCTTTGGACAAACGATGCAGGGTATTTGGAACTCGGCTCTAATATATTTAGGTATTGGAATTGTAGTAATTGTAATTCTGTCTTGGATAATTGGAATAATGAGTCCACAGAAAGCATTTTCTTCTGCAGCGTTAGCTTGTATACTCTTGTTATTACCTGGATTAGTTCTCAACAATGTAATGTCCTTGGGTAATTCAGTTGCAGATAAGATTTATGGAGATAAGTTCACATACTGGGCTTTGGTTCAAAGTGAGAGCTATTCAGATAAGATAGATGAAGCAGCAAACGGAGACAGTTACTCTAACTACTTGAGAACACTATACCAAACAAACTCAGAGAGTAAGGCAAATCAGGGTAGTGAGTCGATTGTAGTAAAATGGCAGGCACCGAAAAAAATGACTTCTTTGATGTTAACTAATGGTGAAGAAAAGGCTCTACAGGGTGTTGAAGGCTTAATCAAAGGTATTATAAATAAAACTTATAGTGGTGAGAATTATGTTGACACTAAGGACTATGCTTACCTCTATAGAAGTTACTTAGATATCCAAAACTTCTCTAGATACATCTACAGGGGTACAGCAGATGGAACAAAGCCTGTTTATAAAACTATCAATAATGCTATGACAGGTAACTGGGACCCAGCCTTAAGAGAGTCTATTCAAAACTTTGATGTAAAGTATAAAGAAGATAGAGATAATGGTTATTGCAATCCTAATGGCGATGGTTCAGCAGTTTACGCTCCAAATATGAGGGGTACGACACCTTTGTCAAGTGGTGTTATAAATGATGCTTTAGGTCAGAAGGGTACTTTGAAAGATTTGAAGATAGGGCAGTTTGTTGGTGTTCCAAGAGATGCTTTCAAGTTCTCTATTCCAATGTACAATCAAGAAAATTTGAAATTTGTAACTGAGTTAGGTGATAGTGAGTTCTTCAATGCATCTAAGTATACAGAAGAGGACTTAGCAGCTCTTGGAGTTTATGGTCTGTTTACTGAATCCTCTTATTATTACTTCTCTTGGAGTTTCTATGAAATGGGTATGAGTCCTGAAACAAGTTCTACTGACGGATTCAAGAAGGTAGTATTGAATAGTCCAAATGCAGGGTTCTTCTACAACACAAAGGGTAATGGTGAATTAAAAGACTTCGTAGATATGAGAACCTTGTTCACAAATATTATACCATACCTAAAACAAGGAAACGATATCGTTCATGAATGGGATGATTTATATGGAATCTACCTACACGAAGGTGTACCTTACGAAGAGGGTATGGGTGATGACCCAGATATTAAAGGAAATACTGAGTTAGAACAAAAGTATTGGCATAATGTAAATGTGGCTAGACTGTATGGACTGTATACACCTTGGGTAGATATAATGTATAATTGTAGTTATGCGAAGCCTGAGAAAATAAAAGTTATGGGGCACACAGTGACTGTAGATGACCCTATTAACCCAGCAAGCTACCCTAAGGAAAGACCAATGATATTCTCAAAGAGCGAGATGGTTGACTTTGGATTGAAAAAAGGTGACTTAACAAAAGTAGAGAGAAAAATAATAGAAGCAGAAGAGGGTATGCAGAAAAGATTGTTTGAAATGCTGAATTACCACTCGTTTAACGATGTTACATTGAACTCAGCAGCGTCTATGAGCTGTACATTTGAGTTTAATAAAGCATTTTCTGAAGGCTCATTAACGAACAACAATAAGGTTCTTCTTCCTCAGTCATTTACTCTATCGGATTTCTCATACGATGCTTATTTGAGAATGATATTGTCAAACTCAACAGGAGAAAAGTTGTTACAGAAAGATGGAAGTTTCTATGAAAATATAGTTAAAAAGTCAAGTACAACAACTGCAATCCTCTTGATTGTAAATGATATTTTGGCACAGTATGCTGTACCAGGTGTGAAGCAGGGTATGATTTATGGATTATTTGCATTATTTGCCCTAATGGTAGCAACCCTAGGATTCAGATTAAGGTCGAACAGGCAAGCTAGAGACAACTTTGTAAAGAATGGAATTACCCCTCTTATAAAACTGGTAGTTTACTCGTTAGTATTCTCTCTAGTAGTATCTTGGTTTATGGGTAAGGGTAACGATGCAGTTACTCAGACTGGTGGAGAATCAATACAGGTTGGTGACCCAGCAAGTACATTATTGCTAATGGTAGTGATAAACACAGCGTTTGTAATAGTGATGGGTAAGTTATTGATAAAGGTTCTTAAGGATATCAAAGTTGAGGGTAAGCTTGCAGGTGGCTTTGTTGGTAGTGTTCTTCAAGGTGTTGCAGGTGCTATCGGTAAAGGATTTAAGAGTGCTACTAAAGGACTTCAAGGAGAATCATCAGGTAGTGGTATGGGTTCTGCAGGTAGTGGAAAAGGTGGTTCAGCTCCTAATCAAAGGGCTACAAGTAGAACACAAAATCACGCATCATACGGTACTTTCGAGCCTAGAGAAAAGAAATTTGAAGGCGAAGATAAAAAGGCTAGAAAAGTTTACAAGAGAAAAGATACTGTCGAAGATAAGACAGCTGACTCTAATCGTAGGCAGAGAGATATTGATAACAAGTCAAATGAAGGTATCAATCGTTTGAATAGACGAAATGCAGGAAAACCTAAAAGAGCTGAAAGGTCTGAAAGTGAAGAATAGAATATGTTAGCAATAATTATATGTGTTTGCTTGACAGCAATTACTTTTGCATTGAGAGTCTTGGTTTCAGGACTGAGGCTCTCGCTGTTAACTCATAAGGTATCAACTCGTAAAAGAGAAGATACTAGAGTTGAGAAGGCTGTTAAGTTTGGTGTCAACACAGGGATACAAGTTTTAAACTTCATAAGGTTTATCTTGTCAAGGGTACGGGATTTGATTGCAGTAACTGGGATAGTGTCTATCTTAATATTTACAATCTTCTTTACAGCTATTGTAGCTGGTGGGGCTTATATGATGCTTGAAGAGGATGCAAAACAGGTTGAACAGGAAAAAGTTGCTGGTAGTTCAAAGGATAAAACTGTAAATAAAGAATCAAATAAGGCTGATAACAGCGACGATTCTAATGACAATGTTAACAATGAAGATAATGTAGAAGAGGAAAAATAGTGATGGAAAACAAGAATGTTTCAAATATGCAACCTAAAAAAGGAGATACAACTATAAACTTGCCAATAACCTTTGACTTTTCAGGTGGTAGAAGAGATGCAATGAAATCTAGAAAGTTTTGGGGTATTGGATTAGCAGTTGTAGGTGTAATAATAGGATTGGGCATAATGTTCAGTAAAAGGCATTTTTTCTTAATAGATTGGGTACTTGGTTTGGTATTTATGTTCTTTGTTTGGAAGATTATAACGCTATTTATATTCCAAGAAAAGCGAGTTAGGAGAGAGCAAGAGTGGGTAGACTCAAGAGATATGAAGTTAGATTGGAAACCAACTTGGGGTATATTTGATGTAGAAGAACAGTTCCCACATATATGCAGATTTAGAAACAACCTATCAGGGGTATTCATTATGCTGAATAAAGACGTCATAATGGGTAAAATAGATGACGCAGAATATGAACATTATGAAGCAATTGCAGATGCGTATAACATTGCTGGTTCAAGTGATTTAAGGTTGTGTCATATTGACTTCATGGACGTTATTGGTTCTGATGAGAGATTGGCTGAAAGTAGAAAAGAAGCCAGTATGATAAAAAATCCCGATTTACAGGACTTAATGGCAGATGTGTTGAACTTCCTTGAAGACCAGATGCAGCAGAGCGTTACATCTTTTGACTGTTATCTGCTACAATGGAGTGGTAGCGATGCTAAGGCTTGGTATACAGTTGAGAAGGTGTTGGACTGCTTTATGGAGGCTAACTACTGTTCCTACTATATGATGGATTCAAAGGATTTACAGGAAATGCAGAAAGCCTTATTTAACCTGCATGACTTCTCAGTAAAAGAGGCTTGTTTAACTTCTTTAGGTGGTGAAACAAGGGAAACAATAGTTCCTATAAGTTTAAGAACAGCTGATGGTGAGTTTGTTAAGATAAATAAAACAAAGGCTGAGAAGCAAGAAGAGGCTAGACAGAGAGCTATAGAAGAAGAAGCTAAAAAGAAAGTTAAAAAGGATAGAAAGAAAAACAAGAGGAAGCACCAAAGTGGTGAAGACATCGACTTATTTGGTTAAAGAAAAGGAGAATTGGGTATGGCTAATGGCAGAATTTTAATAAGAATTGGAAATAACGATGATAGAATAATCGATGCTCTAATAAGAGAGATTGATAATATAGAGTTGAGTAGCTACCCTACAGTGGATGAGTTTCTTGCTAAAACAGAGCAACAGCAATTTGTGTGGAAACGACTCTGTGTTTCAAGAGATTTCTTTGGCTCAAGCGATGAAGAGGTTAAAGCGAATATGGAGAAGCTAAACTCTTATGTAAAGGGTAAGGCATCAAACACAACAATAGTGTATCTCGTAAATGGTCAGGAAAAGGAAAATGCTCTTAAGGACATTGATGACTTTAACAGTGTGTTCCAGTCGCCGATGTATACTCCTTTTATTGCAATGCCAGGAAGTAACATTGTAGATATTACAGCAATGGTTAAAGAGGATTTGCCAATCATTAAAGCAGCTTACTACACAACCGTTTTAGAGGAACAATTTAATAAAACCACAGTAGCTGAAAAATTTGGTTTTGCAAATTTAGGTCAGAAAATCAAAGGTGTGACAGGTTCTTCAAAAGGTGGAGAGTTTGAAACAGAGATCAGCTCAGAAGAGGTTATTGACGAAAGTTCTGAAAGTCCTCTAAATAGTGGAGAGGTTGATTCAGCTTGGGATTCAGATGAATTTGAAAATTTCGGAGAAAGTGGAGAAAATTTTGATGGTTCGGAGTGGTCATCACCTGAGAGCGTTAGCGATGATAATTCATCGGAAAACATTACAAGCTGGGAAGATTTAACCTCTGAGAGTGAAAATGATGAAGTTTCAGAAGGGGTTTCTGAGACGGATGGAGCTGAAGACTCAGACGATGATTTCAATCTTTCAGGGTTTGGAAATATGCATGCAGATACGGGCTTTTTAGGTGAAGATGAAGAGGTGGAATCCATAGAGGAGTTTGAAAGTGGAAACAAAGAACAGGGTATGGATTACCCTATAGGAGATATGAATGTAACTTCTTTTGAAGATTTAAAGGATACTTCAGTAAATTCTAAAGTAGAGATATATGTAGGAATAAGGGGTACGGGTGTTACTTCTTTTCTTGTAGGAGAGGCTCTAGACTTGGTTTCACAAGGAAGTAATGTGTTAATAGTAGATTTAGATTACGATACACACGGTGTTCTCTCTTATGTTGATTTAAGTGCTTTCAACAACAGAGAGGGAAAAATATATAGAGAAGATGGTGTAAATATTCTGTCAGTAGGATTTGGTTCTGATGAGAGGGTTTCCGTAAAGGCAATCATTGAAAAGATTTCACAGAGGTTTGATAAAGTATTTGTTGATTGTCCAATTGAGTTTGTTTCAGAACTAGAAGATACTTTAGGAAGTTGTGAAATATTTCTATGTTGTGCAGATAACATTGGGGCTTTAATGACAACACAAGCGATGTTAGAGAATAGAAAATATGTTCCTGTAAAAGTAGAAAAGCATCTCTGCAAAGGAAAGGGTATGTTATTCTCAACAGGTGCAGAAACAGATTTTAAGGAGGATATTATAAAGGCTAATAGAGATTGGTCTTTGCCATATGGAAACTGGATAAGAAATTTGGAGTAGTTGTTTATGAGGGTAGTTATTTCAACGAATGAGATTAACTACGGAACAGGTTTTACAAAAGTTCAAAGTCTAAAGTCTTTGATGGGTGGAGTAATAGTGGGTGACATTGATATACTTGTTATCCACTCCACTAAGGATAGTTCCGTAGACTTAGTACAAGGTTTAGAAAAATTACAGAAGAGGATACGCTCTTTTGTTTATATATACGATGGCACACCAGACCCTAAGATTGATGTAGCAGTGCATGGTTTAGGTGGTGAAAGTTATGACGCTGAGTTCTCCATGGGAAGTGGAGAGTTGCTTAGCGATTTTTTGCTGTCTAGAAAGAAAGCAGGTAGTCTAGTTACAATGGGTGGTATCAATGTACTAGAGGGGTTCATTGATGCACAGTTGGCATCAGGCAGTAAGTCCAAAATACCTAAAGGCTCTTTAAAAGCTTTGAAAGGTGCAATAACAACAGTTAACAATCAGTATACAGCTCTAATGGAACAAAAGAATGCAATGTCTGTTGGTGCAGTAGAAATGTTTACTGAGGTTAGCAATACGATGGGCTTGATGTCTAAGGAAATGAAAGATATGCAAGAGAAACTTGAGGAGTTAGAAAAGATGGGTAAGCCATCAAATCAGAAAGGTTCTTTTGGTGGTATGGTAAAGCCAGCAGTTACTTTCTTTCCAACGGTTACATACTTGAAAGAGAAGGAGATATATCGTTTCAAAGAGATTGGTCATTGCAGTTATATAACACACTTCATCTTTGCGATGAGGGATTTTTTCGAGAATGTTATGAATCGAAGACCAAAAGTAATATTTATATATCCAAAGGGTAAGCTATATGAAGAATTGTATAAAGACTTCAGTTGGGTAACTCAGGAGAGTGTTAGTGACAGGTCAAAATATTTTAACAAAATTGTATATACAAACCACCCAACCCGAGATGTAATAAATACTCTTTTAGATGATGCAAAGTTTGATGTCTTTATACTTGTCGATAGGTCTGTTTCAAGTAAAGATTGCATTTTAACAGCTAAAGGCAAACCGTTCTTCTTAAGTGAAAGTAAGTCTATGGTAGAAAGATTAAAGTGTGATTTAAGTAGAACGATTTTCTTTGACAGGGAAGTTAAGAAATCTTTTGGGGTAGTTGGAGAAATCCAAGGGTACTCCAGTGTTGATGATGATGAGAAAATAAGGAGATATATGTCGACTTGTGATGAGTTGTACAGAAAAATAGGAACAACTCAAGGGGGTAGAAGATAGTGGCTAAAGAAAAGCGTAAGAAGAAAGAAAAAACAGTAAAGAAGGAGAGAAAGCCTAAGAAACCAAGTTCCCTAGAAGTATGGGGTAGGTTTCTTTTAGAGAATTATCACCGTAACAATAGTTTGTATCCAAAGGCAAGAGAGTATGAGTTTTATACTTGTGGAAATGCTACTATGTCAAAGAAGGACTTCATTACTGTTTACTATACAATAGACGGCTACCCAGGAAACTTAAACATCGATTTTAGAGATTCTATAAGATATGTTACAATGGGTGGTGTAAAGGTTTCATTTATCTCATCTTTTGAACCAACAGCGATTGATTGGTCATCTCAAAGGGTTCAATCTAAAATTAAGACTTGGTCTACTATTGAGGATGAGTCGGTGGAAGTAAACAACTATAACTATTGGGAAAACATTGCAAACATGGACTCAACCTCTAGAAGAAAAGAGTCATTGGTTTATTTAGCTGATGCAGAAATTAGAAGAATGAGAAAGCTGTTTAGATACAGAACAATGATGGTAGTGTCAGGGGTACGAGGTGATGATTTTGATACTACTCTAAAACGAATTGAAGAGGTATGTAAACAGCGTGAATTAAAGATAACGAGAGTTACACAACAGATTTTTAACTTTTTGAAAGCATTTTCTCCGATGTCTATGGAGTTGGACAGTAAGGTTCTAAAACAGGTTGGTAACAACACTATACCAGATGAGATGATAGCCCGTATGAGTAGCTATGACCAAGGTAAAGTTGGTAAAACAGGAATTATTTGGGGTGTCGATATAAAGTCAGGTTTTCCAGTGTATAAGAAAATTAAGAAAACTGATGTAGATGCTGAAAATATACTAATTACTGCTGAAACAGGTGGGGGTAAGTCATTCTTAATTAAATGGCTTTTAATACAGTTGCTAATGCAAAATGAGTATAATGGAACAATCAACGACATTGAGGGTAAGGAGTATATGTATCTTGCTGGGTTGGTAGCGAACCATGACCCAGTTGTAATCTTGGACTTGTCGGATGGAAGTGGTAACTATTTTGACCCAGTGGCAATAAGATTAAGTGGGAATAAAGAGCTCGATGAAGATATGTTCTCTCTTTGTAAATCGTATACTACTTCTGTAGTAAACACCCTCTTGGGTTCGAAATTACTTGAGAAGGAGTGGACAGAAATTATTGTTGATACAGCTGTAGGTCGAGTTTATGCAAATGCAGGTGTCGTACAAGAAGATATGTCTACTTGGTCAAGAAGTAAGGGATTGGGATTAAAGGACATATATTTTGAAGTGAAAAAGCTGTACAGTGAAGTTTTGGAACTGGAGAAGACGGGTACGCTACCTGTTGGAGATAGGGAATTAATTTCTTTGAAGAAAAATGAAGATTACCGTAAGACTTTGGAGTTGGTGGTTGCTAAAATGACTTCTTATTTTGGAACATTGGCAGAGGGTGGTACAAAGGCTAATATGTTCGTTAATAAGGTTGGTCTTGAGGAGGTTGTAAGAGCTAAGTTGGTAGTTAACTCTTTTGGGTTGGCAGGTAAAGACCCGTCTAAACTTGACCCAATACAGCTTGGTTTAAGCCAGTTATATGCCTCAATCATTTCGCACTTAAGGTCTATATTCTCTAAAGCAGAGGGTAAGTATAATTTTAAGGTGTGGGAAGAATTTCAGAGATGGGGTGCAATACCGGGTTCAGAGCTGGGTGTAAAAACTGCTATCACAGGTGGTAGAAAGTTAGGTGACATCAACATTATTATTTCTAACAATGTTAAAGAATTGTTAGATGAAGATAGATTTGGTATCTTTGGAAATATTACTTCCTTTGCAATAGGGGCTATTGATGACTCTGATGTTCGTGAGAGGTTGTGCGACAGACTATCTATTCCTCTTTTAAAGGGTGACTTAGCTAAATTAGTAACAAAGAAAACTGATACAGAGAACAGTAAAGAAAGTACAAGCATTTATGACAAAGCTTTCCTTGTAAGGTTGGATAAAAGTGTAAGTACGATAATAAAAGTATCATTACCAAAGCATATATCTCAAAGCAACATATTTAAAACAGGTGTTAATCAGGATAAGGTAAATGAAGATGAACTCATCACGGATTTTGATGAGATATAAAGGAGAGGTAGTTGAATGGATTTATTAAGAAATATAATGGGTTTCTTAGAAGAACATAAGAAGTTGGTAATAATCGTTATAATAGTTGGAATCATCGGAACGATTGGGTATGTTTCTGTTCAAGAAAAGAAAGCAGCTCAAGCCAAAAAAGAGGCAGATAAGAAAACGGAAGAGATGTTAAAACAAACTAATAAGGGTGGAGATGAAAGTGATAATATGCTCATGAAAATGCAAAAGGACTTAGAAGCATCTTATGGAAAGCACCCTAAAGGTTTTATTTGGGATGTAGATGGTACTTTGCTATCTCTTGGTGATAAGAAGATGAGTGCTGAAGATGTTGTTCAGGCTTTTTGTAAGGGTGTGTCCAATCTAGATATTGATACTATGCAAAGATATAGTAGAGGTTCTTCTGTAGTAGAGACTTATTCAGGGTACTTCAATGAGAAGAATAAAAATACTGATTACACTGACCAATTCCTACGTAAAATGTATAAAAACTGCATGAAGAGTGTTCAGGTTAAAAGTATTGAAAATTCAGGTGTATTTGCAGACAATAAGAAGGTTTTCACTGTAAAGTGTGAAATGCTTGACTTAACGAATAAAGATTTTTGGAGACAAGATACAGATGAAATTTTTGATAACCTATCTGCTTATGATTCGGGTGAATCGGATACTACAAAGGCTGACATCTATCTTTATAACTACATCAACAAGTATTACGAGAGTGCAGACGCCTCTACAAGAGAGGTTAGCTTAGATATAACAGTTCAAAAGTATCCTGATTTGGATAGTGGTTGGTTAGTAAGTGTTGATACTGACTTAAACAATGCTTTCCAATATAAAGATGGTAAGTTGGTTGTTTCTTATATTCGTGAACAGCATCGAGATAATGTAAGAAACAATATAAAAGAAAAATAACTAATCAGGAGTAAAGCAAATGGGTAAAACTTTAATTTGGTCAGTGTTAATAACTTTTTATGTGTTGTTAATGACATATATTTGGAGTAATAAAACAAGAATGCAAGGCACCAGAAATGGTGTTCTTGCAGTATTCGGAATAGTGGGTATGCTATTCTTAATATTTGGAGTATTTTTATAGAGGGTGATGTTGATGGGTATAAGTGATAAATATAAGAATGATGCAATGGCTAATCGTGATTTTGCTAAAAATCCACCTCAACATCAACCAGGTATGAGTGGGATAAATTGGGACGAGGTATTAAGTTCGGATACAGGCGATACATTGAGCGATGGTCTTGGTGGAGATGTATTTCATTCCACTGGGGGTGAAGATAGTGATTTAGGCTCTGCATTAAGCAATTTACAGGGTGTTAATGGTGATAATGTTCTTAATTCTGCTGGCTTGAATGATCAAAAGGGTAGAAATCTTGAGGACGTAGTGTATGATGGTGTAGCAGTTGCAGGGAAGCATGGCTGGTCTGCTATGAAGGAGTTTATTGAATCATTAGCTGAGTTCTCTGCTTTAGAGAAGGCTAGATTTGGCAGAATGAATGTTAAAGTTGGAGCTGGAATGCTTGCATTTTCAGTGCTTTTATGGATTTTAGGAATATTCGTAAGGGTCGACCATGCCTTTGATATCTTCTTATCAGGGCTTTGTGTTGTGGGTACGGGTGTTGCTTTCCTTGGTTTAAACATCGATAAAGCTAAAGAAGAAATAGGGGAAGTTTCTGATGAAGCAATTGACGAATTAGAAGAGACAGATTTCAACTTTAATGAAGAGGAAGATAGTGATACTTCTTGGGGAGATAGTTCGGACGATGATCTCGATGACTCTTGGTGCGATATAGATGAGGATAGCTCTGATAGTGGTTGGGGCGATTTGGATGGTGAATCTTCTTGGGGAGATGATATAGAGGACGAGGTAGTAGATAACCCTGACCTTGACGATGAGTATGGAAAGTTAAAAGATTTACCAGCACATCAGTACACTAGAAGATTTCTATTTGATACTTTCATGGGGGTGCTACCAAAGGTTAATCCAAACTATGGAAAGATGGTAAGGGTTGAAGAGTGGCAGGATAAATTTGAGAAGATTCAAGGTAATTTATCTAAAGTAGCCGAAGATGTGGGTATGAAGAATGCTGATGACCTTTTTGTAGAAGAGATTCGTGAGAACAAGTCTATCATTCAAGTTCGTTGCAATAGACCTGCAGGTTTAAAACCAAAGGAACTTGCAGATGGTTTAGCTCAGGCATTTAAGGTGGATGAATTTGGTATAGTAAGGGAAGGAGCTGAGGGTGTTTACGCTACTTTTTCATTAGTAACTGGTGGCTTTGTTGTCAACATTTTCAAGGGAGAACCTTATACAGTTTCAATTAAGGACTTGTATATGTCCCAGGAGAGTTGGGTATGCGATACAGACAACAAAATGCCAGTCTTTTGGGGTATAAGTGAATATGGAATACCTTGGAAGTTTGACTTATGGAAAACGAATGCTATGTTAATAAGTGGAGCACCTCGAGGGGGCAAGTCTTGGAAAGGTCAGTCGCTTATTGCACAGATATGTATGTTTAAGTCACCTAAAGAAGTTCAGTTCAGGGTTTACGATGTTAAAGGACCAACTTCGGATTACTATAAATTGTCGCAGGTATTACCTCACTTTAAGAGTTTTGTGTCAGATGCTTATGAAATAGTAAGACATTTAAGACAAGTTCTTGATGAGGAGACCAAGAAAAGAAATAGTATCTTCAAAAATGAAGGTGAGGGTGCAGCAAACTATGATGACTTTAGGAAGATTTGCCCAGATTATGAGTTGCCAATTCTGTATATAGTTATTGATGAAGTTGTAACATTGGTAAGTACTTTAGACAAGGACACTAAGGCTGAGTACGACAGAATTATTAATGAGTTGGTAACAAAAACTCCAAACTTGGGTATAAAGTTAATAATGTTCCCACACAGATTAACTCAAGAAATCATCAAGAAAACTCAAAGAGACTTATGTGGTTTGAAGGTTGTTGTAAAAATGCCTTTTGAGAGTGTTAATGAGGTAAGAGCAGTAAAAAGAGATGAATTCCCATATAACTTAGTTACGGCTGGTGATATGGCAGTATGTGCCTTTGAATTAAATAAAGGAAATCCAGTATATTCTCACGCTGAAGTTATAACAAACTCAAATGAAGATAACGTAAAACTCTTTAAGTATATCGGAAAGGTTTGGGGTATGCTTGAGCCTGAGTGCAAGACTTTGCAACAGAAAGCTGAAGAAAGCAAAACAAATATACGAGATAATACTGTAGAGAAGGTTGAGAGTGTAGGAAAGTGGGGTACGCCAGTAAAAGAAGAGAGTACCTCTATGAGTGGAATTGGAGATGACCTAGATGATGAATCTTGGTGGGACGATATAATAAAGTAGTGAGGCAAAGAAAGTGGTAAAAGTATGAACATATCGGTAAAAGGAGATGCGTCACAGGTTCAAAATTATTTAAGACTATATGTAACAATGTCAGATGTAAGTGAGTACTCTTCACCAAATCAGATGAGAAAACAGTTGATGAGTGAGTTTATGAAGACGGATAACGAGCAATCTTTTGATTTGTTTTCGAGCAGTGTTAGTGAAAGGGTAGATAAATCAGTTGAAGAATCTGATGAAGGGTTTGAGATTGGCTTTGAAGACCTTGCTGAGGTTGATGACTTTGATGTAGATGATGTAAGAGACCCTGAAGAGGCTTGGGAAAAGACTTTTGAAGTAGAGGAAGAGGAGTCTAACAATGAAGAGGCAGAGTTCTACTACGATAGTGACGGGTTCTTAACGGTAAAGGGTACGGATTTAGAACTGGAAGAAACTTCAGCAGAGGATGACAGTGAACTTGAAAACAATGAAATTAAGGATAGTGATGATTTTGAAGATGTTAAAGAAGTAGTTGACGATGAAGAAGACTTTGACGACTGGGGTAGCTGGGGTGATGAGTCTGAAGAAGAGGAAATCAACGAAGAATGCGTAGAGGAAGTCGATGAAGAACATGAAGAGATTGCCGAAGAAGTTGTAGAAGAAGCAGTCGAAACAAGTTCAAGATTTCCTACTGACAAATCAGCAATGGGTGGTCTTGGTTATGTAAGAGATACTTACAAACTTGATGAGGTACAGAGTTTGCCACCAATAAGGGAGTTTGTTAAAAAAAATCCTCAAATCTCTAAACTAGAAGTAATAGAGTTGTATGGCAGTAAAGAAGTGCAGAAACAACTAAAATTGGGTAAAGTATATGAAAGAAAGGGTAGGTTATTTATTTAACCTAAGAATGTGAGCGAGAAGATGATTGTAACTAAAATTAACTATTTCCCTATTAACAGGGTTAAAGAGAGCCAACCTTTGGCAAGATGTTCAGTGGTATTGGACAACTGCTTAAAGTTAAACGATATTAAAATCTTTGTGGGTAAAGATGGCAGGTATATTGTATTCCCTGATAGGGCAGACTTAACAAAGTATTCTTGTGAGTGTCAGAACACACTAAGTAAAAATAAAGGAAACGAATGTTTCCACCCAGTGGGTAGGAAGTTTTACGAGGAATTAAAGGGAATTGTACTAGATGGGTATGCTCGTTTCGAAAGAGATGGAGAGTATATTTATAGACCTAACTAAAGGAGTTTGAGATGGGTAAAAGAAAAGAAGTAATTTATTTTGGTGAAAGGTTTAAAGGAAAATTACTCACAGATGAAGAATGCGAGAAGCTTGAGACAATAATTAAACTAGCCAATAAAGATGCTGAAATCTCTGATTTGAAAAATTGTGTTTATGATTTAAGTGATGAAGAGGTAAGCACAATAATTGAGATGAAAGATGGCAGTATCTTAAAAAATTATAAAGAGGGTGAATTAAGACCGAGTCAGACTACGGCAGTTGCCTTTTTGTATGTGTCTAAGCTTGCGTTATTAGCTGATAGTGTAGGATTGGGTAAAACTGTTGTCACGACTGGATTGCTTAATCTTTTGGAGATGGAAGCTTATCAGAGTGGTAGGGAGTTTAGATTTCTATATTTAACTGAAAAGAATTTAGTTGACCAGACAAGGCATAAACTAATTGCTAGGACTGGAAATTATGTGCAGGAAGTTTTTGGTGAAAAGGATAAAGTCAAAAGGTTTGTTAGAGATAATGAGTTGGAGTTAACAGCGAGTGTTATCGGACCTTATTCCTTGCTCAACAGCGTAGATTTTCAAGAGTACATAAGAGCTTGGGAAAGTGAGATGGGTAGTTGTCCGTTTGATATTCTCATTATGGACGAGCCAGCTGTATTGAACAATTCGGCTACAAAGACTTACAAAAATGCTTTATTTTTCAGGAAATTTTTTGACCGTGTTGTACTGCTTGACGCTACTCCTTTAAGCAAGGAATTATTGTCAAAATATAACAAGCTGAACTTCTTAGATGAAACTTTTATGCCTACAAAAACTAACTTTTCAAAACAGTACGAGATATTTGATTATACAGGACCTTATCCTATGAGGTGTAATAAATATAAAAATCAAGATGAGTTTAGAGAACGGATTGCACTAAGAGCTTTAGGTCGAACAAGAAAGGGTATGGGTGCTACGATAAAGAATTGCTCTGCTAACTTGGTAGTAAGTAAGCTTTCAATGGAACAGCGGGCTTTATTAAAGAGAACTTCAGTGCCTTATATGGTCTATGACTGTCCTTGGTACATTGATTCAAGTATCGAGATGAACACTTTAACAACTCCTAAATTGGCATCACTTGTTGAGTTATTAGATGGTGAGTTAAAAGATGAAAGTTCAATAATCATCTATTCAAGGTATAAAGAATCTCAGAGAGGAATTAAAGCTGTTCTTGATGAACTTGGTTTCTCCGCAAAAATAATGAATGGAGATACTGAAATGGAAGAGAAGAACAAGCTGATTGACGGTTTCAAAAAAGGAGATTTCAGAGTTTTGATAACCAATGTTCAGAAGGGTCTGGACTTTGGTGATTGTAATGTATGTGTCTTTTATAGTTATGACCCCAATCCAAGCAAGATGGTTCAGTTTGAGGGTAGAATTACTCGAAGCTTTAATATTGAAAATAAGCATGTTTATATATTGGTTTCAAAGGGTGATGAGTTAAGAACATTGAGAACATCTGTAGCCGATAGAGCTAAGGCTATGGACGACTTCGATGGTAGCGACTTTTCTTGTGTAATGACATTACTGTTGGACAAGGAAAATTTGAAGGAAGATACAAGTATAAAAATAGATAGTTAAGTAGGTGGTAAGATGGTTGAAAGGAAAAGAAGGGTAGGACAAATAATTACAACCTTAATGCTAATAGTGATACTCGTAGGGGTATGTAATTTAAATTTAGTGTTTGCAAAGGATACTGGAGATTATGCAACTTTCAGCCAGAATGACCCAAGATGGCAGTATAAACAAGCTGGAACAGCGCAGAGAGGTTTATATATCGGTGCAGCAGGTTGCTGGATTACTTCACATGCAGCATTAATGGCTTACGATAACCCAAAGTTGAGAGATGTTAATAAGTTTAACCCACATATACTTAGTACTTCAGGAGCAACAGATGAGAGTGGTGCTTGGATAAATAGCGATAAAGCTTTGAAAAAGTTTACTCCTGAATTCACACTGATTGAGTATGCAAATGTAAGTGGTGATGCAGCCGTTAAGAAGATTAAAGAAGCATTAAAAAATGATTTCTATGTATGTATGTATGGAAGTCCAACTAATTCAACTGCAGGAATACATATGGTTGCAGTATTGGGTACGGATGGAGATGGAATAAAGTACTTAGAGGTCGGTGATGGAAGCATTCAAGGTGCAGACAGTTTTAAGAAAATTTGGGGTAATGGTAGAAGAATATCTCTTGTAATCATTTATAAAGGTAAAAACAAGTCAAGTGTAATGCTTAAAGGTGGTGGGGAGTCAGCTAGCTCAAAGGATAATAGAAAGGCATCAACTTTAATAAATGAAGAGTCGTTGGCAGGGATGCCAAAGCGTCAAGAGATTGCAGATGGGGCTGTTACTTTCGATTTACCAGATTCTGAAGGGTTATCTACAGCGCAGAAACACAATGTAGATGCAATAAAGGAAAATATGAAAGCTGATTCTTGGAACTGGAAGAAGGCTGGTGGTACTTTTGTAAGTATGCTAGGATTCCTATGTATGGGGTATGGTTTCCTGTTACTGTTTGCATTACTGTTTGATAAGTCAGCAGACTTCTTGGGTATCTCGGTTTTGAGTGTGATTAGCCTTGGAAGGCTAAAGATTGTTGACGAGGCTGATAGTGGTGGAAATCTTGGTAGAAAAGGGTTTTTAACTCAGAAACAGGTTATCTTCCGCATAGTAAGTCTTATAGTGATAGGTATGCTACTTGTTGGTGGAACTGTATTGTTTTGGTTGCAAGATGTGTATCTTTGGGTTAATAATGGTATAAATGGAGTAGGTAGATGAGCGAGATAAAAAGTCATTTTGATGATTGTCCTTACGGTTGTAACGATAAGGGTATGCTATTAGATGAAAGCACAAGAACATTTGTCAAGTGTCCTCATTGTTGGGAGAAGCGAAAAGAATTGATGAGGGGTTCGGTTGATGATACAGGTGTAGAAAATTTAGACTTAGCTGAGTTGAGGAAGAAGTTTGGTTCGGGAGGGTTGTATCTGAGTGGGGAGTTTTCCTATGATGCTATTGTAGTGGAAGGTGAACGATTATTCTTAGATGCTGAATCATTAGAGTATCAGGAAGCTGAGATAAAAGAGTTGCTAAACTGTTTAAAAAGGAGTGAGTTGCCAAGATGCTCTTACTGTTTTGGAATAGAATCCAGAGGTAGGGTTGATAGGTTAGCTTTTCCTATTTTAGCAGATGCATATAAAAACGGATTGAGTGTATGCCGATTTATATCTGCCAATGAATATGGTAGAATAGTAAATACACTCGAAGATGAGATTGATGAGTTTTATGCTAACGATTTGGTTGTTATGCTTTTAAACGAGGGTATAACAAAATCAGTGATTTCTTCAGTAAAAGGGTTGATGCAGATAAGGGGTTTGGCTGGAAAACCAACTGTATTTGTTACAACGATGGAGAGGTCAAGGGTAGAAAGTATACTGGATTGTGGCGAGGAAACTTATCTACTCTCAAAACCTGTATTCTTGAAAAAGAAGGGTACGGTGATTCAACAACAAAATTCAGAAAGCGGCTCAGAGAAAATAACTTTAAGAGACCTAATGAGTTGCTAGGTAGATGACAAGGCTGAAAGGGTAGGTGTGACTGAAGATGTGATGTGTAGGTTGCTTTTAATTATTAGTGGTAAGAATTAGAGGATTAAGAAAAAGAAAGGAAGTAATAATGGCTAATAAAACAATTACGAAAAAACACCGTTTGTTTGCAATGTTTATGGCATTTTTGCTAGTTCTCGGTCTTGGGAATTTTAGTAAGCCTATGACAGCAAATGCAGATACGGTTAATGTTACGGAAACAGTTATGAGTACACATAAGTGGAAAATGCAAGGAGGAGTATACAAGGGTACAGCAATGGTTAATTGGGATGTACCAAGTTGGTTCGTTTGTAGTGATGGGCTTAAATCACTATGTATAAACCCTTATGTAACATTTCAAAATGGGGCAAAGACACGCTCAAACATTGTACCTGTAATTGGACAAGAAAGAACAACTTTCATAGCCAATGGTCTTGACTATATTAGAGGACAATATGGCGAAGGAGAAGCTGGTGCAGCACAAGCACAGATGTGGGTTTGGCATAACCTATCAGGTGTGAATCCAGAGGGTATATCTTGGACTGCAAATGTAAGAAGAACCTCGAATTGGATTTGGGGGGATATAGATACAATGCTAAATGGTGCTACTGCATATGCAAATGCCCATGCAAAAGATAGAAAAGGAAATGGGTATATGTATACAGGCTCAGGTCAGAGCACAGCAGCATTTTGGACAGAAGCAGCTGTTGGACATGCACATCTTACAAAGTCAACTGCAGAAACATTCGGTACAGACCTAATAAAGTGTTGTCCTAATGGGTATTCTCTTGAAGGAGCAGTATATGGAGTTTATACAGACAGTGGTCTAACAAATAAGGTTGGCGAGTTCAAGACTGGTGCTGATGGTTCAGCAAATACTTTGGAACTAACTCCAGGTCAGTATTTCGTGAAAGAGCTTACGCCAGCTAAAGGGTACAGACTAGACCCTGAAGTATACACAGTAACAGTAACTGCTGGTCAGACAACTGAGGTAGCGGTAAGTGATGAAGTTATATTTGACCCTGTATATTTAAAGCTAACTAAACAAGCTGAGGAAGGTGCAGATAAGAATTTGTCTGTGGCAGGTGCAGTCTATACATTAAAGTATTTTGCACCAGAAGCAGATGGGTCTTACCCAACAGAACCAACTAAGAGTTGGGATTTTAAGTCAAATGATAAGGGAATTGTTTCAGCAACCACAAAGAACTATGTAGAGGGTTCAGGTGACCCTACTTTCTTTAATAAAAGAGGAACATTAAATGTCCCTATTGGTAAACTAACTATTGAAGAGAAAACAGCTCCAAAAGGTTTTGCTCGAACAGAGGGTGTTATTGTAGAAAAAATATTTGATGGGGTTGGTCACACAGCTACAGCAGCTGACGTAGAGCTTACTGCGACAGATACAGAAAAAGAACAAAAAATTAAGATTCATGTTCAGAAAATTGACTCAGAAACAGGAAAGCCAGTTCCACAGGGTGTTGGTTCTTTCGAAGGTGCAGTATTCGGTGTAGCTAAATACGATAAGCTTACAGGTGAAGATACTGAAGTTTATGAGATTACTACAGACAAAGATGGTAAGGCTGAAACTGGAGAATTAAAATCAGGTCTTTACAAAGTGTATGAGAAGAAAGCCCCTAAGGGGTACATTCTAAACACAGAAAAGCAGGATATTCGTGCAAGAATTACTGAAATCAATAAGGCTGTATTTGACTACACTGTAGAGGTTAAGGAAGATGCAACTACAACTGAAATTTACAAAATTGATAAGTCAACAAAGAAAAACCTTGCTGGCTCAACCATTCAGGTTCTAGATAAAGATAATAAGGTTATCGACGAGTTCGTTTCAACTGATGAGAAGCATGTACTTAAGGGTCTTGCAGTTGGTGAAACCTACAAGTTAAAAGAAACTGCAGCTCCTAAGGGGTATGTTGTTAACAATAAAGAAGTTGAGTTTACTGTAAAAGATACAAAAGAACCACAGAAGGTTGAAATGGAAAACGATTTTACAAAAACTGAAATTTCAAAGAAGGATATGTCCTCAGGAGAAGCTGTAAAGGATGCTAAGCTACAGCTTTTAGATGAAAATGGTGCAGTTGTTGATAAGTGGATTTCTGATGGAAAAGCACATCTAACTGAAAAGCTAGAAGTAGGTAAGAAGTATAGAATTCACGAAGTCGAAGCACCTAAGGGTTACTTCATTCAGGAAAAGGATGTTGAGTTCACTGTTGAGAACACTACAAAGGTGCAGGCTCAGCAGATTGAAAATATGCCTGTTCCTGAAGTACATACAACTGCTACATTCGAGAATGGCTTGAAAGACCACCAACCAAAGGGTATGGTTAAGGTATTTGACAATGTACACTATAAGAAACTTGTACCTGGACTAAAGTATGAGATGCTAGCTAAATTAGTAGATAAGGCTAATCCAGAAACTGTTATTGCTGAAAAGACTGTAGAGTTCACACCTGAAAAGGCTAATGGTACTTATAAAGTTGAATTTGAAGTAGATGCAAGCAAGCTAGCTGGAAAGAGAACTGTTGCATTTGAAACTGTTAGATATGAAGGTAAAGACCTTGTAATTCACGCAGATATTAACGATGAAGACCAAACAGTAAGTTTCCCAGAAATCAAAACAACTGCAACCAACATGAAGGGTGGTAAGGTTGTATATGGTGGTAAGGATTCTCAGTTCAAGGATGTTGTAGAATACAAGGGTCTAACACCAGGAAAAGAAAAGAGATTCGAAGGAAAGATTATCGACAAGGAAACAAAGAAGCCAGTTCTCGATAAGGATGGAAAAGAAATCACTGCATACGCTCTTCATACACCTAAGGAATCTAATGGTAAGGCTGACGTAGTATTCCACTTCGATGGTTCTGTTGTAGCAGGAAAAGATATTGTAGTATTTGAAAAAGTATTCGATGGTAAGGTAGAGGTTGCAGTTCATGAAGACCCAACCGATAAAGGTCAGACAGTTTCAGTACCTAAGATTGGTACTCAGATGACTTCTAATGGTAAGAAGGTTGTTGATGCAAGTAAAAATACTCCATTCGAAGATAAAATCAAGCACGAGAATATCCCTGCAGGCGAGTACACTGTAAAAGGTAAAATCGTTTACGGAAACATCTTTGGTATAGAGGTTGTTAAGGAAGTTGAAAAGAAGGTAACTGTTTCTGAAAAGAATGGTACTGTGACAGTAGACTTTAATCTCGATACAACAAACTTGAAGGGTAAGCAGTTAGTTGCTTTCGAAGAATGGTATGATGCTAATGGCGTTCTTGTTGCTGAACATAAGGACATCAAAGATAAGGGTCAGACCGTTGAAATTAAGAAGGATATCCCAAACACAGGAGATATTTCAAACATCTTTGGGTATGGTTCACTTCTAGTTGTTGCTGGAGCTTTGGTTCTAGTGATAAAGAGAAGAAAGTCTAACGAGCTATAATTAAATAGTTGGTAAAAATGGGTGGTAGTTTCGGCTACTGCCTTTTTTTGCTCCTATATTATAATAGAAGCTTTTGGTTCGTTTTCGTGTTTTGTGCTTTATTTCGGTGTGAATTTGGTAAAAATTTAAGTATTTTTAGAAAGTAGTTGATAGTAGATTAGAGATCAGGTAAACTAGTGTTAAATCAAGGTTGAGGTCACAGTCGATTTCAACAAAGGGGTAAATTTTCTAATAAAAGATGTAAATATTGAAGGAAAAAATAAAAATTTTTATCAGTGTCTTGCGAAGTATTAGAAAATATGCTATAATTTAAGTAAATTCAAGCAATCGGCTTGTAAAAATTTAACATTTAATGAAAAGAGGTAAACGAAATGAAGATGAAGGAAATGGTTAACAACCTAATCGCAAAGATAAAAGAGAATAAGATTAAGAGTGGTATAGTTACTGGTCTTTTAGTAATGACCCTTGTAGGGGGTACGGCTACAGCAATGCTGATGTCAGATAATACAGCCAAGGCTGATAATGACAAAACAACAACGATTGCTAAGACAGTTAAGAAGGATGACGTTAAGAAGTCAAACTCTAAGAAGGCAGAAAAAGAAATTAAAGAAAATAAGGAAAGCAAGCCTGAAGAAGTGAAGGAAGCTGAAAAGAAGTTGGAAGAAGCTAAGAAATCAGGTAATGTAGAGGCTATCAAGGAAGCTGAGAAGCTTGTGGAGACTAAGAAGTCAACAGTTAAGGCAACAGCAAGTTCAAATTCAACAAGTAAGCAGTCGGCATCTACAAGTAAGCAGACAGCATCTGTTAGTAAGCAGACAGCGTCAAACAGCTCTAATAACAGTTCTAAGAGTTCTTCAGAAGCAGCTAAGCCAGCAGCTCCTCAGAAGAAAAAGGTTTGGGTAGTAACTAAGCCAGCTTGGGATGAGCAAGTACCAGATTACAATCTTCCAATTTACAAAAGGGTTGAAGTTGCTAGATTTTACAATGGTGCAGGTCAGCTTATATACACTATAATAGATAATAGTGAAGATGTTAATGCTAAGGCTGAAGAACTTGCATCAACAGTAAAAGGTCTATCTCTCGAGGAGGGTTACGAAAAAGTTCCTACAGGTGAATACCAGACTAAGACAATTCACCACGAAGCAGAGGGTGAATATGTGTGGCAGTAAGGGGTACGAATCCCTTACGGAATGTCTTTTTACAAAATATTACTTAAAATCACAAAGGGGAAGAGGTATGTTATAATACTTATCCAAATGGTGGCATTATGAGAAAAAAAAAGGTATGTTATCGTATTAGCAATTATTCTTATCTTCGCACTTATACCTGTGGGTGTATTTGCAGATGAAAATAAAGCTTTGGATGTTCAGTTGACAAGATTAGAGTTGCAGAACGATAAGGGAGAAATAATCACAGAAACATCTATTGGTAGTTCATTTAAGCTATTTGCAGATTACACAATCAACGATACTATCCATACTGGAGATTACTTTGATATGGCTGTTCCTGAACAGATTGACTTGTCGTCAGCATTTACAGACTATAACTTTCATCTGAATGATAGCGAAGGAGAAGCGATTGCAACTGCTGTTGTTAAGCCAAGCGAATCAGGTGGTGGAATTATTCACATCGTATTCAACGAGAAGATGAATGGTAAAGCTAACTTACAAGGAAACTTATTCTTTTACGCTAAAGGCAATGAAAAAGGTGTTAAGTTTGGAGAGGCTACACCAATCAGAGTTGTACTAAACAACAACAATAAAAATAGCTATAATGTATCTCCGCCAGTTAAGTTTACTCCTAACAAGCCTGTATCTGATACAGAAGTAATTGGCAAATGGGCTAACCCATCAAAGAGCAAGGATAGAGCTGATTGGAGAATTAGAATTAACAAGAGTGGGCAGAATCTTAATAATGTTGTTATAACCGATAAGATTAAATCAGGCAACGGTGAATACTTACCTGAGTTTGAGTTACAGAAAGTTACTTTTGCTCCTGATGGAAACATTATTAATTACGGTGAAAAGATTGATGTATCAAACAAAGTTAAGTATAACGAAGATAAAACATCTTTTACACTAGAGCTTGGTGAGATTGGAACTCAAGGTTACTTACTATCTTATGCGACAACTGTAAACGATGAGGACCCAATACAGAATAACTCAGCAGAACTAAGAGCAGATGCTATTGCTCCAGGCAAGACTGCTGGTGTATGGCTCTATAAAGCTGCTGGTGGTGGCTTAGACACAGAGATTAATGGCAAGTTAAGAATTAGAAAAGTTGACTCAGAAACAGGTAAAGGACTTGCTGGAGCTAAGTTTAAAATAACTAAAGGCGATAAGAGCTTTGAGCTTACATCTAATGATAAGGGAATTGCACTATCAGACAATCTAGAACTTGGTGAGTATGATGTTACAGAGATAACTGCTCCAGAGGGATATAAGTCTACTGATGAAGTATACACAGTCAGTGTAACAAGCAATGGTGGGGTACTTACTATCAAGAATACTAAAGAAAAGAAAGAGGAACCTAAGAAACCTGAGGAACCAAGTAAGCCAGAACCAAAACCAGTAGAACCTAACAAGCCTGAGGAACCTAGCAAGCCTGAGCCTAAGAAACCTGATGTTCCAAATGTAGAGGAACCTAAGAAACCTGAGGAGCCTAAAAACTCAGAAACTCCAAAGGTTGAAGAACCTAAGAAGAATACTTCTGAGATTAAGAAATCGGAGCCTCCAAAACCAATAGAACATAGCACTCATGTTTTAACTAATACAGATAAAAACAGTACACAGAAAGAACAGGCACAAAAAGTAAAAAAGGATGTACCTAATACAGGGGATAATAACGATATTGTTTTTTACAGTATGTTGCTAATGTTCACAACTGCTATGATTGTACGATTCAAAAAGAAAAATAATTAGTAAAGTGTTTTTAGACAGCTAAGATGATTAAATCTTAAAAGTCTTAGCCGTCTAAGATTTTTAAAAGCAGTAATAATTAGTATTTTATTAAACTGAAATTTATATAGAAAAAGGAGAGAAAGAAATGAAGTTTAAGAAAATGTTTAAGGCGGTTGGAGCGAGCTTGCTAATAGCTTGCTTGGTACCAGCAGCAGCTTTTGCAGGAGAAGATGTTACTGAGAATGCTGTTGAAAAAGAGGTAGGTCAGGAACTTAACATCCTCGACTCAGTGACGAAGCCTGATGGTGCTTTCACAAGGGTCGATGAGGCTGAACAGGACTTTAGACCTGACAATGCACCAATAACATCGACTATAGATAATGCAGTTTTCTATAGGGGAGATGGAACAGCAATATACGCTATCGCAGACAACAAGGAAGATGTTAATGCTAAGGCAGAGGAGTTGGCTGGTAATGTTAACGGTTTATCTCTAGAAGAGGGAAGAGTAAAAATAGTAAATGGCTATGACGCTCCAACAGAGACAACTGCTAAGTACCCAGTTTACACCCCTAATGGTGATGGTACTTTTGACAAGACTTGGCATATAGTTCCTATCAAGGTAACTTATACGCCACAGATTGAAAAAATCGAAGCAACTTATCAGACAACTGAACCTATAGACTACCTATCTGCAGTGAAGAATATGCCTAGTGGTGCTAGACTAGAAATCACTGAACCTGCAGATGTTAACAAGCCAGGTAAGCAGGTCGCTAAGGGTAAGATATTCTTCAAGAATGGTCTTAAGTCAATAGACGTTGAGATTCCAGTTTCAGTGGTAATTAAGTGGGCACCTATTGAAGAGTTCCCAGCAATTACGACAGCAACTGTGAATGTAATGAAGGATGCTGAAGCAGACTACTCTAATACAGTAACTAACCTACCAGAGGGTGCAAGAGTTGAGGTTTATGAAAAAGCTGATACATCAACTGTTGGTCTTAAGGATGCTAAAGTAAAGGTTATTCTAGCTAATGGAATGTCTAAGGTCGTTACTGTAAAGGTTATGGTACACCAGCCTATGATTGGGTTGGAAGAAATTCCTGAAGTTAAGACAACAACAGTATATGCTGTTCAGGGTACGCCATGTGACATTACTAAGGGTGTGGCTCTGCCAGAAGGTGCTACAGCTGAAGTAGTTGAAGATGTTGCTACAACTGAAAAGGGTGACTTTGTAGGAAAGGTTAAGGTTATCTTCAAGAATGGTATGACAAGAACTGTTAAGGTTTCTGTAAAGGTGGTAAAAGAAGTTCCTTGGGGTACAATTGAGGCGATTCCAACAGTAACTCCAGTGCCACATAACTATACAATTGGCGACATCACATTGGAAGAGTTTGCTAAGCTAGATGACCTCGAGTTCTTCAAGACTGATGGCAAGATTAAGGTATTGGATATTCTGTCAATCCAGAATGCAGAGGGTAAGGATGTTAGCATCGATAAGGTAGATTTCAGCAAGGAATTCGAACTCACACTAACATACAAGCTAACATTTGAGAATGGTATGACAAGAACAGTTAAAGTTCCTGTAACAAATAAGGCTAAGGTTGTTCCACAGCCTCAGAACAATGGAACTGCCACAACTCAGAATGGTGGTAACACAGCAGCTCAGAACGCCCAGAACAGTGGTGCAGTTGCTAACAGCAATGTTCCAAACACTGGAGATAGCAACCCACTATACATTTGTGTAGGTGCTGGAGCTCTCGCTCTAATGGGTATGATTGTTGTTACAATCGTGAGAAAGAGAAAAGCTAACAAGTAAGACTTACCTCTTATTAAATAGTACATGTTGAAGAGAAGGATACTCAGAATTGAGTATCCTCTTTTCATTAAGTGGTTTAATTTTCTAGTAAGTTGTCTAAATTTCAAGGTAACTTATTGGGTTTTGGGTTAAGTTATGTTATAATTTAAGTAAATAAAAAAGTTAGTGGCTAAAAAGCCTTAATGAAAGGAATTATTTAAGATGGTAGATGAGAAGAAAAAGTATGATGACTCGTCAATTAACTTACTTGAAGGTGAGATGAGAATAAGAACTAGACCAGAATCTATGCTGGGTTCGAATGGTCTTGATGGTGCAAAACATACTGTAATTGAGATACTTGGTAATGCAACAGACGAGCACCTATCAGGGTATGGTGATAAATTAGATATAACACTATTCGAAGATGGTAGTATTGGTATAAGAGACTATGGTAGAGGAGTTCCAATGGGTTGGAATGAGAAGTATAACAAGTGGAACTACTACCTAATCTATGAGGAACTTTACGCTGGTTCTAAGTATGATGACAATCAAGAAGTGTTGAGAAGCATTACTGATTGGTCAAACTTTGATTTTAGAGATTATCCTTACCTTATTACAGTAGGTCTTAATGGTGTAGGAGCAGCAGCAACTCAGGGTACATCAGAATTCTGTAGGGTAGAGTCATACAGAGATGGTGTTATGACTGCTATGGATTATGAAAATGGTAGACATTGTTATGAAGAACCAATTGTTGAAGCTACTAATGAGCCTAATGGTACTTTTGTAAGATGGAAGCCTGATGGTAGACCTAAGCCACTTGGTGTTTTCTCAGATGTAAAAATCCCTGAAAGATGGTTTAGAGACTTGGCTTATAACCAGTCATTTATTGGTGGTTTCGATGTAACTTATAACAATCAAGGAAACATAATTAAGTTCCCTAAAAAGACTTTGTTGGAGGCTTTAAAAGAGGAGCTTGGCTCTGATAGGTGTGCTTATGGAAAACATTTTGCACATGCTGTGGAAGATGGAGAGATTTGTGTTTGCGAGGTTGAGATTGCGATAGGAGAAAAAGGACAGGGTACGAGGTTTTTCCATAACAAAGTAGCCATTCGAGGGGGAGTACATGCTGATGCTTTAAACACAGCTGAGTGGCAATTCTTTAAAGATAGAGGTACTGAGAGAGGTGTGAAAATCAAGACAGTTGACTATGCAGGTTCTCTTTCAGTATTGGTTTCCTCTCTAAGTAACAAAGTATCTTACCGAGGTCAAACAAAGGACAGCCTAGATAATAGGTATGTGTTTGATTGTGTAGAGGCATCAATCACAGAACTACTAGAAAACGAATGGGCAAAGGGTACGCCATGGTTGGTTGAAATAGTTGAGAGCGTTATTGAAGCAGCTGAAAACAGATTGGCAGTTGATGAGATGTCAAAACAACTAAAGTCAATTGCTAAGGCAGTAAAAAGTCAGAAGGCTAGTGATAAGTTTAAGTCTTGTAAGACTTATGGTGTTGACCCAGCCAGAACAGAATATTTCATTGTTGAGGGTGACTCTGCAGGAAACGCAGTAAAGAATGGTCGAGACCCAGTATTCCAGTGCTTGCAGAAACTTAAGGGCAAGTCATTGAATCTATATAAAGCCAGCATTGAGAAGATGTTGAAGAATAAGGAAATTACTGATATCGTAGCAAGTATTGGTTGTGGTATTGAGCTAAACATCGAGGGCTATAAAACATTTGATATCAACTCTCTAAAAGTGGGTAAAATCATTTTTGAAACTGATGCTGACATCGATGGTAAGCATATAAGAATGTTGTTATTCCTAATCTTTTGGAAGCTTATGCCCCAGCTCTTATATGATGGGTATGTGTATATTGGCGAGACACCCCTATATATAGTTAACAAAGTAGATGGTACAAGTCTATTCTGCTATACTGAAGAGGAGTTAAGAGCTTTACAGGAAAGTGATGTAGCTATTCAGAACATTACTCGTTTTAAGGGTTTGGGTGAGATGAACTCTGAAGACCTTTGGGGTACAACTCTTAATCCAGAAACTAGAAGACTAACACAAATTAAAATAAGTCCTAATGACTTGGAAATAGATTCTGTGTTGGAAATCTTATTTGGTAAAAGCACAGACCTTAGAAAGAAGGAAATCTTGGGTACGCTTATCGGTGATGAGTATGCTGAACAGTGTGAAACACTAGATGAATTGATGGGGTATATTGCTAGCCTCGATATGGAAGACGGTTTGGACGTTGAAGAGATAGAGTATGTAGGATAAAGTTATTGGGTATGGCTATTGGGTTTAAAGCCTTGTAGAAATGCTGATAATTACGGAAGCAAGTTTTGGTTTGGTAGGGTTAACTATTTCTAATGTGTGTTTAATTCTCAATGAATAATCTTGCTCAGGTGAAAGAGCAAGTGTATAATAGGGGTAACAAAAGAAAACTGCTTTGATAGTTTTGGGAAGATTTAAAGCACGAAGTAGACGAAAGGTAAAAGTAAAATGTCAAATTTATATAAAGGTTCAAGTGAAGGATTTGAAAACCTAGTAACAGGGTATATTGATTACGCAGAAGAAGTTATTACTGCCAGAGCAATACCTGACTTATATGATGGATTAAAGCCAGTTCACAGGAGAATATTAACTTCTGCACAAGGATTGAAGTTTAATAACGGGCTTTTGAAGAGTGCTAATCTTGTTGGTGCAACATTAGCTCTTCACCCTCATGGTGATGGTTCTGTATATGATGCAATGGTAAGAATGACAGAGTCGAATGCATCATTTAACTTACCGCTTTTCGCATCTTCAGGAGAATTGGGTAGGGTTCACTCTTCTGATGTGCCTGCAGCTATGAGATACACTAAGATAATGCCAAACAAAAATATTGGCTACTTCTTTAGAGATATGAAGGTTTGCAAGATGAAACCAGCTGAAGAGGGTGATGGTTTAGAGCCAGTAGTTCTTCCAGTAAGGTTTCCTAACATCCTTGTAAATGATATGGAAGGTATCGCAGTTTCTGTTAGAGCGAAATTACCAAGTTTTAACCTTGGGGATGTAATTGATTTAACAGTGAAGTATCTTGAAAGTGGAGAGCTGAATGATAGTGATGTAATAATTCCAGACTTCTCTACAGGTGGTGTTTTGGTAAAAAACAATATCGAGTTACTCAAACTGATGTTAACGGGTAAGGCATCATTGAAGATTCGTGCAAAGGTTGAGATTAATGGCAAAGATATCTTAGTTAAGGAAGTTCCAGCTGGAAAAACAGTGGAAAATATTACTAGGGCAATTAACAATCTTGGTGATAAGAGAATTAAATCAGTGATGGACGCATCGGGTCATAAGTCAGACCACCTGCTTGAGATTAACTGTGAGAAAGCTAATGAGGTTGAATCCGTTCTCTTGATGTTGTATAAGGAGAGAATTCTACAGAACAACATCGCAACCAATATGATTGTTATTGAAAATGGGAAGCCAGTAATTTTGGGTGTTCATGGAATCATTCAACATTGGGTAGAGTGGAGAAAGTCCGTTGTTACTGAACTATTCCAAACTGAGTTGAGAGATGTAGAGGCTGAGCTAAATTCCCTTGGGTACTTCATCAGGCTGATAAGCAACCAGGAATGGAAAGAAAACTATATTGGCGAAATAACAAACAAAGGTAAAGCAGAGGGTAGGGCTTATCTAGAAAGCATTTTCGAAGATATTACAGCCGATGTAGTTGAGTGGATATCGAATAGGGCTATCTCAGCATTTAACAATGGTGGAAAATATAAGACTCGCTATGACGGTCTTATGGAGTTTAAGCAAGAAAGAGAATATTATCTTGCCCACCCTGAAGAGTATATCATAAAGGATTTACTTGAAATTAAGGCTGAGCAAACAGAACAGTGCAAAAGAAAAACTTTTGTTACTGAACAGGATTATAAATTCTCTAAGATTGTAGAAGCCGAGATTGTAGATGATAGCTACTGTGTTTATACAATCTATAAGAATGGTTTTATGATTAAGGGGAGAGATATCATTGAGGGTGAAGATGTGCTTGCAAGTATTCCAGCACGGGCTAATTCAACTCTTGTAGGATTTGATAACTTTGGTCGAATCTTAAGAGTATATGGTACTGAAATAGACTTCACTCCAATTGGAGAGAAGGGTGTTTACTTACCAAAATACTTTGATACTTATGTTGATGGAACTGATTTTGAGTATTACTTTATGTACTTTGGATTGCTTGATGGAAGCACAAGAACATTGCTCTACAAGGATGGGTATGTTGGTTTCCTTAACACAGAAGAACTTATCTCAAAAAGGAAGCAAAGGATTATACCTAATGGAGTACCTGTAAAGGTTATCTCAGACTTGGTTGGTGTAATTGAAGAAAAAGATACTAAAGAGTTTATCTTGGTTGCAGATGAGTCTACTGGTAAGGCTAGATTCGGCTTGGCAAGGGTAAGTGATATACCTGTAAGGTCAAGAACAAGTTCAGCTAAGGTATTCAGCGGAAATAAAATAAACATCAGATACTACAAATCACTGGATAATGTAGAGCTTTGGGAAACCTTTGATAACCCTCTGCAGTATGGAACTAAAATGCAAAAGTTACAGGGTAAGTTTATTGGCGACCCATCAGAATTAATAGAAACGGAAAACGGTGAGGTTTAAGAATGTCCGAACAGAAGGAGTATAAGGGTTTAGGTATAGTTGAAGAAGCAAAAACAGAAGATAACATAGAACCTGAAGCTGTAACTCACGAGTTGGACTTAGGTGGTTTAGATTTTGTTATTGAAGACGATGGAAGTGATGACGATGGGGTTGATGAAGATGGTTTAACTCCTGATGAGCGTCTAAGAAGTTTCTCTGATACTATACTCAGTACCTTGGTAGTTGAAGACAGTGAAATAAAAAGTTTTGCAGTGAATAGGCTTTTTGCAAATGTCACACCAATGCTTTTTAGAGATGAGAATTATATCATCTACTCAGTTCTTTATAACTATCGAAATCGTTTAAAGAGAATGGAAATTGATGAAGAGTTTATCTCTCTTTACCTAAACAGAAATAGGGATATAATCACAAAGGCGAAACCCTATATTGATATTCGAGCTTTTGGAGAGGTAGATGGCTCTCTTGAACTTGGGTATATATCGGGTGTATTGAAACAGTGGAGAAGACTAAAGGGTATGCCTATAATCAGTGAGGGTGATTTTGAGCTCTCATTGGAAAAGTATATTTTGGAGTTTAAGGCGATTGAAACCTCTAAGGCTTATGAGGTTGCAAATGTGATATTAAACCGAGGTATGTATGTTAATGGTAAGAATCTCTTTGGTTTTAATGACAGTTTTAACTATGTTAGAAGAAAGGTAGCTGAGATTGAAGGTGTTACAACATCTGATAAGGGTACGGGTTTCACAAAAATGAACGAGGTATTAAATGAAGAGAAAGACGATGGTAAAAAGCCATACAAAATCTCAGATTTTGATACCCTCGACGAGTTGAATAAACATTACGGTGGAATATACAGTGGGTTGTTTTATCAAGTAATCGCACCACCGAAGGCAGGTAAATCTAAGTTATGTTGTAGAATCTGCCATACAACTGCTATCAGATACGGAAATAATGTGACTGTATGGGCAGCTGAGGGTGGTAAAGAGATGTGGACAGCTCAGATGAGAGCTATTCATTTCGACTGGACATTCAATCAAGGTGTATCTGTAACAGAGAAGAAATACGGTGTAGACCAAAATGTCATCTTGCACGATAAGTTCCAGACTGATGAGTTAAGGGATTGCGAGTTGACAAGTAAACTAGATTTAATGACTAACGAAGGGTACGGTTCTATTGATTATATCGACCGACCTTTTAATGTAGAAACCTTTATTGACGACATAGATACCTCTGTTAAAGAGAACAACAGTCAATTAGTTATCATCGACTATTTGCAATTGATTGGTTCTGAAAAGGGTTTAGATGAGAGAAAAAGTATTGCTGAGGCGTATAAAAAACTGTTGCTTTATTGTCGTCAAGAGAATGTTGCAGTATTAACTCCTGCCCAGTATAAACAATCTACTTTTGATGAGTTGATAAAAAGTACTGATGCAGGAAACTTCGATTTGAGAACTGCAGGTGGTGGTTCTGCAGAGGTGTTAAGAACACCGGATATAACTTTTGCATTGTGGGCAACTACGGCAGACTTAGCTAACAATAGAATGAAGATATTACCAATGCCATGTAGATTGGGTAAGGCTTTTCCGAAGATTGATGTAATTCATGATTTGGGTTCTTGCAAATTCTTGTCCGTTGATGGTGGGGGTACGGTTGGTTGATTTATCCTTGTGGCGATTTAACCTCGAAAATCTTCGATTTAACGGGGTTTTATCGCTTGGTGGTGTCTTTCAGCGATTCGCTTGTTTTGTGGCTCTGTGGCTCTGTTTTGGGGCTTGTCCGTTGTTTGTGTAAAATTGGGGTTTCATTGTGGGTGTTAATGCTGGTCGGAAGAACATCGAGGAGTGAAAGGTTTACTTAATAAATATAAGAGATGTAGGAGAAGAGTGATAAAATGGAAATATTAGATATTAGACAATTTCAGACAGAACTTCCAGGTAAAAAGCTAACTGGGTATGCATTAATCAATAATGTGAATGTTAGTGAAACAAAAAAAGGTCAACCTTTTTTAGTAGGAAAACTATTTGTTAAAGGTGAGATAGAATTTAAGGTTTGGAATAACTCTAAGGCTTTTGAACAGCTTAGCGAAGGTGTGAAAGGAGAAGGTATTTACATTGTAAGTGGGGAGATTAACCTCTATAATGGCACCAGAAACTTAATACTCAATCAAGCCGATCTCGAAGTAAACAGCGGTTTGGGTAAGGTTGATTTTTTGAAGTCTATCTATGATGGCGATAGAATGTACGAAGCACTTTGTACTCTGCTGAAAAAGTCAGTTTCAGAGAACTGGTATAAAGTATTTGAGCTGGTTATGTCAGGAAGAGAAGAAGCCTTTAGAACGGAATATGCAGCAGTTAACCATCACGACAATGTTCCAAGTGGTTTGGTAGCACATACCTATAAGGTCTGTAGAATAGTAAAAGTAATGGGTATGTATAACGAAATCGTCAACTATTGTGGTATGGACTTACTAATGGTTGGGTCAGCTTTGCATGATATTGGTAAGGCTTATGAATACAATATGGGTGCAATGAGCAAAAGGGGTAAGATTTTAAGCCACAGAATAATTGGGTTAGAGATACTTTCAAAGTTAGAAGATGAAATTGTTGAACTAATTGGTCTAGAAGATTTTGATTTGCTTATAAGCATTATTGTAGGACACCACGGAGAGTATGAAGAGAAGCCTAGAACAGTTGCAGCATATATTGTTCATCTTTGTGATATGATTGAAAGCAACTTGCAAAGTATAAACCAAGAACTGGGTACGGCTTTAGAGTTAGATGGGTTAAAGGAAATAAGATACGCTGGAATGCGTTTGAGGTAGGTTATGACTAAGTGCATAAAAACAAAATTAGCAGTTCTAGTAATGCTATGTTTAGCACTATCATTGTGTGGTTTCACTTCAAATAAAGGTAGTGTAAGTGGTGTTGAAACAGTTATGTTTTACTATTATACAGATAAGCCACCAAAGAATGATGAAATACAGCTAACAATGTATGTAAGTAAAAATAAAGAAAAATATAGTGGTTTTGTAACATTAACTGGCACAAGTTCTCAGATAAAAAGTAAGGTCACTGTTGAGCCTTTTAAAAACACAATGGTTTTTGGGAAGAAGTGGTATAATTGCTATACTCTTATAAACATAACACCAGAGTGCAAAGAGAAATTGAATGAAGGTCAACTAAAAATTGAATTAGGCTCTAAAGAATGTCAGAGTCAGAAAAGTGAAAAAGTGAGTAAAAGGGAGATTAAGAAAGTGCTAGGTGTAATTGTAATAGCTGTTGGGTATGCTATAATACTAAGTAAAGTTACTGGAAGACGAAAGAAGGTAGATTAGTTATGAAGGCATTTTTTAGGAGTAAAGTTGGAATAGCTTGTGTAGTGGGGGTAGTGGTCATTGTGGGTATGGCTTGTTTCTTTGGTGCGAGAGCTATCCTTAATAACAGCACAAGTGGTGAAGAGATTGTAGCCAGAGAAGAAACAGCAAAAAAGTCTGCTGATAAGAAAAAAGTTCTTGAAAAGAAAGAGAGTAAGTGGGTAGATGAGAAGTTTGGTCAAGGTGAAGAAAACTCTATTCATTACAATCAATCTGAATTAGAAGATAAGTGTTATACAAAAGCATATAGACAACTTATGCACATTTACACAGATTACCCAAATGTAGATGATAAAAAGATGGTTGAAAACAGAAACAATATGTTTGCTGAACCAGAATTTAACAACTTCAATAAAAAGGATATTGAAGAGAATCTTTCTAAGATTCGTAAAGACTCTAAAAAGCAGTTTTCTAAGATATATAAAAAATGTCCACCATCAATGGATTATTGGTATCTTTTAGAACCTGACTATAAAGTAGATAATAGGTTGATTACTTTTTCAGAAGACGAAAAATTGTGTATAATAGATACACCAGCTTTTACTAAGTGCTTGAATGAAACTCTTCAACTGGAAGATGGGAAGGCGAAAGAAGGTCTAGGAAATGGTGGTATTTTAGATATTAGAGACGACTGTCTTGTATTAATAGACCAATTCGACACAAATAAGTTTGTATATCAACTAACAGATAAAGATAACACAGGAATAGTAAACCTCGTAGGAGAAGAGAACTTTACGAATTTAAATGAGGTTGCAGGGGAAGATACAAAAATATTTATTTGTGTAGACCAATCTCACTTAAAGGAAGTAAATTATATGTTCCCTAGAGATTGGTGGACTATTGGTCATAAAAATGGAGATGTAAATAGAAGATTCGTATTTGCTCCTCAGAATACAAGATTTGAGAAAGCAACTTCTAAAGACGGAACTAACTTAATATTTATTTATACGGTGAACTATGGTGGTTAATCTTAATACCTTGAAAAAGAAAAACAAAATAATACGGGTGATAGGGCTCATCCTCTTGGGTATGATGTTCTTTACTTTGGTTGTTGAAGCTGTTGATTTGCCTAATGATGGTGAATTTAAGAAGAATCCATATGGCGACACTAAGTTACCCAGCACTTTCAAAAGTTTAGAGTATTACGATTGCTTAATACCGTATCAGAGAACCTTTGAAGAGGTTGGGGGTATTGCTTATAAAACAATATCAACTAACTATGAAGCATACAGACAACCTATGTCAGAAACTGTAAAGAAGTCTAAGATTGGTTCTCAAGTTATGCTCGAGAGCGATTTATCAGTTGAGGGTGCAAAAAAGAAACTCTATGATAAAGATGGTGTAAACATATTTGAAGACGCTAAGGGTAATAAGTACTATGGTGGTGCACTGCCAAGGTTCTTTTGGAGTGTTGAACCACATTATTATGGCTTTTCGATAAAAAATCGAGGTCAGTTATTTGATGCAATTTTAACTGACGGTACAGTGCTACATTATTGTGTGGTAGATGCTCATGCAGACCAGGACTCAAATTGCGATGATTCTGAAGGTGGTTCTAAGGATGTACATTGGGCTAAAACACCAATTAAGAAAAGGCAGTACTACAAGCTATTCCATGCAAGGGGTGGACATATAATAGAAATATCAGCACGTAACAATGCTAGTTTGAATGCTTTTATATCAAGGTTTAACTTCGGTAATGATGGAAATAAGGTAGCAGCTATACGAATGTATAATGCTAAAATAGGTGACTCCCCTGATAGGGTAGGAGGTAAAGAACCTTACTCAAAAATATCGGGTATGAGATTGGTACCAGGTGGTGCAGACGATATCAACAGTAACTCTAATGGTAGAAATTTAATTCCAAAAGAAGATGATTTAACTGGTATGCCACCAAAGTATGAAATTTCTGAAAGTGCGAATAAGATTACGTTACCAGACCAAGATAGTTTATCTATTGGAGAAAAGTATTCTGTTGCTATGATAAGAGATGATGTCCTTTTAAGCAAAAGAGCTATGTATAAGGACGCAATGCGTACGGGTATGGTTGGTATTGGTCTGTTCTTAATGGTTTATGCAGTGTTGTTTATGTTTGCATTGCTCTTTGATAGGTCGCAGGATTTCCTTGAATCTCCAATGGTTCAAGTAATAACTTTGGGTAGATTTAAATATACCGATGAACAAGATGGTGCAAGGGGTTATTTATCAATGAAGCGAGGGTTGATGGTTGCAATAACAATATTCCTTGCTGGAGTTTTCTTGGTGAACGAAGGGGTTCTGCTCTTAATTCAGAAGGTTATCTTTTGGATAAAAGTGGGTAGGTTTTATTAAAAGTTAAACTAAGAAAATGTTTTTAATCTGTAGTTTGTTTGCAAAATTGCCCTCGTTTTGGGGGCTTTGAATTGAAGGAGAAAGAAATGGAAATGGATAACAAAAACATGATGAAGCTTGCAGAAAAGTATGGCGAGGCTATGACAAAGAAATATGGAAGTATGAACTCAGCAGCTATTGGTTGCGTTACACCAAATATATTGGTTGGTGCAAACTGGGCTTTTCTAACTCCAAATGAAGGAAGAGAGCTTAAGAACGCCTTTGAAAAAGAAGGAGATAGTGGAAAGATTTTCGAGATGATTGATATTCGAGGTGGTGGAAAGCTACTTGTTATGACTTTTGACAAGGTAATTGAAGTTCTTTCAGGAATACCAATGCAGCTGGGTATTGTTAACAAGGCTGATGTAGAGGCTGGTGTAGCTCATAGAAACGAGTCAGCTCAGGCATTCGAGAAACTCTTGGTAAAGGGGTACAGTGGTACCATAGGTATTATGAATCTTAACGATTCAAATACGATAACTATCAAGGGTAAGAGATTCCCATCTTTTGCAATTGATATGACAACTCTGCTTGAGAAATGTAATAAGTATGGGTACTCAGTAATCTTGGGAGGGGTTGCTAGACCTCTTCAGACAGTGTATGATAAGAGATGGGAAGTCATAAAGAATCTTGAACTAGCTCCATCAGGAAATGCTATGCTTATCGAGATTAAGCAAAATAAGTAATAGTTGAAAGGTTAGATAGGTAGATGAAATGTTAACAACATTGTATATGGGTAAGGATTATTTAATTCCGTATTTAAGATATTTAAAGAGAAACAACATACCTGCTGTAAAGGTGGGTATGTTCTCTTTTAAAAAAACAGATAACGAAACTACACACGAGGCACTAAGTGCTGAATTAGAAAAGAAGAAGTTCGTAGATAATTTGCTCCGCATGGCTGAGAGAGCTATGATATCAACTAAGACTGTTCCAGTGGCTATTAGAGAAAATTATGCATTGTTTTCTGATGGAAGTGTTTGGGATTGTAGTGCTTTAACTTATTTGAAGAATATTCCAGGAACTAATATACAGTTGTTAGTGTTGACACACCCAGGAGAAAGACAGGGTACGACAGGTGAAAGAAATAAGTATAAGGTAATGGTTGAGGTCAGAGCTATCGAAACTAAAGGCAGTAAGTTGTTACAATCATTTTTACCAGATGCTTGTTTAGTGGGTATGTAAGTATGGCAGGGGAGGTATGCAAACTCTTTTCTTTGAGAGAATACTATCGAAGGTACTTAATGGGCTTTAGTAAAAAGTATTATTTTTCCTCTGCAGGAAAAATGGTCTGTCCTTTACACGATGATAAGAAACCATCATTGGGTATAGTTGTTAAGTCAGATGGTACTGAGCTCTTTCACTGTTTTGGCTGTAACTCTTGGGGTGATGTGGTTGATTTTCATATTCGAGTATCGGGCAGGCTTTTTGGAAAGAAGGGTATGTCGAGAGAGACTGCTCTTAAGGAACTTTCAAAAGAGTTTGGGGTACGTTACGAAGATGCCCTGAGAGCTGATGGTAGTGCTAGTGTTGAGGAAAGTAATATCTGTACTGATATGAAACTGAGAATGCTTGCAGATGATGTGGGTTCTTTACAGGATTTTAAGTACTCTTGGATGCAAGCGAGGAAACAGGGTATGCCTATTGGATACTTAAACGATTTACTAATGCGTAGAATTGCTAGTGTAAAGAAGCTTGAAGATGGGGAAAAGGAATAAATGAGGGGGGCTTAACTTCTAACGAACTGGGTATGTTTTCGAGGAAGTTAAGCCTTTTTGTATGAATTGGGGGAAGCTATGAGTACAAGTATGTGGGAGAAGATAAAAGAATCATCTGCTTTTGATATTTTAACGATGACAGGAGATAATTTTCTTGCTTTGGATGTTTCTAAGACCTCTACAGGTGTGGCAGTTGTTTATGGTGATGAGGTTTGGGTTGCAAACATAACGATTGACACCCCAGAGGACAGCCAATTTTTCGAGGTTTTAAGTAGGCGAGAATTGAAAGAGAAACTTCTTAAACATTTGGGCAGTAAGCGTTGGTTTAGTTGTATATTCGTTGAAGATGTTTATAATGGAATTAACCCTGAAACAACTAGAAAGCTGTATGCATTAAATACTGCAATTGATGAGCTAATCTTGGACGGTGAGATAAACTGTAGTAGGTTTATTAGAAAACAGAGTGGCTGGTGGAAGAGTTGGTTATGGCAACTTGATGTCTATGGTAGTTTCAAATATTTAAATGATAAATCTCGAGTAAGTGAAATCCTGAGGGTACGTGGTATTGAAGACTACTCCGAAGGAGCTCAAGACAGATTGGACGCCTTGGGTATGATTATTGCTTGTGTGATGGATAGGGTACTTAATGTCGAAGAGAAAGTTAAAATTACTTTGAGAGATATTGAGTGTGGAAGGTATGTAGATTTATCTGACCTTGTTAAGAGAGCTGATAACTATGGTATAAAATCAAATAAAATAAAAGAGATAAAAGACGAGACTCTTGATGAAAGAAGGCTCTGTAAATATATTGAAGATAATCCAGATTATTTCTTTTGGACGAGTGGATGCAAGCTTGGTTCACTGGGGGATAAATTAAAAATAAAGTATGACAGAAAGGGAAACTACTGGTTCATTAGAAAGTAGTTTAGGTGATAATATGAGTAGGACAGCAGTGCTGGAAACAGTAAAACAAATGTTTGGAGCAAATGTAGTTGTTTGCGATGAGTTTGAGACGGACTTGGCTCGCCATGTATGTAAGTCAGGAAATAGCAGTATGAAAATCTATTTGCTCACAAGGGTAACAATACCAGTGATTGCTTATGATGGTTCAAGGGCAGATGTACTGTGTTATAGATGTCCTCTATGTGGAAAATCTTATGTTCTTAGAGAGTCTTTAGAGCCAATTCAGCAGATGGGTGTTGGTGGTATGCAGGGTGGCTCAGGTTTTAGAGGTGTGTTCCAGCCTTAGAATATCTAAGGGTATGATTTTAACCTTTGTATGTTCTAAAATGATTCGAGAAATGGTTTATGCCTTTTAACTAATTAAAAAGGTTTAAAACGGAATAGGTGGTAGTAAGAATGGAAGAATTAAATAATTTTAGAACAGATGGAAGTTATGAGTCTGAGGTTGAACTGGAAAGTAAGACTGTAGACGCATTGTCAATGAACAAAGACAGTTTCAATATTTCAATAGGAGTTGTTGATTTTAGGAACATCTCATTTTCAGAGGCAATGAAGAAGGGTAGGAAAGAAACCTATTTAGGCTTGACTAAGTCTGTGGAAGAACTTGGTATACTAAATCCAATTCACGTAATGAGAACAGAAGGGTATGCTGATTGGTTGGAATCAGGTGGCTCTGAGAACGATTATGAGGGTTGGAAGTATATTGTTATTGATGGTTTTAGAAGAATTTATGCTGGAGTTAAGAATGGATTAACTCGTTGTAATGCTGTAATTTGGGACTTTAAAGATAAAGAATTGGGTAGTGATTTGCTAATGACAGTTTCTTTATACCTAAATAAGAAACAGAAGCATTCTTGGGGAGAGGTGTGGTATCTGTTCCAGATACTGGAACTTCAAAGTTCTATGACGCCAGCGACTCTTGAGTTCTTATTGCAATTAGAATCAGGAGAGGCAATGAAGTTAAAAGATATAATGCTAAGTGAGTATGATGAGATTAAACAGGCTTTGTTGAATAATGAGAAAACAATTACTCAGGCTTATAATATGCTCCAGAAGGAAAGGAAAGAAGAGAACCAAATATTTAAAGAAGACAAACAGGGTATTTCATCAGTTGAAGAAGCTGGCGATATTGTTGACAGCGATGGTGGTAACAGACCAAAGCTATCTGATGAAGATGTAAAACAATTGCTTGATTTGGTTGAGAATGAAGAAGAGTTCTCAGATGATGACTTTGGTGAGTGGTCAGGTGAGGAAATAGAAGACCACTGGCAGGATAGAAAGAATGGAGATAGAATTGATGAGCGTTTGAGACTTTCAATACTAGAAAGGGATGGGTATACCTGCCAAGTGAGTGGATTTGGTAAAGGATTGCCTATTGCTTTAGTTAGAGGGGGTTTGGCTGTCCATCATATAATACAGGTTGCACACGGGGGCAGGGACTCTGAAGATAACTTAGTAACGCTTAGTAACGACTATCACAATCTTATACATAGGGTTGCTGAAACAGGAAAACTTGGAATATCTAAAGAAGACTACGACAAGTTAGATGAAAGCCACAAAGAGATTTACAAAAATGTAATGAAGTATGTAAGAGCAATCACCAGAGGAAGAGAAGCTTGTGGTGGTAAAATAGAGAAACATAAAATGGTAAGGAAAGCATACTGGCAAGACTAATTTAGAAGGGTATTTTAATTGCTTTTCAAATAAGGTATAATAGTATTATCAAATAAAAGTGAGGGGGAAATAAAAATGATTGAAATTAAAGGGTTGAAAAAAGGAAAGATTGAGCTTTGGAAAAAAGGAAAGCATATGGATAATTTTCTGAAGTTAAATGAAGGTGTTATAGAACCGTATTTGGAGAGAATCTATGAAAATTTTGAAGTAACTTCCTATGACTTCAAAAACGGAAATCCAACTATAATTTTAGACGGAAGTGGGTATGCACATTGTTTAGATCCTCTTGTAAAAGATAAATACACATATAATAATGATTGGCATCACCTCAACAGTCTTATAGTACACGATATTGGAATTTCTGAAGAATATAAAGAATATGGAAATGATAATTCATTCTTTATTTATGAAATTTCTGCTGAGATAGATGGAATAATAAGATCTTCTCTAGTAGATAGGTTTGGTAGGATTCATTATTGGAATCCAGACTGGAATAGCATTAACCCTCACGTAATAAAATCTCTCTTTATAAGAGGAGATTAGACTTAGGCAGAAGGATATTTCTTTTGACTGCAGGGTATGCTATAACAGTAATATCAAAAGGTAAGGAAGAAAGGAATTAAGATGAAAAATGTTTTAATTGTTATTGATTTACAGGTGGGGTTTATAAATGATAAGACTGAAAGGGTTGCTAATAACATAAGTGACTTACTTAACAGCGGAAAATATGATGCTGTTATAGCAACTAAATTTACTAACATGCCAGGAAGTTCTTTTGACTCATTCCTCGGTTGGAAGGGTATGCTAGATGAAAAAGAAAAAGAATTGCTACCATTTGTAGAGTGGCAGGCTGACTGTATTATTAGTAAATGCTCGTATTCATGTGTAAAAAACACAAACTTTATTCAGTCACTGGTAGCTTTGTGTGGTGGTTTACCTGATGAGGTAACGCTCGTTGGTGTGGACACAGATGCTTGCGTTTTAGCGACAGCAATAGACTTGTTCGAAATGGGTATCAAACCAATTATACTAGAAGATTGTGTTGGCTCAAGTGGTGGAGAAGAGTGCCACGAAGCAGGAATGCTAATATTAAAGCGTTCAATTGGGAAGGAACAGATAAGATAGGAGATTTGAGATGATAGATAAAGATCAATTTTTAGCATATCTTATGTTTTTAGCTGATAAGTATGGAAACAGCGACAGTGTGTTTTCATGTTTTACTAGAGAAGATTGGTATGAGGATTGTGAAGATCTAATCACCGTTGACAAAGTGACTTATAAGTTGCTTGATGAGGCGAGAGACGGTTTGCCTAAAGATATCCGTCACCCAATGAACAATGGATTTATCTATGTGAATTCTATTGCAGACAGAATGGGTATGGATTGTGTTGAGTGGAAGATGGGTGACTTTGAGAACAACGACAAAATAAGACAGAAGCTGTTTCAAAAGTACAGACATAAAGTTTCTAGAAAGGGTTTAGAAGAATTATTCAAGGAACTTAGTAGCAGTGAAGAGTATGAATTCAAGGATTTCTTGGTTGCGAAGGGTTTAGTAGAATAATCATAAGAAGGGTACGCTATGATATTTGTAGATGAACTAAAACAAAATTACGGAAAATATAAACTTCCTTTACAGTTTGTAGATTGCTTACCAGATGTGTGTGATGATTGTGGTTCACCTCTGTGGATTGGAGAGACATTAACTGGATTGTCTTGCTCCAATCCACGTTGTACGGGTAAGATTGTAAAAAGAATCGAAGCTATATGTGAGAAGCTTGGTGTGAAGGGGTTTGGTGAGGCGAGGATAGCTGACTTTGTTAACCATTATAGTGTCACTAATCCCTTAGCAATTTTCGAATTGCGAGAGGGTATGCCATTAAGTGCAAACATATCTCAGGAAGTTTCAGATGACATAATCAAACAGATACATGCTAAAAATTCATTCTTACTTTGGGAGTATGTTCAGATGGCACAGTTGCCTTTTATACAGACCTCTGCAAGAAAGATTTTTCAAGAGTTCGATTCTTTAGAAGACGCATACGACGAGATAGAGTTCGGTGAAGGTTTATTCTTTGTCCAGAATCGTTTGGGTATAGTGTCAGGTGAAGAAGTTTCAATAATGGCAAGTAAAATCTATACAACTCTTTTGGAATTCAAGGAAGACCTTTTTGAAGGGTTGGAGTTTGTAAACATTAGAACATTAGGCGATGTTAAAGAACTTAATGTTGTTTGCTCAGACCAGGTTGGGGGTAGGTTTGCTAAGAAGAATGACTTCTATGAGTTTTGTAAAACAGAATTTGGTGACAGATACCATATTAACTTCTTGGGTAGTGTGTCTAAATCGATTGATTATCTTGTTTGGGCTGGTGCTGATGGTTCTCCAGCGAGATATACAAACAAAGTTAAAACAGTTGAGAAATGGAATGATAAAGGTGAGAGGCAGATACCAATTGTAACTGCCGAGGAACTAATTTCAATTTTGGAGGGATAAGCTTATGGCATCAGATTACTTAATAAGTCTAATACAAGAAAAATATACCTTGGTTGGACTTGAGAAGTCAGTTGTTAAAAGCATCTTTAACGGTGATTTAGAGAGACCTGCTAAGTTGTTTATAACAAACACTAAACGTGCGAGCGGAGTGTATCATAGTTGGGGTGTAAATGCTACAAATTTTTTTTAGGTTTCTAAATTATGAGAGTGCTGGCTATCTTCCAGGAAGGGGGGGGGGGGACTGTCAGACAGTAAAACACTTAAAGGTATTAGGTTGTAGAAAAGGTGTAATTACAGAGGCTTTGAAGCTTGTTAAGAGAAGGATGGAAAACAACATATAACTGGGAGGTTTTAAGAAATGGAGAAAGTAGGAAAATTAAGTTTTGAGCAATTCAAGAAGTTTGCTTTTACAGATATGGAATTCAGTGAGGTTGCATGCGAAAGTTATCCTGTAATACACTTTGGTGAGTTTAATGTGAGCCACCAGGAAGAGTCTTATGGCAACGACACTCACGGATGGAATGGGTTTGTTAATGGAAGTCATTTTTGTATAAAAGAAGTAAGTAGTCAGAAGGCGATTAAAGCAGCTTATGAATGTTATGTATATGATTGCTCTGAACTTGGCTATGAAAAGGCTTTAAGGAAGCTACTCTACCCAATAGTCCTTTATTCCCAGACTGTTATACCAGCAGATATGGTTGATGATGGCTCAGATATTGGTACATACCTTAACGAACTGCTATGCGAGAAAATGAGGACAGGGTATGGAGTTTTCCCAATTTTGGATGAGAGGGGTCGGATGTTCTATCTTGTTTTACCTTTAAGGGGTGATGCAACAGTACTTGGTTCGTCAAGCCCAGAGAGGTTGCTTTCCGAAGAAAATCAAATGCGATTGGCACGAAATGCAAAGAAGTCTTTGCAAGGAGAGGAAATTTATTGTTTAAAAGTGAAGGGGAGATTAGAAGGATTTACCTATTTTGGAGGTAAATTAGCAGATGTACTTCAGGAAGGTTGGGAGTAGACTAGATTGTAGGCAAAATTGAAGTTGGTAGAGTGGTTATATTGAAAAGGTATGTCAGCAGGAGGAATAATTGGAGACTTGTAGATGAAGAAAAGTAAAAAGTATGGGAACAATGGAAAACAAAGGGTACTTGCTTTTCTGTTAGTCCTAATTATTGTCCTTATAAGTAAGCAAGGGTATGGCATTTGGAAGTCAAAAGATGGGCATAGATTAGCTCCAACTCAAAGTAAAGTAATGTACAATGTACCAATTTATAATGGTGAAGACATTACTACAAATATGCCAGGAGAACCAAATTTAAGTAATAACGACGACTGGGAAAGAGGGTATGAGTTCTATTCAGAGCACGATAGACTTGGTCGTTGTGGTTATGCTGAGGTTCTCGTTGGACCTGAAACAATGCCTACTGAGAAGAGGGGTTCGATTGGTATGGTGAAGCCAGTTGGTTGGCATACTGTACGATATGACAACCTTATATCAGGTAAGTACCTGTATAATAGATGTCATTTAATAGCTTTTGAACTTGCTGGTGAGAATGCTAATGAGAAGAATCTAATCACTGGAACTAGATGTATGAATGTAGAGGGTATGCTCCCCTTTGAAAATAAAGTAGCTAGTTATGTTAAGAAAACTAAAAATCATGTAAAATATAGAGTTACGCCTATTTATAATGGAGAAGAACTGCTTTGTAGAGGGGTACTTATTGAGGCTAAGTCTATTGAAGACAATGGAATCAATATCAATGTTTTCTGTCACAATGTTCAGAAGGGTATTGACATCAATTATTTGACAGGAGATAGCAAGGTGAGTGACAAATAATTGAGAGTTGACTTAATAAGTAATTTAAGAATATTTCTTTAGTGGTAGTCTTTTGTGACTACCTTTTATTTTGAATGGATTGCGATTCTTTTTAAAATATGGTATAATATTTGTAATAAATGAGAAAGTAATGGAAAAATTTGAGAGGAATAAAATGGGAAACAGTAAAATTAAAAATACAATAGACACTGCTACTTTACTTGATAAAAGATGTGGAACTTATGCAGACTTTGCAAAGTTTTCGATAATGTATGATGGCAAGCGAGGTAATGAAGTTAAAATAGGTAAATTTAAGATTGTACATGTAGAGGATAGAAGCTTAGTTAATGATATTGAATGGTGGTGGGAAGCTTATTATAAAAATGAGCTCATCATTCGAACAGCAGACCTAACTGAAGCTATGAGTCAGTGTTACAATCAGCACGTAAAGAATTGTCAAAAAGATGAGAGTAAAAGCCTATTTACAGAAGCAGCTTACTTGTGCGATATGGGTGATAAGCCAGCATATTTTATGATGGAGGCTCTCTATAAAGAAGCAACACACCTCACTTTAAGAAAAGAAATGGACAATCTCACAGCAGATGGGTACATCATTTTTAATATGATGTTAAAAGATAATGAACTTGGAGATGTACCTTTTAAGGTAGCTAGCAAAAGTCCAACGGGTATGTTTTCCTTGTTAGACTGGATTAAGATAGGGGCACAGAGGTAGTAATTTAAGTTTGGAGAGGTCAAAAGAAAGTATGAATAACTTTAATTTAATTGTTGAAGATATGTTATCTGATTGGGATAACTTTGGTGTAGATGGTTTTGATAGTGATAAAATTGATGAACTCGAAAAGGCAATCTTCGAAGCAGAAAGGGGTATGTCATCAGGAGGAATAATTGAGGATTCAATTTACGATACTCTTGTAGGTATCCTTAAGGCTTTGAGACCTGAAAGTAACATCTTACGAGAGCTTTGGGAAGACGATGGAGATATTACTGACTATACTGAACTTCTTAGAGTTAACCCAATGCAATCGATTGAAACTTGCAAAAGCTATACTTGTGATGAACTAAACAACTTCCTTAAAAGAATGCCTGATGAGCCTACAGACTACTTTGCTAGTTATAAGATAAATGGGCACGGAATCAGGGTAGTTTATCTCGATGGAGAGCTCGTGAGTGCTACATCAAGGGCTAGGGCTAGTGCAGGACGAGACCTAACAAGGCAGATGAAAGTAATTCTTGGAGATAGAAACGACAACTTAGACGGTCTAGGACTCGTAGAGATAAGAGGAGAGCTTTGTCTGAAAGAAGATAAGTTAGAAACAGCAAGAACATTCAATCCAACCATTAAATCTGCTTTTTCAGCAGTATCATCGATGGCAAGAGACTCTGCAAGTGAGGAAGAGATAGCGTTGTTAGACTTCTTAGCTTATGGTTTGCTGATGAAAGACTTCTCTTTTGAAACAAGAGAAGAGGAGTTCTCCCAACTAACAGGGTATGGTTTCCAGACACCAGACTTCACTTATGTGGAAGATGTTGATGGAGACAATTTACTAGATGTAATTAAGTCAGTTGTAGAAGCCTTTGAAGAGAACTATGAAGAGTTTGGATATTTCTGTGATGGTGTTGTTTTTGAGGTTAATAACCGAGACCTCTTCAGAGAACTTGGAAGTGAAGGTAAATATAACCTAGGAAACATTGCCTTAAAGGTTGGAGTTTGGAAACAAGATTTGTATTCTGGGTACATCAATCATATTGAATGGACTCGAGGAAAAAATAAACTCTCTCCAGTTGCTATCATCGAAGATGATGAGGGTAATGGTGTGCTGACAGCTCAAGGAAATCGAGTTAGGAGAGTTCCTTTGTATGAACCAAGAAACATAATAATTCTAGATGCTTATGAGGGTATGCCATTATGCTTTAAGTATGGTGGCGAAGCAGGTGTTGTTCCTTGTTTCCCAGATGGAAGGTTGTTGAGTGAAGAAGCAGTAAAAGAAATACTGGTGGGGTAAGAGATGAATATATTGTTAAGTGTGAATGCAAGAAATGAAAAGAATGGGTATGTATTTGGGTATGTTATTAAAAAGCGGGGTAAAACAGTAGCGGAACATGCCTCTATACGAACAGATAAGGGTCGAGAGAGTTTAAAAACTTTGCAGCTTGAAGAAATCATCAACGGCTTAGCAAAGTTGAGAGGTCTTGTAGGACACGAGAATGTTTTAACAATTGAAATGGAGAATAGATGGGTATACGAGTGGCTTGAACTTGAAAGAGAACAACAAAAGTATATACAGCAAATTGACAAGGTATTTGATATTCTTGACACCTTAGATTGTAAGTATCGTTTCTTACATAATGAAACTCCACAAGTAAATTTTCTACTAGATAAAGGGGTTCAAAAGGAAAAAGTTAAGTTACTATCGAGTGTTGAGATGATGGAAGGTTTACTATAGATGAAAACGAGAATAATATTAGCAAGCGACTTAATGGGTAAAACATATGCAGAAGAACACTATAAAAATGTCTACGATTTTGATAAGCACATCGAGGATTACATGGTAGATAATGAAGATTGCTGGAATGAAACTCAGTTCCCAGCCTTTATGGAAGCTTGGATTGATAAAGTAGAAAACGGAGGGTATGATGTAGTTACGGGCTGTTTGTCACTTGATACCATATCTTATTTAAAAGATAAAGGTTATAACCCAGAACTAGTTGTAGTAGCTCCTAATTTAGAGGTTATGAACGAACTCTTAAGAAGAAAGGTTCTTCAGAACGGTTTTGTTCACAGTGATGAACTTGCTGGTTTAACTAACGCAGTAGATCTTGAGTATAATATGTATGGTTCTATGCACGAAAAAGTAAGGGTATGGTATCTCAACAAGCCAGAGTATCTAAGTGAAGTAATAAAAAGGACGGGTACGCCATTAGTACGAAACGATGGTGGAGTTGAGGCTGATAGTGACGCTGTAGTTTACTACCGAGGAGATTGTGGAGAATTCTTAGAATACGGGATTTAAAAAGTAGTAAAGAATTGTTTCTCAAAAAGAGAAATGTTATGATATTGGTAGATGAAAACAGTGTGGTAAAAGGAGATAAATATGAAATATGTAAAGGAAGCTGTAAGATACTGCCTTGAAACTATGGATATTGAGCCTGACGAACTGTTCAGGCTTTTTGAGTTTTCAAAAGGGTATAATGGTGATGATTATAGAACTTGGCTTGCAGGAAGGGTTGTAGAGTTAGCTGAAAGAAGAGATATCGGAATGAGTAAGCTGATGGTTAAAAAGTTCCACATTCTGCAAGAACTTAAAGAAGAGTACATTGAAAACAATGGTATAAGTGATGAAGCTTGGAACTACATTGTAGGGGAGTTAGACAGTGAGTTTGGGAAGTATGTAACATATGAAATCTCAGGCAGGGAAGATGGTTTGGAGAGTGATGAGGAAGTAAACTGGCTAGAGGGTATGGATTATGGGCTAGCAAACGACTTCTTTGTGCAGGATAATGAGTGGTTACAGGATAAGCTAAACCTACCTTTCGTATTTGACTTATCTTCTATGTGTGAAGAGAAGGTAGATAAGAAGGCATCATCAGAGATTCTTGCATCAGCGAAAGAACGTGGCATATCAATAGAGAACAATGCAAGTTTAATGCTACATAGACTTTGCTCAATGGAAGAAAACCATGAAACTGCAAAGTATGGGGCTTGCATAATATTACCTGTAGGTTTCTTACAGAAGATGGAGAATTGGTCTGTGATTAAGGAACTTCTTTGGTTTTATGATGTGAGTGGTGTTGTTGCAAACAGTAAATTGGTTTATGGAACACCTTTTAACTTGGGTATGTATGCAGTGCTTATTTTAAGAGAAAGAACAGATGAGAGTAAGACCGATGGAGTTTACTTAAAAAAGATTGATTCTTGGGATTGCATGGCTGATGTTAAAGCTGAGCAATGCTCTCTTTCGGAGATGTCATTGGAAGAGAAGATTGCAGAACAAGGTAATACTTTGAGAAGAGCAGTTGTATTGACGGCTCTTAACTCTGCATTTGCTGGAATTGAAACTGTGAAAGCACCTGTTGAGATGGGTGTTAGCTGGGATGAATTAAGTTTCAATTCTTTGGTTCTAAGTGCGTATGTTCTTGAGAAAGATAGGGCGAAGTTGGTAAAAGTGGCTAAAGAACAGGGTATGCCATACCTATGTTTCGAAGCGAAGAATCTGCTTGATGACTTAGAGAATATGCTAAAAGGAGAAGAACTTGATAAGCAGTTGGTTACACTTCATGTTGACAAGCTAAAAGATTACTTAACTAAGCTTTATAGAAAGCAGTATACTTATTAGGAGGAGTGAAATGCCTTTTAAGGATTTAATGTCTGAACATAAGAATGTTCATACTGTAGTTTCAAACTCAAGTAAGGCAGATATATTCATTTACGACACCCTGAGAAAGAAATGTACCTCGGTTCAAGATACCATATTCGAAATTAAGACAAAGAAAGATTTTGAAGCAATGGTAGAGATAGTTTCAGTAGAAAGTATGCTTGCAAAGAAGTGGTTATTTGTCTTAGAGTATAAGAAAATAAGGGGTACGCTCATAAAGAAGAAAGGTGTTTTGGAGAATAGCAATTCCGAGTTCTTAATCAAATTTGAGAAGTATAAAGATATGCTAGACTTCAGGAAAAACTTTTCTGAGATTATGCCTTTAGTTAATGAGATGTATATACCTTATCTCCGTTGGTCAGAGGTTAGTTTCCTTTTATATGACAGCCTTGAAAAAGGAAAAATAAGTAGTGCAATGTTTCAGGTAGTTGCTCGAAGCTATGCAAGAGATGCTGAAGCAGTTTTCAAGATGAAAGAATACTTGGAGGCTGGATTTTCAGTAACAACAAGAAAAGAAGTAGCAGAAGTATGTGGGGGTACGGTTCATACACTAAACGAATTTGTATTGAGTCTGCTCACTGCAAAGGTTAATACTGTTCAAGGAATCAAAACCTCAATGCGTTTGAAAGCCAATGAGATGAACGAGTTTTCAAAGATGTATGAACCTAACCAGCTGAGAGGAATATTGAGAGCTTGCTTAAGTGATATTTTGTTAATTAAGCAGTTGTATTTGAATGGTGTAATTTATGATTCTTTTGTGGGCACTCCAGAGGAGCTAGAAGTAGCTAGACTAAAAAGGTATGAAAGGCAGTTACCTCGAATAGTTGGTGAAGATTTACCTTATGAAAGAATTGTTAGAGCTTACAAACTAATAAATGAAGTTGGTGTTTGGAGAGATAATATTGATATAATGAAGTTCTTATACCTATATTATGAACTTAGAGAAGAAGAAATGGTCGGTGATAGATAATGAAAATAATTGCAAGGTGCAGTTTAGAAGAAGCAAAGAAATATAATGGGAAGCTTATAATACCAACTGAAGAAGGTAAGAAACCGATTAATGTTGGTTTAAACCTTGAGGTTACGGGTTCAGAGCTTAAAGAAGCTATGGGTATGGTTTCTGAGTTTATAACTGTCAACGGTGAGCTACCCGAAGTTGAGATTCCTGAGAAAATGAGGGGTAAGGTGTTTAGAAAAGTTACTCTTGCTGAGTGTGAAAAGGAGATTACTTGCCCTGAAGGAGTTGTTCCTCTTTTGGAAGTAAGAAGTGATTACGCAGATATGAGAACCTTAATCTCTGCTTGTGAGAAAAATAAAAATCTACGAGTAATTGGTGGTAAGCTACTTGGAATTAAGGGAATCAACATCGGTAGATTTGATATCGAAGATAGAAACAAGAAGCTGGGTATTTACTACGATGGTATGTACGATCTGTTCAAAGAAGTTGAACTTTCAGATTTGGAAAACCTAACTGAGATTGTAAAGAAGAGTGTTGAGAAGTTAAAGAAAACTACTGACGATACTGAAAAGAAGAGCAAGAACAGAAAGCCTAAGAAAGCTGGTTCAGGAAGTAAACAGCGAAGAAAAGAGGCTATGGGTACGCTATTTGCAACAGTTGAAGAGGTTGCATTCTAATTTAGAAGCTTATTGAAAGATGGGAATGTATTTGGTATGATAGGGTAAAGGAGAAAATAACAGTGAATTATTTTGACTATCAAGTAAACCAAAAAATGAATAATGTTTGGGACCTCTTTGAAGAATTGGGAAACCTGAGTGAAGAAGAAATACTTGACGACAATGCTCTAAGGTATTTACACACAACGGAGATAATCCAATCAGCAATGGGTAGAAATATCAACAAAAATGAGTGGAATCTCGCAGGGTATGAAAAAATCTGCTCCGACAATGATATGAAACAGCAGTTTTCAGAAGTGGAGAAATGTGTAGCCATTTGGGATAGACCTGAGGACAGTAAGGGAGATGCACCTGCTTATGGAACAGTTGATGCTAATACATTAAAAAGCCGAGTTTCAGAGGTTGAGATAGAGGCTTTGGAAGATGATGACGCATTCCAGAGGTCTACAAAGGACTTAGAAACAATACGAAGTGTGATAATAATAAATAATGGTGTTGATATTGTGCCTTTACTCTTGGGAGTTCTTGCTGGGTATAAGGAGTCTATTGAAGATTTGAAGTCTTTAGTTAAGGAGAATAAAGAGTTGTCGGATTTAGTCAAGAATTTTTGTGCTAAAGGAAATTCAAGTTTGGAAGGGTATTTAACTGGGTTGGAAGGTAGGTAGATGAATGAATTACTTTGATTATGTAAGTACCAGGTCTAACCAAGAAACAATGGAATTGTTTGAAATTCTTCAAGGTTTGAGAGGGTATGCTTTTTCTATATATGGCGATAGGGCAGATGATGCAATTGATGCTACCTTTGAGCATGTAAACTCAAGGTACGATGAATCTTATGGAGAATTAGAAAACTATACGAAGAGTGTATTGAAGAACATCAATAGAAGTGAGTTTAAAAAGGAATCACCAGACTCAGAGAATATCGATGGTGTTTGGTCTGAAAGGCTTGCAGATATAAATAGCCCTGACACCATACTAGAAGAAAGAGTAGACCAACTAATAAGTGAGAATGAGATTGAGTGTGCAAAAGAGCTAGCTAGTGGGTATGTTTCTGATTTCGAAGTATTTAAGGACTTAGGAAACATGAAAGTTTCTTGCCTTGATAAGTATGATAAGGTGTTTGAGAAATACACTAAAGCGACAATTACAAATGCTATTTTTTATCTAAAAGACAATTACGATGAGATTGTTGAATCGTTCTTAGAGTTTGGTAAAAAGATAAAAAACAAAAGGATGAAAGAGAGCCAGATACAAAAGAGAATTGAAGATAAAATTAAGTTTGTAAGCCTTATAGACAAGACAGTGCTTTACGATAAAGTATCCAACTTCGAGAGAAGGTTCTTCTATGCAATCGACTTGATTGAGCTTGTTGATGAGATTATAAATGTGGATAAAAAAAGAATATCTGTAGATGTTGAAGGCAGAGACTTTTGGTTGAGACCTTTTGGTGGTGTTACGGATAATAAGGAGCTGTTAAAAACAGAGTTGGGTATGGCTCTAGTTATGGCAGTACTTGATTCAAATGAAAGTATTCAGTTGGTTAAAACTAAGGGTGATGTGTTCATAATTTGTACAACACAACCACTTAGAAGTTGTGAGATTTGCATTTATGGTATGAACTTTGGGGTAAGGCTTGAAAGGTTGAACTCGAAAGAAAGGAAAAACTTATGTTAAAAGGTCATTTAAAAACAGATGGACACTTTATAGAGTTGGAAGGTTACTCAGCTGGTAGTTTCTTAACTTTATATATGAGCTCTCCGACAATGTCAGGAGAGTCTTTTTTGGATAAAGGTTTTCTTGGTGTAGATGGAGAGGAGATGCCAGCAACTTGGGCTGGTGACTCTTTATACCTAACGATTGGTGCTAACCAGATTTCAGTTTTTCAAGGTGTAGAGTACTATGACGGTGTAAAGCTAAAATCAAGATTGAATGAGGAGTTCTTTGTAGAGTTTGGTTCTGTTATTAGAGAAGTATTAAACCTTGCTGAGAATAACCCGACAACAAATATAAACTATGTTGGTGATTTAATTGGTGCAGGTGGTTTTAATAAAATTACAGAACATAGAATAAAAACTAAAGTCGGTGATATCGAGGCTAAAGTAAAATTATCAATGGGTACACCTTTATTCTTAGAAATTAAAGGCGTTGATGGTTATGAGCTCATTTTGGAAGAAGATGGGGAAGTAAGGAATATGGGTGTATACCCAGCGAAGTCAGAGCTGAAAAAATTCGCTTTATTAAAAGACTTATTTCCTGAATATAGACGACAGCTGTATGAGGCATCTTGGTCAGGTCAGACAAGTTATACCTTTGATGAAATTGTTGAAATGCACCCAGAGAAGAATTATTCTTGGTTGAAAGAACAAAATTACTTCGTCATCAATGAAATGGATAAAGCCGAAGAGATACTGAAAGAGTTTTGGGAGCATGATGGCTTAATTGGTTTCGATACGGAGACTACTGGCTTGACGTTTAATTGTGATGAATCAGATTTGCTTGTTGGTCTTATTTTATGCAAAGAAGAGGGTACGGCTTATTACTTCCCATTTCGTCATAAGAATTTTAAGAATTTGTGTGAAGAGAGTAAGATTGGCTGGGTAATTGAAAACTATTTTAAACCTATATTGGAAACTAAGGACCTAGCTACACAGAACGGTGGTTTCGACTGGAAAGTAATGTACTCGATAGGGGTATGCTGTAATATTGTTGAAGATACTCTTATCCTCATCAAAACAACATTATGGAATGACCACAGACATATGCAGCTTGGTTTGAAACCAATGACACACCAGTTGTTAGGATTGGATACTTTGGAACTTAGTGATTTCGTTGACGGTAAGTTCGGTGACGGCTTTAAGTTTTGGGATATGGGGTATGATGATACTAGACTATATGCTTGCCCAGATGCTGATACTGTTTTAAGGCTGATAAGATTTGCTAAAGAAAATAAAATATTGGAGAGTTACAATGCTTTTTCAACCTATCAATGTGAGGTAAGATTTATGATAGTAATTGCTTACCAAGAGTATTATGGTCACTGTGTAGATGTAGATAGATTAGAAGAGTTGGTTCAAAGAATAAGAGAAACTAAAGAAAGAACTATGCGTGAGATGATAGAAATTGTTGGTCATGAGTTCAATCCAAACTCTTCACCTCAACTAGCAAAGATTTTCTTCGAAGAACAGGGTTACCCTATTGTAGAGAAAACAGAAACAGGTAATCCATCAACAGGTAAGGGCACTAGAAAGAAGTTGATGTCTTATAAGAATGCTGATGGAAGTGATAAGTACCCTCTTGCTCGTATGTTACACGAGTACAGTGAAGTTTCACAGTTGGAAAGTAACTTTACAAACAATGTAGAAAAGTTCTCATCAAGGTCAGGGTATATGTTCTCTCAGGTTCAACAGTTTCTTGAGACTGGAAGAGTATCTGTTAAAGAACCTAATTATCAATCTTATAATGATACAGTTAAAAAGTACATTGTGCCTAGAACTGGCTTTTATGCAATGGATGCCGACTATTCATCGGTAGAGTATCGAATCCTAGCGGGTATGGCTAATCAGGAGAATCTTGTAAAATGGTTCTTCAATCCTGATGGTGATTATCATAGATACCAGGCAGCCAGAATGTTTAACATTCCTTACGAGGCTGTTACCTCAAAACAAAGGAAGAATGCTAAAGGTATCAACTTTGGATTACCATATGGTATGGGTGATAAATCACTAGCTGAAACTATTTTTGGAGTAGGCGATGCTCTCCACGTAGCTAAGGCTATAAAGTTGAAGAGGAAATACTTTGAAGGTCAGGAAAAAATTGAGGAATTCTTTAATAAGGCAAGGGCAGATGGTGTTAGAGATGGTTTCTCAAGCACTTACTTTGGCAGAAGAAGGTACTTTGATAAAACAAAGACTTCAGTTTCTAAGATAAGACGAGAGGCAGGCAACAACAGAATTCAGGGTACAGCAGCAGATATCTATAAGAGAGCAATGGTAAGGCTTTTTGATTATTTGGTCGCTAACGATATGCTAGGTAAAGTATTGTTATCTGCTTTTGTCCATGATGAAATCTTCCTTGAGGTTCATAAGTCTATTGACCCAGCCAAGATGCTTGGTATCTTGTCTAAGGCGATGAAGCTTGAAATTGAGGGTTGGTGTCCTCTTTATATAGGCTGTGGGTATGGTCGTAATTGGTATGAAGCTAAAAACACAGAAATACCTATTCAAGTACAGGACATCATTTTAGACCGTTATGAAGAGAGTGGTATTGAATGGTGGAATGGGGATACTGACAGATTGATGAGCTGGGAAGTTGCTCTGATTAATGAATATCGTAGAGATAGGATATTAGGTTTCATTCGAAACAAGGAAAATTGGGGTAAGGTTATTCCACCTGAGATTGATTCTGTTGCGAGAGACTTGTTGGGTGCAGTTAAGAGTGGTGAAACAGATGTTGATGTTGTTGATGGTAATGACATTAAAACAGATTTATCTCTAACAGAAACAATGTTTGAGGTTGGAAGAGTATTTGGTTGTTCTGAGGATGTTAAGAGGGCTGGATTTGTAGAGTCTTCAACACCTGTAGTTGAGGCTCAAGAAGAAGTAGAAGAAGAGGAAGAACCCGTTGATACAAAGAAAATGGCTATTGATAGGGTTAAGAACTTCGGAGTGGGTACGATTTCGAGAGAAGGGGGTATGTCGTTGATATTTCGATTAGAAAATGACCCTGTTTTTATGCAGTCGGTTAAATCAACACTGAAAAACTCGAGTGGTAACAACCCAGTTCTCTGCTTGAAAGACGGTAAACTTTTCGATACTGGTTTGACTTGTAACTTGGGGACTTGTTACTCCCAATTATTAAGAATGTATATGGTCGGAGGTAATTAAATGCTAATAAACTCAGAAGTTGCTACAGCAGAAAAAATCTACGAAGGTTATAGTGAAACTACTTCAGGCGAAATGGAGGAGCGTGTTTCAAGATATGCTAAAGCTGGTCTTAACTTCCCTTGTTTGGTAATTAAGAAAGGGTTTAATGCTCAGAAACATAGATGGATATTAATAAGCAATATCGTTAAGTCCTCTAAGAAGTCTGATGTCGGTCTGTATTTGGACCAAGGCGATAAGAAAATGAAACTGGGTACGGTTGGAGGCTCTCAGGTCAGGACTTTAATTGAAATACTTGGTGAAGATAATTTGAGTGGCTATTATGATGATGGTCGAGAGTTGGTTGGAAGTAAATTGTTTGTTTTGGGTTGCTAATCTGCTTAAGTAGAATTGTCAAAACTCAAAACTTGAAAAACTCGTTCAATTTTCACAGTGTTGAAATTGCTGATGAAGAAGTTAGTTAGAGAATATGTAGGTTTTAAGGTAAATGTTATAATTTCAAAGGTAAAATTTGGGTGTGAGTTCTCGGTTGTCTGTTTTGGTTTAGATGTGGAATTTTCACCCTTTTTAATTTGTTGAGCAGTGTAGAAACAGCAAGAAACTTGGGTGTGGCTTTCACAAGAAAAATAAAAGAAAAATAAAAGGAGAAAAGAAAGAAATGGCTGATGCGAATTTATTGAAAGAACTTAATATCGGAACAAATAGAGACTCTGGAAGAAGTAGGTATAGCAGTAAAAAACTATATAACATTGCCATCTATGGAAATGTCAGAGCTCTAATAAAAAAGCCCTCTTATTTCAATTGTGGAGACTTAACTGAGAAGATGTATTATGCCATCCTTGATGTATTTGCAGTAAAATGTCTTGAAGATAATGGGTACTTCAAGGAAGAGGGGTATGTTTCTATTGGAGCACCTCTATTCAGTCGAGGAAGTATGATAATCACACTAGACGATGAGACTTTAGTGGGTAAGAATGTAATTGTGCAATCCACTGCAAGGAAAGGTGCAACAATTGGTTTGGAGTATGAAGAGGCTCAAAGTGGTGTAGAAGCTATTAAAGGTTTCGACAAATCGGGTTGGACATTAAATTGTGTTCCTTTTAGAAAAGACTCCGAAGGAAATTGGGTAATGGGTGTAAACTATGTTCACCCATTGGAACAGGGCAACAGAGAAAACTTGGGTACGGATTTGGAGTATAGGTTATTTAACGGTGTTATGACATCTGATGAAACTGGTAAGGTTGAATTTGATTTCCCTGAAAGTACTTTAACGATAGCTGAGTATGTGGGTACAAGGTATCCTCAGTATTTGGATTTGGATGCGAAAGAAGTGAACAAGACATCGTCAGAACCTTTAATTCGTACTGAAAGTGGGAGAGTTGATTTAACACAAATAAAGATGAACTTAACAAAACATCTCGATGTACAGGAGGAGAGTCCTTTAGCTGAGGCTTTTTCAGGTGCATCCGAAGGAATACAGAAAGCATTACGCTCAAGTTCAATGGGTTTGTCAAAATTTAGAGATATGGATACTGAAGAGTTATCTGAAATAAGCGGTTTATTTAGGAAAATGTGTGAAGAGATTGCTACATCTTGGAACATTAAACTACAAAATGGAAGAACAGGAAAAGAATTGGGTATGTCTTTGTATGACAATGCAAATGAGTTATTTCAATACATTACTAAACAAGAGGAGATGAGAGATGTTGCATTCCCCAAATTCTTACCAGATGAAGATGAAGTGAAGATGTCACAGGGTGTGGCTCTAAGAGAGATTGACTGTGTAGTAGGGGGCTGGTTGCTCGTTTTGATATTGGGTACGATTTGTGGTGTTAGTGTAAAGGAACTAGCCTCAAGTGTGTATAATGCTGAGAGAAGAACTAAAAGCAGTGTTTCTCATTTGTTGGCATTGATGTGGTGCAAACCCTTTGTAGTTGGTCATATAATTAAACTTCCATTTAGTGTATTGGCTTTCCTCTACAGTATGAATGGTAGCTCTGAAAGGGATGAAGGTGTTGACACACTTATTGGGTACAGCATTATAGAATCCCTTACAAAGGAAAATAGTTTTCTCTTGAAGAAGACTGTAATGACAAACTGGTATGAAACACTTGCTAAGGTTACAAAAATAGATAAGCAGGCAACAGGACTTTGTGAGCTCCTACTAGATAAAAGACTTTATTTTACAAAAGAGGTTTATTACAACGATGAATTAATGGAAACTCTTGATGGGATGGGACTGATATTGATGCTAGAATTGGAAGATGGTTCTGAGAGAGTCTTGTTGGGTAAGGATGTAGTAAAACAAGTTCACATTTACAACACCTTAAGAAGATTGGGTCAAGAATCTACTGGCATTGATGAAGAAATGATAGCTAAGGGTATAGAAGCCTATCAAGAAAAAGTAGGTTTCAAGCTTGAAGCATTACAAGCAGAAAGTATACAACTGTGTAAGTTCAGAGCCTCAGTGCTAAGTGGTTGTGCTGGAAGTGGTAAGACAACAACATCAGAGTGTATGAAAATGGTTTTCGAAGAAAACCTCGAAGGGTACGAGTACTGTTATGGAGCACCTACTGGAAAGGCTTGTAGAAGGTTGAGCGAGGTTGTAGGTGGTGGAGTAAAGACTTTACACTCCATGTTCTCTGTAATGGTTGGAGAGGAACCACCTTTAAAAACAATTTACCTCAAAGACGAGATAGATTTTGAAAACAGAGAACAAAGGGTATATATCCTTGATGAGATGGCTATGTGCAATATTGATTTGCTCTTTGAGGTGTGTGCTAATGTGGGTGGTAAAGATATTATAATCTTTTTGGGAGACGTTAAACAGTTGCCACCAATTGGAAATGGATTTCCTTTTTACAGCTTGATGAAGTTATTACCTTGTGTAGAGTTGGGTGTTAGCAAGAGAGCAGCTGAGGGTTCTTTGGTTAACTATAACTGTTCTGTCATCAACTTCTTGTCAAATGGTTATGATGAGCCTTTAATTTACGATAACGACTCCTTTAGAGGAGTTCCTTGCCCAGATACTGAACTAGTAAGAAAAACTGTAAGTGAGTTTGATTATTGGTTAAGTAAAGGGGTTGCAGAAGATGACATTCAAATAATCTCAGGGTATGTTTCCGAGGAGAAGATGTCCTCTACTCGAAAGATTAACCCAATAATTCAGCAGAAATTAAGGGCTAATGACAGGGCTTTAGTAACTCAATATAAAAGATATGGAGATGCAGTAACTTACCATATGAATGACAGAGTCATCCATATAAATGTAAACCAATATGGAAAGAGAAGATTTAATTGGGACGGAAAAAATAGTTTCCAAGAAGTAATAACTTTGGGTATGGTAAATGGAGATATGGGTAAGGTTGTTGGACTTGTGCCTTGTTCATCAGTGAGGTGCTCTTGGTTTAATGAAGCTAACGAAAATACAGCAGGTGGTTTATCTGCTGAAGAGGTTAAAACTTTAATAGGAAAAAGAGATGATTACGCAGATAAGCTAGAAACTTATAACTTTGGGGTCGAAGCTAGTGATAATGAGTATGTAATGGTTGTCGAGAACTATGATGTGGACTTAGAGAAGAATGTATATGTACTGTATTACTGCAAGTTCCTAGAGGGAAGGGGTACGGTTGCTATGGGACCAGACCTTAGAAATTTGGACTTAGCATATGCCTTAACCTGTCATAAGATGCAAGGAAGTCAGGCTCAGGCTGTTATTATTCCTCTCGAGAAAAAAAGTAATCCAAGTTTCATAAATCGTAATATGATTAACACGATGATAACAAGAAGTCAGGGTAAGGTGTCTTTAGTGGGTAGTATTGGTAATGAATACTCATCAGCTCTTTCAAGGGGTAGAGGAGAAGTTGCTCTGAAAATAAAACAGGGACAGTATAATGACTTGTTAGAGAAGCTTGTAGAAAGCAAATAGGTGTGGTATTATAAAGTAGTGGTGTATTAGGTTATGAAAAGGTCAGAGAAGAAAGAATTAAGAAAGTTGATGAGTAGGAAAGAATGGAAAGACTGGAAAAGGCAACATAACAGGATTGACCACTCATCTTGGGAAGAGAGAATAAGGCAATTGGATATGAGTTCTTTAGCTGAAGATGAGATTGAAAAAGCTGAGGAGGAACTCAATTCAGCTCAGAGAAATGCAAGAAGGCGAGTAACTGGTGGAGTTTTATTGTTAGTGGTTGCTCTTGTTGGTTTAATGGTTGGTTTTAGAATCAGATAGGTAAACGAAATGGGTATGTCATATCAGGAATACGTAGAAGTATACAACGCAGTATTTAGAAAAATAAAAACTCTTGGTGAAAATGAAGACGAGGTAAGAAGAGAGATAAAGCGAGCAAGGGGCTACGATTTAGAATCTTCTGTTGTTGATAAGGCTCTGAACTATGGAGATTTCATTTGGGTAGAGTCTGAGAAGCTAAAGGGTATGGGCTGGGAAGAAAATAAGAAGTTAAGAGAACTAGGTCTTTTTAGTGAAAATGGAAGATGGTTACTAGAAGACAGGTTCATATTCCCAGTAAAAGATATGCTAGGGAATGTTATTGCTCTGATTGGCTGGTATCCCGATGATAAAAAGTACATTACTACTCCAAGTGCTTATTTTTCTAAGAAGTGCCTATTCTTCGGAATGGAAATGTTGGGTATGCAGAATAGACCAAAAATAACTTTCATTGTTGAGGGTATTTTTGATAGATTAATGTTAGTTGTGTTGGGTTTTCCTTGCTTGGCTGAGATGGGAATTACTTCATCTGCCGAGAAAGAAAGTATTTATGGATTCTTCAAAAGGGTATATGGTATCCCAGACAACGACAAAGTTGGTAGGAGAGTTATGAATGAAGACGAATGGAACTTGCCGAGGGGTAGTTCTTATATCTTTTGGGAAGACTCATCTGTGAAAGATATTGACGATATGTTTAAGAAGTATGAACCAGAATCAATAAAGGAAGTTCTACTTGAAGCTGTAAAGCAGAAAGAAAGAAAAATAGAAATTTAGAGGAGTAGATAAGATGGAAGAGAAAAAATTTACCTGTTTACCTTTAGATGTTTTAGTTGTAGACCAGTTCAACAGAGTTATGAGAAACCTTAATATGGCATTAGAAGCCCTTTATGACCCAGCTCTATTGGTAATATCGGGTATGCTAAAAGAAGAGAATGGGGACACATTTCTAACTCTTTATTGCGAAGATTCTAATATGAGAACAAAAGAACAACTAATCTATGTAGATTGGGATAAGAATATGGTTGAACCTACAAGTGACAAATACCTATGCAAACAGGGTAGGGATGCTATCTGTACAGATATCAGAAGAGAACTTGAAAATGTAATCAACTGGGTTAACAGCGGTGAGGTTGCTAGAAGTCATCCTATGGGTATAGATACTTTGTATTTCTTGCTATCTAAAAACTATGACAGCGCAATCATTTATGGTTGTGGAACTGAGAGAAAAGCTGATGGTAGTGGTTGTAAGTATAAGCTATACCTAACTGACAACGATATAGACTACGAGTTAGATCCTCGATATAGCCCTAAGTCTTTACTACTAAAGGAACTCTCTAAGAGAGAGTATACTATGTTAAAAGATGCAAAAAGGCTAAAATGGTAAAGCGAGAGGGTATAGGGTATGAACAAACAAGTTATAAGCATTGGAAATCTGCCTAATGGAATGGTGCTAATTGAGATAGTGGCTGATGGTTCTGCGATGATTGATAGTTTAGCATCTCAGAGAGGTATTTCCATTGAAAGTGTAAGAATGCGAAGAGTTAGTCCAGAAAAAGTAGAGTTTTCTTGTATGAACAGTTCAAAAAGTTCACCAGTAGTTACTGGCTCGGTGAACTTGAGAGATGGTATGATTCGAGATTTGCTATTATCTACTTTGACAACTATGTATCTTCAGCTATGTGACTTCTTTGGTGTAGCAGGAAACTTCGATGTGAAAGTAGGTTACTTCTACAACATGGTCACACTAACTGATAAAAAAATCTCGATAGCTTAAAATTTATTTCCGAGAGGGCTGGACTCTCTCAAATAGATTTGTTAAACTATGAATGTGGTCGGGGGTCGGGTAGGTGAGGTTTAGGTGATAAAATATTTGGTTGTTGAAAATGCTTTGTATATTTTCAACAGCTGAGAGCTCAGGGATTAAAATTTGAAAAACCTTTTTTCAACGAATTGTAATAACTAGGTAATAACATAACTGTGTTTACACCCCCTTGTAAACAAAGATATTACTTAACTCCCTTGTTAAGAATCTAATAATCCCAATTAATATTCAATTAAGATTCCTGAGTTCTCACCTGTTGAAAATTGTTTTAGACAATTACAACTAGGTAGAATTCTCTTTTGAGAGGGTACTTTGGGGTTCAACTTCAAAGTACACCATAAATCTTGAGGTAAGATTCGTTAAGAGGGTATATCGGACTTTGGTTGGTTCTTACCTCATTTTATAATATGTCTATATGGTGTAGTTGTGGAGAGCCAGTCGGCATTCGGTGGTTCAAGTTCACTGCATCATATGTCCTCTTAGGAGGACTTATAGCGAGTTAACTTTGGAATATTAAGTATGGTAAACTTTAAAGTATCTAATGGGTAGGTTTTAAAGTAATGTTATACTCTCCAGAGTTGAAAAGTCTAGCTGGGTATGGCTTTTGTGGTAGTTGAGTGGGGGCTTGCCTAAAACTCACAAACCAGGCAACCATACTCGGCTAGACTCTCGTAAAATGGTTAAAGCATTTGAAGATGTGTAGATGTAAGTTGGAAACTTAGAACACTCAGAACACTCAGAAAAGAAAGGAAAAAGAAAAATGCTAAAGAAACTTAAAGCAAAAGAATTCACAGCAGACCAGATGTCTGCACTACAGGAAAGTGCAGAAAAGCAGGAAATCAGCAGAAGAGCACCTAAGTCAACAGACCCAGTGAACTTCCCAGTATTTGATATTCCTGTGGGTAAGAAGGTAATGGTATATGTTCCTAACCACACTGTTGCCGATGGAGATAAGGTAGAGCTTAGAATGGATAAGCCACTAATCCACGCAGTGCAGGATGGAAACAGATTCCTAAACTTCAGATGCATTTCAGGTCTACCAGAAGAAGCTGGTTACTCAGGAATGTGTCCTCTTTGCGAGGGTACGTCAGAACCTTGGGATTTGGCTAAGGAGCAGATTAGGGAAGCTTGCTCAAGGGCTGGTCTTTCAATGGACGATTCAGAAGATAAGTCTGTAAAGGCTATCAAGTCTGAATATTACGGCAACAGAGTTATTAAGGAAGCTCAGAGAAAGTACACATTCCCAATCGTAGTTATCGAAACAGTTAACGACGAGGGTAAGACTCCAGTTATTGAAGACGGTAAGCTGAAGTACAAGGTAATGTGGTACACAATCGGTGAACAGGCTTATGAGGATAAGTGGATTGCAGTTCTTGAGGGTATGGAAGATGAACCATCACATCCAGGTGGACATATCTTTATCCTAAACTATCAGTACACTCCAAAGACTGGCGAACAGAATGCAAGAGATGCAGCTAGAAACCTTAAGGTTATTCCTAAGAATGTTAAGGGATTCGAGAAAATTGCACCAATGCTAGATAAGGCAACAGAAGATTGGACTCCAGCAAAAGCTCAGCAGACTGTAATTATGAACCAGTTCTATGAGGAAGCTGACCTTGAAGAGGTTACTAACACTCTTCTACAGCCTACAAGAGACCTACTAGCTGTCTACAAGGCTAAGGCAAGTGGTCTTGGTGCAGAAGCTATCGAATCAGGTTTCGAGATGAAGGCTCTTCCAGAGGAAGAAGAGAATATCGAACTGCCTACACTGGAGACAGATTCAGATTTCTAAATTGGTAGATGCGTAGCAACTAAATAAGTTGCAAGGGTATGGATTAAATAAAGGATTGAGTTGAGAGCCCTTACTTGAAAGAGTAAGGGCTTTTTATTAAGAATTCGGAGAAGATAGTATGGCATACAGTAAGATAACATCAGTCGAAATAAAGAATTTTATGGGGTACGAGAGTGGTAAAATTCAATTCGATGAGAGTGGTGTAATAAATATAAAAGGATATAACGACTCAGGTAAATCTGCGATGCTAACAGCTTGTGCAGTTGCTATGATGGATGCCTATAGGCAGAAACAAGCTAAGTTCATTCGTTTCGGAGAGGATTACTTTGGAATAGTAGTATCTTTCGACGATGGGGTTCAGCTTATTAGACAGAAGTATAAAAATGGTAACTCACTGTGGGAGCTTAGAGAGCATGGAGATGTGCTTTACACAAATAAAGCTGGAAGTAGGTTAACCAAGGTGAATGGTGTTCCTGAACCGATAAAAGATTATTTGGGTTTATGCGAGCTTGAGGAAGATGGTTCATATTTAAATTTTCAATCTAATAAAGACCCTCTGCTACTTGTTCAGACAACGGGAAGTGATAACTATAGAGTTCTTCACGAGGTTCTAAAAGCTGAAGAGATTTATAGAGCTAATGCTATGATTAACTCAGATAGAAATCAAATCAATGGAGAGATTTCAAAAACTGAGGGTAGGATTATGGCAATCGAAGAAGAACTTGAAGCTTATAAAGGCATTGATGCTGAGTTAATAGCTCTAATGGCTCAAAAAGATAGTGAGTCAGATAAAGTGATTGAGGCTGGAAGTTTAATAAAAGATGTAGTTACTTCAGGAAGGTCTGTGATGACCTGTGTGGATATACCTGAGGTTGGTGAGATAGATGTAACTAACTTGGAGAGTGTTGCGAAGCTATTGGGTATGGCATCTGAAGTTTGCGAGATGAAAACTTCACCAGAAGTTTCAGAAATAGGTTCCATTGACTCTCTAAAACTGGTAGAATTTATAAAGAAGGAAGCTAAAGAGCTTATTGAAATTGCTGACATTCCTGAGGTAAGTGGGTTGGATTGTGAAGACTTGGTTGCCCTTGGTGGTGTAATTAAGACTTTAGCCGATATTAATGGTAGAAGCAAGGAAATTAAAGCTATGAAGCTTGAAGAAAACTCCATTAATAAGGAGTTATCTGCCCTTGTTGAAGAGAGTGGAATAGAATATAGAATCTGCAATAATTGTGGAACAGTTGTTGTGGTCTAGTGAGGAGAAATATACTACGGATAGGGGTATGTTATAATGGCAATAGAAAAGATAAAAGGTGGTAAGGTTCTCATCTTTGGAGACTTACACCTAACAAGTGCCTTTGAAGGACAACATAAAGACTACACCCGAGAATGTTACGAGATTATGGACGAGATAACCAAAAAAGTTGATGACGCTAGTGCAAGTGCAGTAATATTCCTCGGAGATTTGATTGGTAGAACTGAAACCAACTTGAAAGATAGGCAATTCTTGATGAGGGTAATGCTATTCTTGAAGAGGTTGAATGTAAAGACAGGTGGTAAAGTCTATTCTGTAAAGGGTAACCATGATTTTGGTGCTTTTTCAGATTTTGATATGATGTGTGGTCTTGGGTATTTGAAAAATGTTAATGAGGTTGATTACCTAAATGACGATGGAGAGCTTGAAGTTCGTTTCCACCTTGTGAATTATGGTGATGAGAAGAGAGAGCTTAAGTTCCCTAAGACTGAGAAGGGTGCAGTAAGCAATGTAGTTTTAGCACATGCAGACTTCCACATCGAGGGTACGGCTGATTGGTATCTGCCTACAGCACAGAGACTTGACCTCGACAGGATGAAGAACTTTAGAGGTGTTGACTTAGTGATTTGTGGTCATATACACCATCCAAGTCAGGAAATCTTGTATGGAGCTGAGGGTATTGGATTGTTTTATGTAGGTTCTCCAACACGTTCTGTTGAGAGGATTGAGGATTGTTGGGTTGTTTCTTTCGAATATGTGAGTAAGGATAGTTCAACTGAGTATAAAGCTGAGCCTTTTGGTTTGAGACCTGTGAGTGAAGTTTTTTACCCAAAGGAAGCATTTGACATCACTGGAATGTCTGAAGAAGAGCTTGAAGCTTTAGAAGAACAGGAGAGCAGGCTACAGCGTTTAGAAGACATTGTTAGTGAAATCATTGAGGGTAGGCTTACAACAGGAGATATTTTTGCTCAGGTTAGAGCAGTACCTGTTGTTGAAGATAGAATAAAAGATATCGCTTGTGATTACTTAAGAAAAGCTATAGATGAGTAGAGAGGGTTAAAAATGGAACAGGAAAAGTTAATTGAAAGGGTATCCCTGCTAAATAAGAAAATCAAGAAAATCAATATGGAAAGGGTTGTTATTGAGAGTAAAAGGGAGTTACTTGTTGAGACACTAAATAAGCAAGTTGCTGAGTACAAGAAAAAGACTGGAGTAGACTTGGCTGGCAAGAGTGTTAAGGAAATTTACTCAAAGGCAACTACTGAGTACAACAAGTTGTACGAGGAAATCAATGCTGAATACGAGACACAGAGAAAAGTTGTCGACTGTATTGAGTGTGGAGATATTGACGAAGCCAAAAGGCTCTTGGGTATGGATGTAGAAGTAGAGTCAGAGGCTGAGGAAGAGACTGAATCGGTGGAAGAAGCCGTTGAGGAGTTGGAAGTAGGAGATAACTTTGAACTTGAGGTTGAGGATTCCGATGAAGAGGAATCTGAGGAAGAGGAAATGAGTGAAGAAGATGCAGACGAGGCTTTTGAAGAGGATGAAGACGAGGCAGCCGAGGTTAAAGAGGTTGAAGACGGATTTGCTGATTTAGAGATTGAGGAAATCGATTTGGATGACCTTGGTGAAGAGCCAGAAGAAGTTATGGAAGAGCCAAAGAAGGCTAAGAAAACAAAGAAGGGTATGGATAATCCTTTTGATAAGACTGACGACATCTTCGACTTTGTTGAAAAAGCCGAGAAGAAGACTGGAGCGAAAAAGGTTGAGGAGAAGAAGACTGAAGAGAAGAAGGTTGGAGATACTGATAAGGTAAAAGCTGAGAAAAAAGCTAAAGCTGAACCAAAGAAGGTTGAAGAAGGTGTTGAAAGCCTAGCAGACTTCTTTGAAGATGACGATGAAATTTTAGATTTCGCAGATGGTATTGATGGTCTAAGTTTAGACTTTAACTAAAGGGTATGGGTTAAAATATGAAGGTAAAAGTAAAATTTCAGGAATTGGTAAAAGCATTGGGGTACGTTAATTCTGTTCTTTCAGATAAGGCTCTAGATGATAAAATGAAGAACATCATTTTTCTCGTCAATAAGGATAAAGTCGAGATAGTAGGAACAAGTTCACTAATCTTTTCAAGGACTTTGTTGGAAGAGGTAGAAGTTGAAGATGTTGAAGAAGAGTGGTCATTCCAGTTGAAAGCAAATGACTTGAACGGCTTGGTAAGTTCATTTACAAACCTTTACAAAACTCATGTAGATGAGATTGAGTTGATGGAAGAGGGCGTAAAGATTAAAGCTGTTGTTCATGAAATTGCTAATGAAGAAAAAGACAGCTCATTAAACAATGACATCAAGTATCTATTTGACAGCTCTAAGATTGGCAAAAACACTTTTAATGAGATACATTCAGAGTTCCCAGAGGAGTGTGAATGCTTGAAGAGTGGGGAGCTACTCGTGTATATAGACAGCTTAATGCCTTTGATGACAGGTGGTGCAAGTGGTGGCGTTGCAAGTAAGCTTTACTTTGCAGAGGACTATGTATTTGTGTTGAGTAGTGCTACAGCAGCATTTTTCAGAAATATGTTGCCTGAAGATGTGCTATCTGATGTGACCTTGGGTATGTCGTCAGTATCATTCTTGAAGAGAATGGCTGATGCGAGCGAGATGATTGAAATCTGTAAGACAGAAAACTTTGTTTGTGCGAGAACAGGGAATACAGTTGCTTTCATCAAGTACAAGCCAGTAAACATAAAGTATAAGATTTATGTTGAGAAGCTTGCTAAGGATAAGGGTGTAGTACTCGACAGATTATACCTAAAGGACGTCCTAAAAAGGCTGGGTACGGTTTCACCAGACTGCATTGTTGAGATTACTGAAGATGGTGAAATGCTTTTAAACAATGGAAGTATCGACCAGACACTACCTTTGGTAAGTGAGAAGGAAGCTAAGGATGTTAAGTTCAAGATGTCAGTTCCTGTGTTTGAGAAGTCTATTCTTGGAATAGATAGTATCTCAGATGAGAATGTATTCTTGTACTTCGTTCCTCGAAATAAGATTGGTTACACCTTATACCTTATGGATAAAACAAATACTTGGCTATCAAATACTCAGGTAAGAAGGGCTTAGTAGGAGATTAAAATGGGAATATATTCAAGAGAACTGGGTATGCTTACAGTTCACAGTAAAAAGAAAGCAAGTCTAGAGGCAAAGTTAGCCTCTGAGAGAAAACAGCTTTTGGAAAACCAGAAGATATATGTAGACCTTTTACAGGCTCAACAGTTGCTTACAACCGTAAGTGACGATAACACTGAATCAACTTTAACATTCATTACAAGTGTCATCAACAAGGCTCTTGCTGAAGTATTTAAGGGTGATGCAAGAAAGATTGAGCTGAAGAAGAAACTGTATGCTGGAAACAAGCCACATATTAACATCGAGTTAACAAACTCAGAGGGAAATACAATAGATTTGGCTATGCAGTCAGGAACTGGGTTACAGCAGATAGTATCGGTTCTCTTTACAATATGTTTGATTGAGATTCGAAAAGGTCGAAGATTTCTAATTCTTGATGAGAAACTTTCAGGTTTGCATAAGAGTGCTAAAAGAATAATGAGTGAAATTCTTCAGATATTTACTGAGGGTGGTTTTCAGTTCATCTTTGTTGAGTACTCACTAAATGATTTTGGTAAGATATACAACGTAGAGAAGCCAGGAATGGTGTCTAAAATCTATGACCTAGAGGGTGAGGATTACGATGATACAAGTGTATTCTTATTCTCTGAGGGTAAGGATTTGGGTTTTGAGCTCGATGATGAGGAATAGGTTCTTGAAAGCAGTGAAAAGGAAGAGGTTCTGAAGAACCTCTTTTATTATGTGTTGAATTAAATTCCCTTGTTTTGGGTGTAAATAGAGGAGGTTTACAGAATGGCAGAACTTTATAGTGTTGTAGGTAAAGCTATTGGTAGAGGTGTTAAGGCTGAGGACTTCTCGCCTAACAATATAAAAGCACTCGTGATAAATGAAGGGTATGTTATGTGCATCAGGCACGTTAACAGCCCTAAAATATATCCTGTAGATGAAATAAAGGCAATTGAAGAAATAAGGAAGGGTACGGGTTCATCGGGTAACTTAAACAACCTTTTTGAAGGTGAGAGAGTATTGAGTTGTTTGGAGGAGATTTATGTTTCTCCTTTTATAAATGAAAATAGACAGTTCTTTGATTTGGAAAGATTTGCAAATCAGGTGAGTAGTGTTAGCCGATTAAGAAGAATAGGGGTTTGCTCAGTAGATTATCAGTTGGCTAGAAGAAATGAGTTTATTCAAGCATTAAACGAGTTTTTCATTAACAAGTGGTCTTATGATGTGTTAATAAGTGATTTATTTAATTCTACTTGGAAAGATGGTCTAGTTAAATATGTTGAAATTGATAACCCAGATTGGTACCGAAAGTACAATCTAAGACCTAACAAATATAAGAAAGATGCAGATAACGGTCAACTAGCCCAGTGGTTTAAGAAAGCTGAAAAGTCTATAATGGAAGGTGACTCAAGTAGAGTGTTTAGACTCGACTGTGAGATTGCTAACAATTTTATGGACAAGGTAAAGAATGTAATGGGTACGGATTGTGTTAAGATGGCTCTAGCACGAATGAAAAACAGGTGTGCAAAGATAGGTGTTCCACCTTATTTGATTGGAGATGGTGGTAATCCGTTTAAGTCCTTGGCAACAGACGGGAAGGTATTGAGTGTAGAGGAATATAACAACCAACTCAAAAATGGGGAACTAACTTTGATACCAGTTGTATGGCAATATTGTCAGGCAGTGCTTGGTTCTTTACCGAGGGATTTAAAATTAGCTTGGATTTTGATTGGTGGAGATGAATTTAAGGTTGGACCAGATCTAGGAAGTTTGAATAAAAACGAGTGGTTTATGTTTTTAAAGTCATTTGAGTTGGTGTTAGATAGCTTACCTGTTAAGGTGAGAGAGAACTTATGGAAGAAGGTGAACTAAGATGAGAGATTGGAAACAAGAAGTAGTTGAAAAAGGTCTTAATTGGGTTGAGGTACAGGTTCATTATTCTTCAATGCTTGTTATTGAAAGATTTTCAAAAGGAGAGAATGAACTAGATGGCAAGAAAGTTTGGATAGATGATGATGGTTACTATGAAGACATATTGGCTCAAGCTGTAGAGATAGAAGAAGCTAAGGCTTTGGGTAGACCTGCTCAGGTAGAAAGCGATAGGGTACAGAAGTATGTCGAAATGGTAACAGGTAAGCCAGTTGTAAAGGGTAAAATTGAGAGTTCTGTTGGCGATGTCTTTGATGAGGTTTTAGATGACTTAGAAGGCGATGGAGATGGCTGGGACGATTGGGACTCGGAGGATAGTGAGGATTTAGAAGAAGCTACTGGAGAACTAGAGGCTGAGGAAGATGGTGAGCCTGAAGAGGTGGATGAACTTAATGAAGAACCCGAGGATGAACCTGAGGAGACTTCAGGAATTGACAAAGAGAAACTTGAGAAAATCAGCAAATACTATCAAAGGCAAATAGCACAGGCAGTTAATGAACTTGAGAAGAAATGTGCAGGAATGTATGAGTCGGGGTATGAAGTCTTGAAACCTGTAGGTATGATTACTTCTGAGGGACTTATAAGCTTATCAGGAAGTGAGAAAATAGTAAAAGAGTTTGACTCTGCTATACAAACTATTTATCGCATATTAAGAGATAAAATCGGTTTCGTTGAAATGGTTGAAAGGTCTAACAGCAAGATTGCTGAAAGGGTATATTTTGAATATACTTCAGGGGAGAGGAAGTTACTTTACTTCCCTAATAAACATCTTGAATTTGCCTTTGGAAGAGTGAAACCTGATGGAGATATGCAGGAGAGTTTAAAAACATTTCCTAAGCATTCTAAGAGTGCTAACTGGTCTGAATACGCTAAGAGCGAAGTTCAGGGCAGTTTAAAAAATGTGTTCACATGCTCTATTCTTAAGTTTGCAGATGGGAGGTCTAATGATGGAATAGAACTCTTTTCAGAGCAGATGGATTTGGAAGTTGCTGAATATGTTGAATATTTGAAGAGATGTTTGGCTTTTTCAATGCTTATGGTAATCTATAAGACTACTGATGATGGTGGTATCGACTCGTTCAAGCTGAGGGTATGCGATACAAATGGTGCTTTAGGAAGTATAAACATCGTTAACGAACTACTAGAGAAAGCCTTTGCTGGTGGTACTGGAAAAGACCCGTTCTCTTATAAACCTCGTATTGATTTTGAAACAGGTGTTAAAGAGTATGCTCATGAGTTCGACCACTCTGCAGCTCAGGGTATGCCATTATTTGCATATAAGGCTTACTTAGCTCTTAAAGAACAGGGTATGCAATTGGATATAAACACTCTCATCTTAGGTATGCTGGAAGATGGCACTATTTTAAGAAATGGTAAAGATGAGTTCAATTTAGCTAAAACACTGTTACATTTTATCAATGCTGGTTCAAGAGCTGGTAAAGGTGTAATGACTTTAAACATCTTAATGGCAATATTGGCTAGTGGTATACCTCTATTCTATTTAGATAGGAAGCCAGATATGGCATCAATACTAAAACAGCTATTCCCAGAAATGTTTATCGTCAATGGTGCAAGTTTAAATCAGGCTGATGATAAGTATAATCAATTCATTGGAATAAACAGTCAAGTTGATTGGAGTAAAGTACCTGATTATGTTGGAGAGGTATTTGGTACGAAGAAGACTTGGGAAGAGATGGGAGATTTGTTCTATTGCAGGGCTTTGAAGCTTATTTGTGGTATTATACTAGCGAGGGCAAAGGGGTATGCCATGAGCGAACTTGGTGGAGATAGAGGCATATGCGTTGTAGTAGATGAATTTACTAACTTCCAAGACAATTTCTCAGCTTTGTTGAAGAAGGCTCACGATTTAATGGCACCGATTACTTATGAAGCTGATATGGTTAAACTTCACGAGAGCAATATGCAGAAATCTGAGAAAATACAGTTTGAAGCTAAATGTAAAACCTCTTATAATGAGGCTACAATGTATGCAACAGCTTGGGTTAAATCGCTGGCTAAAGACTTAGAATTGGTAGAGACAATGAGAAATGCGGGCTTTGCAGAAGCAGAAGTGGGTATGTCTAACATTTTCATAATAGGTCAGAATATAGAGAGAGGACCTATACAAAGAGGTAAACTAACTATCTTGAGTAGTGATGGCACTGGTTCTGCAAGATATGGTCGAGCAGGTTTAACAGGCACTCTAAGGTCTGGTTCAGATAAAATTGACTGGACGAGGGAAAGTTATCCAATGTCACTGATAAGCATGAAAACTGCTGACATTATGATGGGAAATAATGAACCTAAACCACATTATATGGCTCAGGAAGATGTAAGGTCTAAAGCAAAAGGTAGACTTGATAGAGTAGCAAACAACTTTGCTTATATAAATTCTTTTGACGAGTCTATGAGGCAGAAAATCATAAACATAGGAAATACTTCAGAGACTATTGAAATTGCAGGAAAGGCTGTATATTTTAAGCCATTCCTTGTTTTAAACAATGCAGATATGAATAGTTCCTATGTAAGAGATATGTTCGACAGGTGTGCTAAAGCTAATTTGGGTAGGGCTGAAATAATAAATGACAACCTTGGAGAAGTATATACAGATGCCAATGGGAATGAAGTTAAAACTCTTCATAAAGGTATTGGTTTTGATGGTTACCTTAAACTTGTTGGTGCTGAAGGACTTCAAGCAATCACTGGAGAAAGTAGCAGGATTGCTAATACGGTAGTAGCAAGGTTAGGATATAAGGGGACTTGGTTTGACTTTATAACTGATTTAAGACCAGACTGGCTTTTCACTGTAGAGGATATTGTAAATGCTCTTGGAGGAAATGAAGTTGCTTTAAGCGACCCAAGTACAAATCCAGTAACAAGGGAAATGTACCGATTTGATAGGGGTATGTTTTCTGTTGAGAGTGTAGAATCATTTGAAGATGGGTATGTTGAAGAAGATGAGGAATTTAACGACTATTCAAGTGCTGGAGAGGTTGAGAGACCTGAAATGTCCATTGAAGATTATGGAGATTTGATGGGAGTAAAAACAAGAGTTGATGCAGATATGGCTGGTGTCTTTAATGATGGTGGTGCAAGTGAGAACATCAACTTTTTTACAGAACCTATTCGAGACGGGTTAGTAGTTGATAAAAGCATTGAAGATGCTTTAGCTTTATTGAGAGCACGGGGTTTTCAAGTTAGTAGTTCTGATGGGGTAGGTCTTGAAGAAGACTTTGAAGGTGGCTTAGCAGAAGATTACGCAGATGATTTTGAAGCAACTGAATTCAACGAGAATAGTGTTATTGAGGGTCAGGAGATTGAATCTTTGGTTAAGCTAGTAACTATGGACGCCTTGGAGAAGTTCGGTGGACTTGGAAACATAGTATCGCTCAAGGTTGTTGGAGGAACTTTGTTCCTGAATGGGTATGCTTACCGATGCTCTTTGAGTAGTGATTTGAGAAAGAGGCTCAGCTACGATTTAAGAAGAGAGATAATGACGGGAAATGTCTGCAGGCTTTTTGACTATGGATGTATTTTGGAAATGCCAAGATTGAGAGACCTCGAGTTTGATAGTGCTAGTTTCGTGTATGATTATGTGTCAATCGCTTGTGGGTATGGATCTATTTTAGAACCAGGAATGTTCTTTAGGGATTGTCAAGCACTGCAGTCTTTGAAAATAGCAGGAAGACTTTGGGGCAGAGATAGTGAAGGTTTGGAAAGTGATGAAGTATTCTCAAAAGCAAAGAGAGCTACACAGATAGCCGATTCTTCCGAGCACTTGATGTCTAAGGCTTGTGGAAAAAGCTGGAACTTCTCTAAAGAGATCATAAAAAAGAAAGACTATGGTAACTTCATAAGGGTAGGTGGTTTCTTATTAGGAGCTACAGCAGCTGGAGTAGCAGGTGGGGCTTTCGTAGGTTCAAAAGTTGGTAGAGGCTTGTTCAGAGGTGGAAAGAAGTTTGTTGGAGGCTTGAAAGATTTATGGAGTGAGTCTAAAGAATTCTAAGAGGGTATGGCTTTCGAGTTTAAAATAATGTAAACTATATGAGAAGGGTGGTGGAGCTAAAAGATGTTTGAAAGTGATTTAAGGTTACTTGATTTGGAAAGTGATGCAAGTAACGAAGACATAAAGAGTGCTTTTAGGAAGAAAAGTTTAATCTACCACCCTGATAGGAATGGTGGCAATGCTGAAATGTTTCAACGCTTAGTTGAAGCTAAGGAGAGGCTTTTAGGAAATGGTGTTGGCTTAGGTAAAGTTAGCAGTGTTCAAAAAAGAAAAAGGTATGTCCATAAAAGTATTTTTTCTATAAAATTGGAGGATTAGAAAGTATGAAGGTAGTAAGAAATGATGTAGTTTCACTTAACTGGGATGCAGAAGGTTTTGTGCAACATAAGAAGGAAGGTTTCATCGGTTGTACATTTGAAACAGGTGGGGTAGATGTTCTATTCATTGACCAGAATGCAGTACTTGTTGTTGATGAAGAAGGTAATCCATTCAGCAAGAATGAAATCGTAGATATGCTGAAAAGTGCAGTTAAGGATGGAGATTCACCTTGGGATGTGGTAGTAGAACCAGGATACATTCCAATGGGTAAGATTTACATCGATGATGATGGTTCAACTTCAATCAGGATGGAAGAGAACCTCTCAGGGTATGACATCGATATGGATGAAATCGAGAGAAGACTTGAAGACCTTGCAGGGTATTGGACTCCGATATTTGAATAACGGAAGTTTAAACCACCTACACTGGGCAACTCGAAAGGGTTGCCTTTTTAATTAAAAAGAATTGGAGGAATGAGAAGTGTTAGTAGTTACGGTGCAGAATAGACAATTTATTGATAAATACTTGGCTGGCGAAGAAGTTGCACCTCACTGGACGAGAAGTGTTTTTGTAGAGAAAGAGCTTGCAGTACTGGAGAGAATAATTATTCAGGAAGGCGAGAGAAAAGGAATAGATTTATCTAAGGGTATGTTTTGGGCTTGGGCAAGAAATCCCTTTTATGAGTTTCAGCAGAAATCAGCTTTTTATGACGAGAAGGCTATGGATGTATTGATATTGGACTTACCTGTTTCTGAGATGGTTTTGTCTGATTTTGATGTTTGGAATGAAATTATGGACGATGTATTGTTGGGAAAAGGTGTTTCTTTTAAAGATGTGGCTAGATTGTTTGATGTTAACCTAATTCGTGATAAGCATTGTGTTCAGGCTTGTTTCAAAGAGTTCAGGAAGGAACAAGTTGTAGATAAGATAAGATATGTCGATTTCTTGAAGAGTTTATCTTTTGTGAGAAACTTTGGTGTTTATGATTAGATGATGTGAGAAGAATTTGAAGAGAAACGCTCGGGTACAACTTTAGAGAATTTAGGAAAATTTAGGAAGTTTGCAAAATTGAAAATCGTTTTAAAGGTGGAAAATCGCTCTTGTGGGCGATTTTTATTTTGGGGTGCGTTGTGGTAGCAGAGTTTGGTTTTTGTCGGTGTGTGCGTGTGTTTTGGGGGTTAAAATTGGTTTTGTTTTTCTTGCCCTTGTTTGGTGTGGTTTTTGGGGTCTGTGGTGTTCGGTGGGGGATTCTGAGGAAGAAATAGTGATATTTCTTTCCTAGAAAGGTTAGAAGTGTAGAAATTTTTAGGAGGTGGTTGTAGTTGTCTGTGAGAGTTTGTTATGCTAGTTGCAAGGAGGATTTGGGTGGTTTGTGAACGACAAACTGGGTATGACTCTAAATGAGTTTTAGACAAATGCAAATTTAGAAATTGAAAAGAAATATTTAGATTAAGGAAAGAAAAAAGTTAGAAATAGACAAATGTAAATTTAGATTTAGGAAAAATCACCTAAAAATAAAAATGAAATTAAAAATTGGTAAGAGATTGTACTGTGTAAGGTTACGATTTTGGTTCGTTTTGTTATTTGCAACTATTATAGTAGTGTCTAGCGTGGTTATGTGCCTTGCTGATGCGAAAGAAGGAAATTCTGTTTGTGGTACGATTAGAAACATAAAAGGAATACCCCAGACGATTCAAACTAAAGTGGTAGTAGATAAAAAAGTAGAGAGTGCTACTGAGGAAGTAGATGAAAGTCAGAAGGAAGAAATAGAAAAACCTCAGGGTACAGGCTTTGGCTTAACTTTTGGAGAGGAGAGTTGTGTAAAACCTTATATGGATTTTAGATGTGTAACTTCTCCTGAGAGTGAACAGTGGAAACTTCTACACAGTGAAAATTGTGTTAGTAATGGAAATGGTTTGATGAATGTTGACGGTTATTATTGCGTTGCAATGGGTCAGAACTTTGGTAGTATTGGAGACCGTTTCATTGCAGTTTTGGAGAAAGATAATGGGGAAAGATACGAAGTTGGGTTGATAATGGCTGATGCTAAGCAGATGTGTCACACTCGAAATTGTGAAGGCTGGGTAGGTGTTAATGGTCATGTATTTGAGATGGTTGTAGATACGGAACTTTTACACCCAACTGCTAAAGTTATGGGAGATTGTAACTATGTTCCCGAGCTAGAGGGTAGGGTTGTTGAAATTAGAAAACTTTAACAAAATTGAGGTTGGACTCTTAGAAGGGGGTTCAACCTTTTTTACTTGTATTGTCTTAGGGTTAGAAAACTGTTAAACTAAATTTAACGGGAAACGGAAGTAGTATTTATGGAGGTATTTAAATGATAAAGATGAAAGGTGTTAACCAAAGTAAAGAAGTGGTTAACTTTACAGAAGAATTATTTAACAACATAACAAAAGATTGTGAAGTAGCAGTAAAACGCAGTATTGATTGGCTAATCTATTACTCAAGAAGAATTAACATCTTTACGACGAAGGCTCTTGAAAATGGTAAGGGTGATAAGCCAACTCTTATAAAGTATGTGGTTTTCTTTAAGAATGTAGAAGGTTTTACTGGAGATATAATAGCCTATCTAGATATGCGTAAGAATTCTGTTGTTACAGTTGGAAGTTTTGAAGATGGTGAGATATTTGTCAGTGGTGCTGAAAACATTGATGACCTTGAAGAGGCTACAGCCAAATATGAGAAAGTATTTAAGGATTTACAGGAAAAAGGTGAACTAAAACAGTGTGGTTGCAGTTTTGTTTATGATGTTGAAGCTTAGTTGCTTAGTTGGGAAAATAGTGGTGACTTCATAAGTAAAGTTTTAGAAACAGGAAAAATAAATTTAGAAGTAGAAAATTGCAAGAGCTTAATTTCTTTCGTTGGAAGTTTGTTTCTTGTGGTTCTTGTGTGTTTGTTTGAGGTGGCTGAGAACCTTGAAATTTGTGGGTTTTGAGGGAGTCCGATGATTTGGGCAGGTGCGAGTTTTTGTGGAAAGGTATCTATCTGCTCAAGAAGTCGGAGAGAGTGGGAATTTTGTGAGAATAGGTAGAGACTTTGATTAGTTGATGCTAAGACGGGGGTGTGAGTACCGTTGAGTTGTCTTTGTTGAGAAAGTTCCTTTGAACACGGAAAAGAAACTTGGGTACGGTCAGTTAACTGCATTTTTAGAAGATGACAAATGTAAATTTAGAAAATGGAAAAGAGTTTTAACTGAATGATGTGTATTGAAGTACGCTGAACTTTGAATCAAGGCTCTCTTTTAGTTTATTCGTTTGAGTGGTGTTATTGGCGATTTTGATGGGTTGCTTTGTGTGGTTTGAGTTGAAGATTGTAGATTGTTAGTTTGTGCTTTAAGTAGGTCGAGGTTAGGTCGTTTGTGATTTATTGATTTCAGAAACGAGCAGGATTGGGTATGGATTAAGCTTATTTGAAGTGAGAGAAGTGGTTGCTAAAAGTTGCGTTTCTTTCATTTGTTTTGTGAGAGTATTTATTTGTGGTTTAGACGGTTCGAAGTTTGCTTGTTGGTTAACCTCGAATCAAATTGGTTTCTAGTGTGGTTAGATGCTTTGAAGTTGGGTTAAAAGAACCTTGTTATTTGGTCGAGGCTTTTAATGTTTGAAATGAGAGCTTATTTTGTTGGATTTCTTGGTTTGAAAAAATTGGCAGAATCTTGGGTGTGTGTTTCTTTTTCCTGAAATTCGTTATGTTTTGTGGGTTTGAAGGCAAAAAGAGAACTGCGTTTTGGCGATTGTTTGAGTCAGTTGTTGGGGTCGGTTGGTGAAATTTTCACGGTGGTTTTAAGAAGCTTAGTTTTGGTTTTAAAATTGGTTTGATGAGATGCTTGGTTGAAATATCTTTGTTTGTTTCTCTTTTGTGGTTCAAATTTTGTTTGATGGTTTAGGTTGTTGGTTGTTGGTTCTAGATTGATTTGTCTTTTAGAATGTGATTTTGTTCCTTTATTGAACAACTGTTAATTTAGAAAAAGACAAATGTAAGTTTAGAAATTGAAAATTTGTTGTACTTGGAGGGAAAATGGTTAGTTTTTTTAAGAAGATGAATAGTGCTACTGCTGAGTTAAAGAAGCAGGGGAAGTGGAATCGCTTGGAGCTTGTTGAAGAGTTGAATGAATTTGTGAGAGGTTGTTCTTGGTCAAATAACAAACACCGAGTGGGTATGGTTTCAATGACTTTGGAAGGGTATGATGACGCATTTATAGGAGCAAGTTTAGGGATTTCAGAGAGTACTGTAAGATATACCAGAGCCCAGTTGAGTAATCGTCTTTGGGATTTGTTTGGGGGCGATTTCTTTGAACACTTGGTAAATGACTCGGATGATATGGTTATTTGTCGTGCTAAATTGGATTGGGTTAAGTTGGTTCAAAATGGTGATGTTCTAAGAGATTTATTTCTTCCCAACATTGCAATTCAATTGGAGAAGGTGTATAATAATAACAAATATGAAATAAAGGACTGTAAGGAAGAAGTAAAATTCCTTTTAGACTACTCAAATGCGAGAATTAAAGAGAGGTTAAACAGCTTAGACACTGACAAGTTGGCTTATATTGGCAGTTTGTTGAGTGGTAAGAATGGTGCTAGCAACATAACTGAAAAAGAGATGAGCTTGTATAACCTATTTAAAAGTGGAGGAAAGAAGTGAAATGATTGCTCAGGTTTTATGCAAGGACGTTTTTAAAAGAGAGAAGTTTAACACTTACTCAGAATTGGTTTTTTCTCTTGCTTTAGCGAGGGAATGCAATCGAAGGGGTATGGCATTTTCTTTTGAAGGAATGCATATTGACTTTGAACATATACCTGGAAAAGTATCTGAAGTCTTTTGGTGGGCTTGGAAGAAGGATTTAATTGAGGGTGTTGACAGCGAAATGTTAAAGTTTGAAAGAACTATTCTTGAAGAACCTTTTGACTTCAGGTCGATGGATTGGATTTCTTTGGTTGGAGATAATCTATTCTTCGAAGAGGGTGGTAAACTTATTTGGACTGAAAAGTGGGCGAGAGACCACTACCTGTTTGAAAATTCCTTAGATGAAATGGATATTTTTGATAGAGCTGGTGCGTTTCCGTTAACTCTCTTGTCGGTTGTTGCAAAATACTTTTTAGACTTGCTTTTGGGTTTAGAGGGTCGAGAGTTGGTTGTTAGATTGGATGGTTTTAAGGCTCAGTCACCTGTTAACTACATTAATCTTCTTCAGCTGAGAAAAGAGAACAAGTGGGTATGCAAGTTCCTTACCTTTGAGTTAAATGACCTCTCTGAGAAGATGGATTTGGAGTATTCAATCTTTTGTGATGAGTCGAATTCAACAGGAAAGCATAGAATTTACTCTGTTAAGGAGAAAAAAGGAATCATAGAAGGGTACGGCATCAAGGAAGGAAGTACGCTAGTTCTTTGGAAAAGGAAGGGTATGAATGTTAAAAATCCTTTTGGCAGACTTATAAGTGCATCAATCGTTGTCGTTAGGTCGATTGGCGAGATAAGTATGGTAGTTGATTCCTATGCTTTAGCTAAAACCAATGAAGAGTTCATTGAAGATTATTATGATACCGATGAGCGAGTTAGAGATGTTGAGTTGAATGTAAAGAAGAATCTTCCTTGCAGGAGATTTGAACTCTCTTATTTTGGATTGGGCATTGAGGAATGTTTTTCCACCGATGATGAGTATTTACTCTGTAAGCTAGATAAAACTGAATCAACAATCAAATTGGTTAAGGTTGGTGGTATGACAGCAAGGCGAGTTATGAAGGCTTACGATGTTGTTCATTGGATTTTCTCTCAAAATAATGTTGATTTTGATGAAGAATGGTTTAAAAAGGAGTATTTTGGTACTGAGATGCCTTTATGGTCTTTAGCTACGAGTGGTTCTTGCTAAACATATGGGTATGGTTTTAACGAGAATAATTGTATATTTAGAAATTGACAAATGCAATTTTAGAAAATGGAAAGGTTGGTAAAAGTGTCAAACGAAACTAATGTTTTTGATAAGTTGATGAATTACTCCTCTTCACAAACAAAAAGTGAAGTGAGTGAAAGAATAAAAGAGAAAAAGGCAATGAAGCCAACTGAGAGGCTAATTGCGAATATTGTAGATGAGAAGTTTAACATGGACCAACTTGAAGGTATACTAAAAGAAAAGAACGATATGTTAATCATTTCTTGTGCAGGAAGTGGTAAGACAACTTCTTTGAACTTTAAGGTAATTTATGATGTGCTGAGTGGCGATGCTACGAGAGATGTTGGTGTTAATGGCAGGTCTGTTCGAGTACCTGAGAAAATTTGGGTAGGTACATTCTTAAAGACAGGTGCTGAAGAGTTGAAGAACTCTATGAAGAAGTGGATAAGAAAGTTTGGAATAACTGATTTTGCTGAGAGCGTTCAGTTTTCTACGATGCATGCTGAATTTAGGAGAGCTTTGGTAAACTTGGGTGTAAAGCCAGATATTATCTCTTCAAAAGATAACACGGGTTTGTTAAAGAAAGTATGCAATGGGTATGCCATTCGAAATGAAAAGGGTAATAATCTAAATGCAGAAGATATAAGTAACCTTGAAACTGCACTATCTTATACCAGAAATCGTCTTGATGAGAAGAAGTATGAAAATCGTGTCTATAAAGATTTTCGCATGAATGCTGATTTGATTGATTGGGTTTTGAGGGATTGGAAGGCTGAAAGGGTTGCTAAGAACTGTATGGATTTCGAGGATTTGCAGGAGTTTCTTTATGAAGAGTGCTATGTGAAGGAGAACGAGAAAGTAATTAACTACCTTGCAAGTCGCTTTAACTTTATCTATTTGGATGAGTTTCAGGATACATCACAAATTCAGTATGCTTTGATAAAGGTTTATGCCTCACATTGCAAGAAGATTATTGCAATTGGAGATGATGACCAGACTATCTATAGTTGGAGGGGTAGTGATAATAAAATTATTTGTGAGGACTTTAGGGAAGACTTTTCTCCTGTTATAAAGGAACTTTCAGTAAATTATAGATGTCCTGAAGGGATTTTAGATGCTATTATTCCAAGTATACAGAAGAATACTCAGCGTTATGAGAAGTCTTTAAAGGCATTCAAAAGTGGTGGTGAGTTGAGGGTTGGTTATTTTCCAAATTACCGTACAATGTGTAATTCTTTGTATGAAGAGGTTAGAAAAGATGTTATAGGTGGTAAAAAGGTTACAGTGCTTTGTAGAACCAACTCAGATGGTTTAGCACCTGCTCTATTATTTGATTTGAAGGGAGATATTAAGTTCTCTATATCAGGAAAAGATATGACCTTGAATAGCTATATCGGAAGGCTCTGTGTGGGTATGGTTCGCTTATTCACAGAGAAGTCGAGTGTCGATGTTAAAAGGGCATTGGAAGCTTTGACTTGGGAGACTTATGAAGTGGGTACACTGATGAAGGCTTGCAAGCAGAGGAATATGTCATTTTGGCAGTTGCCTGAGCGTGATATTGCTTATTCTTGTCCGAGTATTGTTGATATTCTTTTGGCTTGGAAAAAAGTTCGAGAGACAAGTGGTGAGATTGAGTGTTTGAAGTTCATTTTGAAATATTATAGAGATGTGGTTTTTGTAAAACAAAATCAATTCAACACTACAACAAAGGCAGTAATCGACTCATTATTGGTTGTCTTGGAGAGTGTAAAGTACAATTCTGTTGACGATTTCCTTTGGGAGATTGAAGAAATAGACGATAGATTACAGGCGAAACTGGGTAACTATGTGAAAGGAGCAAGGGTAAGGATTGCAACTGTTCATGAATATAAGGGTAAAGAGGCTGATTCAGTGTATGTTTGGAATGATAGTGCAGGTAATTTCCCTTATACAAAGAATGGTGAAATAGATAAAGATGAACTTGAAGAAGAAAGAAGAGTTCACTACATAGCTTGTACTAGAGCTAAAGAGAAGATGACAATCATGGCACAAGAAGGTGGTGGTCAGTTCTTAGCTGAAATGGATTTAAGTGGTGCAGGAAGAGTTGAACAGATTAGAGAGCTTAGTGGTAGTTTAAGAAAAGGTTTAGGCAGTGCAAGTTCAGCTTTCGAAGAAGTATCTATGGAAGAGTTGGAACAAATGGGTATGATTGTAGAAAATCAAGAGTTTATAACTGGCGACGAAGTTCCAGACGAGTTGCCTGAAGAAAGATGGCAACAGATGATGGAAAGCGAGTATTTAGATTTTGAAAATATTGAATAGTGGGGTGAAATGGTGAAGAAGTACTATCACGCAACAAACTATGCTAACTTCTCAGGGATAATGGCTCAAGATGTTATAAAAGCTGGTATTGACGGGGGTGTTTACCTCTGTGAGACGGCAAAAGATGCTTGTAAGTTCTTGGCTATTCGAGGCGAGAAGGTGGTCTATGTTTTTGAAGTAGAAGTTAATGAGAGTCAAATGGTTGAAAGTTTTGACCATGATGAGAATTACTTTGGTTGTAAGGCATATCTTTATTTAGGAAATATTCCTTACTCAAAAGTAACGCAGGTTTTAGTATTTAAGTAAAGTTAGGAGGGTATAAGATATGCTAAAGGTAAGAGGAAACATGAATAATTTTGGTGAGATATTTGCTACTGTGAAGATTGATGAGTATGGTTCACCACTGTATAAAGACAAGTTTTCAATGCTTTTTGGACATAGAAAAATGAAAAATGTCAAAAAGGATGGTGTCTTCTATATGCAAGATATTGAAACTGGAGAACTTATTGAGGGGGATTGGATTGACCTCGTCGAGGATTTGAATGAAGGGTTTGAAGGTAAGAGTTTAGAGAGTTATCTTTTTGGTGAGAAGAGAAGGGGTATTTCAATAGTATCTAGAAACATTCCAGATGAACTAAACTCCAAGTTTATTGAACTGGCTCAGAATCGTGTTATATTTTGTCCTTTAGTAAGTAGAGGGGTCGAGGCAACACATAGATTTGGGGGTCAAGGTTGTGATATGAGTGGGGAGCTTTATCTTCTTTTAAAAGGGTACAGCTTAGAAAAAGAAATGGCGTTTACAAGTGGGCACTTTTCTCGTGAGCAAAAGGATATTGAAGAGACCTTAAGTAACCGTAATGCTCACTTAAATCGTGCTTATTTGTCACAATTGGTAGATTTGGAAGTTAAGTATACACCAGTTTACGGTTTTACAATAACAAGAGAGGGCTTAGTTAAAGTGGGAAAAGTATTCGTTTTGTAAAGGTTTATTTAGAAGATTAAAAGAAAGTAATTAGAAACAGAAAAGTTTTAAACAGAGGTGAACAGATTGGAATGGAATGGTAGAAAAATAATTCTTGACAATTTAAGAGAAGAACTAAGTGCATACTCAGTAGACATTCAAGATGTTGTACGAAGTGCTATTCTTGATGGCATAGAGTTAGGAAGCTATGTCGAAGAATGTAGAGAAGACCCTTGGAGATTGGAACAAATAAGACTCCTAATCAAGGAAGATTTGAAAGAAGAAGTGGGTACGGATTTGAGTGGGTCGATGCTTTATAAAATCCGTTGTCTACATAGAGAAGGTCATAACATCGAGGGGTTGAAGAAGTTATTGGCGAGTGGAATGGAAGATGAGTATGCTGAGATAGCTTTGGATTGGCATTCAAAAGGGTATGAGCTTAAGGGTTTAAAAATCTCTTGGATACCTAGGCATCTGTTAGACATATTTGAAAAAGGTCTAATGGCTAAGATGGATATGCGAGAGTTTAATACGGGTGTAGCTTATGATAAAGAATATCTTCTTGCTTTAATGAGATTGCAGTGTGACGGTAAAAGTTGTAAACTATTTGTAGATGGAACTTGGGATTTGAAAGTTTTACAGTTGATAGAGGCTAAAGCTGGAAACCTTAGACCAAATGAATGGGTAGAACTTGAAAAAAGGTTAAGAAAAGATTTGGATTTACAGCAAGTATCTGAACTTATTAACTGTTGTAAACAGGGTATGGGTTTAGCTTGGATAGGTGAAAACGAGGTTTACACAGCAAAACACCTTGGGTATATCCGTAAAGCCTTTGAAAAGAAGTTAGATTGGAAGAAGCTTGTAGGGGCAGGTAAAAGCCTTACAGAGGTTGAAGAAGCCTATAATTCAATGTTAGCTGAAAAAGGAAGAGTTCTGTCAGGAAGATTACATAAATTTTAGGAGGTAAAAAATGTACTTTTGTAACTTAGTTGGAGATGCAGGAATCGGGACGATAGAGCGTGGTAAGGGGTTGAAACCTTTTGTTAATGAACATACAGATGTTACCTTTAAAGGTGGTATTGTTGAAGAGGAAGACTGCATTCGAGTAGTTGAAGGTGTTGACGGTCAGTTTGGAGAGTTAGGTATCAGTGTAGAAGGCTTGGAAGACAGCGAAGAAAATCCTCTAATTTGGGTACTTTGTAGAGAGGCTTTTCCTTGTGTAAGGTTGGAGAACTATTTTAAGCACATTGTAGTTGGTGATGACCTAGTTCTCATCTGCCTGATTAGGGGAGCAATGGACTTTGGTGGAACAGTACTTGAAAGAGGTATTAGAGAGGATATTAAAGTTGAGATAGAGCATAGAGTGCTACTTGACAGCAAGAAGCTTGCTGAAATATCTAACTTTGAAGACAAGGAAATCGGAGCAAGCAAGGAAGGGTACGGCATCAACGAAACATCAATAAAGGTTTCTAAGAGTGCTGAAAGTCCTCTCACAAGTTCAAGAATAATTAAGAGTGGCTATGTTTTAATAGACCGTCAAGGTTTCCAAAATAAGCTGAAAGAGAAACAAGAGGCTGATAGAAAGGCACTTGAGAAACAGAGAGAAAAAGAAGCCAAGGAAGAAGCTTTAAGGGTTGAAAGAGAAGAGGCTCTCGAAAAGGAAAGAGCTTTGCGAGAAGCTAAGAGAAGGAAGAAATTAACTGAAGACTTGGAAAAAGCATCGAAAGCCGAGATAGGTGAGAATGGTGCTAACTTGGGTGCAATGGCATTTTTAAAGTCAGTAGGAAAATAAACAAGATTGGAGTTGGATTTAAATGTGGCGAACAGGAAGAACTGACAGAATTGCGAAGAAGACAATTAGACAGTTTACAAGTGGAGAAGGTGTAACTAAAGAAACAATTGGAAGTGTTGTATTGGAGATGATGAAGCCTCAAAAAGAAAGGGTTCTGCGTCAATGTCAAGAACACAATCAGTGGAAGATAGAACAAATCTACGGAAAGAAAAAGGGTAGGTATCTAACAGACGATAATTACACCTTAAAATCACTAATGGTTCTTTGCTATTCGATGAAGTTCAAGAATGATGTTCTAAATGACCTTAATGGAAATATAGTTTGGAAAGAGTATGGAAGGGCTTATTCAGGAAGAACTCTGAAATTGATGGTTGAAAATGGTGAATTCGATTGGCTTTTAGAAGATGAAGAGTTTATCGATATAGTTGAAAGGCTGTTTAACTTGGGTAATTGTGGTGTTTGTCCAGTCGATAGAGAAAAGTGGAAGAGAAAGAGCTATTCAATGTCACTGGACTTGCCGACAATTTTTTGGAATGCAGATAACAATATGGATATGTTGATGGAGTTGCATTGGGAATTGGGTAAGCCTTTGGGTATGGAATTCAAAGAAGCTTGTCTATTCGAACTCTTGAGAGGAGATTATAAGGATTTCCTAAAAGATGTTTTAGCTGATTTGACAAGTAGAGAAGAATTCATGCAGAAACTATTGGACGAAGCTATAGAAGAAGATAAACAAAATATATTGGAGAAATAATGGCATTAAGAAGAGATTCTGTTAACTTAACAGCATGTGATAAAGATTTAATAAAAGTACCTCAAAAAACTGAGTATTGGGGTTTAGATTTGGTAGAGAAGGTTATAGCGGGCTTTAGTAAAGAAAAGCCCGTTTTAGTGTATTTTGACCCAGATGTAGATGGTTTAATTGCTGGCTATCTAGCAGTTAAGTTCTTTAGCAAGCTGGGTTTTCCAATCAGAACACACATCAATTCAAATAGAGAACATGGTTTTAAGTTGCCAGCAAAGGCTGTTAAGGGGTACGATATTGTAGCTGTAGACTTCGATATGAGCAAGGAGCAGATTATGGAGCTTGTTAAAGAAGGTTGCAATGTTTTATTGATGGACCACCATGATAACGATGACGAACAAATTTACTACAAGGGTGAGAATGGTTGTATGGGTCTTTGCATAAATAATCAAGATTTAGTTAACCCAGAAGAAGGACGATATCAGAGTGGGGCAGGGGTAACTTATGAGACTCTATGTCAGGTTGGAGAAAAGTTCTTCGACAGTATGGAAGATTGGTTCGACTGTGATGAGAACAGGGCTTTGGTGGGTATAACTTTACTCAGTGACAGTAGAGATATATCCAGTGAAAGGGCGAGAGATTATTTAAGAATACTTTACAACTATGAAATTGAACCTATTATGGTAGAACCAAGAAGATTGAAAAAACCTAATGATAAAATTAGACAGTTGCTATATTCTGCTTTACCTGAGAGAGATTTTAATTTTGGTATGCCAAATATGTGTAGGGAGTTTATTGACTTTAATTTAAGCCCAGCTCTTAACTCATGTTTTCGTTTTGGAAAAGAGCGAGAGATGGTTAGGATGATATTAAGCAATCAGCTTATAAAGGTAAATCAGTTTCACCCGAAGCAGAGAGAGTTCGTGAATAAGTTGGTTGAATGGCGAAACATTACCGAGAAGGATAATGTAAGGTTCGTTTGGCTTGATGAGGATAGCTTGGTTGGTGGTAAGAGTGGTGACCCAGTCATAATGACAAACTTTATTGGTTTATTAGCTAATAAGAGCTTGGTTGTAGATGGTGCAAGGAAGTCAGTAATCTGCTTTGTAAGAAAGAGAGGGGAAGACGGCTCTGTAGAGATAACTCGTGGTTCTTTCCGAGGAAGATCTGATGGGGTACGCTATAAGGACTTTTTAGACCAGTTTATGGTTGCCGAAGGACATCAGGGTGCTTTTGGAATTAAAAAGCTGGAATTCTCTAAGATGGATGAAATCGATAAGGCTTGTGCAGAGGCAGAGAAGAATTTCAAGAACAAGGTTAAGGTCGTAAAAGTTGAGAACCTTAAGAAGTTTCTAAGTAGCGACAAGGGTAAGAATCTTGCTCTCGCAAATGACTACTCAAAAAACAGAGACCAGATTGGTATTCTCTATACAGGTAGGAATGCAGTAGTAATCAAAAGAACTGAGAAGTTTCTACTCTTGGAGATTGATGGTGTTCACGTTCGTTGCTTTACACCTGATTTAACCGTTGATAAGGGTGTTATAAAAACAACAGTGAGTAGAGGTGTTATTGAGTGCACTATGGAACCTCTTCAAGGATATTGAAGCCTAGGTGGGTATGGTGTATAATAGAATATGAAGAAAATGTAAAGTTGTTGGTTATGTATGAATTTGGTGTTTAAAACAAAACAGTACATAAACTGCAACTTTTGAACTAGACAAATGTAAATTTAGAAACAGAATTGTTCTTTATTTAACTGTGTTTGTGCCAGTTTGGTTTAGTAGTGTCGCTTACTCTTGTTTGTGGAAGGTGGATTGGAAGGAGTTTAAAAATGAAGTGGGGAGTTGGAGACCATTCGTACGCAGAGAACTTACTCGGTTTGGGAAAAGAGAGGAAAGAGATTTTAGATAGCAGAATAATCGATGGTGAGAGGATTTTCTTGGTAGCTATTAGACGCTCTAATGGTCATATTAAGAATTACCAAATCGAGACAGAAGACGGAACGGTAATTTATAAAGAAGCTTGCAATATTTTCAAGGGATATTTAAACGAGAGGAAGATTCAAGAAATAGTAAGGCAGAATTTTAAAGATAATGAAGGAGAACTTTAGAGATGAGAAGGCTAACATCAGGCAGTGAAGATATCTTCATAGGTGGGTACGATTGCTTATGGTATGTAGAAGATGTTCGTTTGGTTGGGAAAGGAATAACCTTGGTTCTTGCACAGCAGGAGGGTTCATTTGAACCAGATGGTTTGTACTTGGAAGTAACTGAATATGGTGAAGTGCTGAGGGAGTTGTATGACTACTACGATGTATAATAGAGTGGGTACGGCTTAGGAAAATAATTTTTAGGTTAAGAACAATATAGAAATAGATAGGAGAATGTAAACGATGGTAGAAGGAAAAGCTAAGTTGGTAATTGATTTAGGAAACTCAGAAACGAGAGTAATCACTCAATTTGGTGGTAAGTCTGTTTTAACAGTGTTACCAAATATGATGAGTGATTTAACTGATGGAGCAGTAGCCACCTTTATGAAGTCTGAGGACTATAATGAAGAAACATCCAGAATCTTTGAATATAAGGGTGTAAACTACTGTAATGGTGAACTATGTGAGAAGGAATTTGGTGTAACTGCAATGACACCAACTGCTCTTTTGAAGAAGTATGACACCCTAATATCTGAACTAAATATTCAGAACGCTTTCAGACAGGGTTTTGAATCTGTTTCAAGAATCGCTAATTGTGATATGCAGAGTGTCGATGTTGAGTGGGATGTAACTGTACTTCTTCCCCCAGAAGATATTGAAATTGGAAGTAAGGTAATAAGTAAGAAAATACAGGGTATGAAAACTCTTAACTTCAAGATGCCAGAGCTGGTGAAAGTATTGAATGTTTTGAGTGTTAAGGTGTTACCTGAGGGTTTTGCAGCTTTCATAGGCATACTATTCAAAAGTAAGTCAGCCATTAGAACTGAGTACAGCTTTTTAAGAAATGCTACTACTCTGATTGTAGATATTGGTGCAGGAACCACAGATGTAATCATAGTAAAAGACGGTAAGGCTCTTCAGAGCTCAAGATTCACTGTAGAAATCGGTGGAAACAATGTACATCAGATTGTAAGGTCAAAGTTGAAGAGAAAAGGAATTGCTCTCCCAAGTTCTACTGTGAGAGAAGGAGTAGAAACAGGGGTAGTTAAGAATGGCTCAAGAGTGGTTGAAATTGCAACTGAAATTGCTGAAGCAAAGGATATGGTTGCAAGTCAGCTTGTAGACGCTATTCAGATGTTCTTTGAGGGTACGATGTATCCAGTAGGAATGATTGAATATGTTCTAACTTGTGGTGGAGGAGCTGAAAAAGGAAATGTTGAGGGTGTTAAGCCTATGGCAGAATACTTAATCAGTTATATGAAGAAGCTGTCACCAGATATGGAACTTGTAAGTGACCTTGTTGAGGAATATAAAGAAGTTGGAATCAAGGCAAAGATGCCTGAAGGAAGAGAGAAGATAAGCCCAAGGATGTACAACATCATTGGTGCAAACATTCTGAGCTAAGGAAAACTGGGTAGGGATAAAGAGGAGACTTGTGTGAAAGCATATATTTCAGGACTTCCAATGGAGGCTAAAAATTTAATAGAGGAAGCAGTAGCTGAGGGTTATGGTGGTTTAGCAGAGGTTGAAGAGCTGAACAAATCTGAGCTTGTCCCATTAGTTAAGGCTGGATTAGAGAGTCCTGAGGTTTGCTTGATGATACTAGATGCTAGCTCTGAGAAGGCTTGTTCTGTTCTTGGTGATTTGAAAGTATTGGGTGGTGAAAAGTATCATTCTTACGGGACAGATGAGGACTTAGTCCTTTGGTTAAATGAGTATTTGGGTACGGAGTTAGTTGTTCCAGAAAAATTAGAAGTAAATGTTTCCGAGGAGATAGTGGGTGAGAATTTGGTTAGTTCTGCACCCGATTTCTCGTTATGGGAAGAGCGTTTGGCATCTAAGGACAGCTTAATAAGCCAGTTGAAAGCCCAGATTTCCGAGATGAGAGAGGTTGTTGAAAGCTGTTCTACTGGAAATACAGGTGAGTTAGAGGATGCTAAAGCTGAGATACTAGATTTAAAATCTCAAATCTTAGAACTTAAGAAAACGCAGGGTACGATATCAAATGATGCCGAACTAGTAAGAAAAATCGAAGAGTTGAAGTTGGATAACTCAGCGTTGAAGTCGTCTAAAGACTCACTCAAGAAGGAATATGAAAGCATTAAAAATGAGTTACTTGATGTAAAAGCTAACCGTAGCCAGATTGCATCAACAATTATAAGTAAGGATAAACTTATTGAAGAACTTAAGGGCGAACTTGCAGTTGCTGGTGTTTCTGCAAGTGAGTTAAGAGAACTTAGAACGGAAAATGCAAGGATTACAATAGACTTAAACCACAAAGCTGAACAGTTAAAGGTTAAAGATTCGGAAATTCTCGGGTATTTAAAAGAGCTCGATTCAATGAGAAAAAATACTGTTGGTCAAGATAAGATTAAACAGTATCAGGAGAGGGCTGAAGAATGGAAAGAGAAGTTTACCATTTTGGATAGCGAAGTTACTGGTATTAAAACGGAGTTAAGCGAATCTAAGGAGATGGTTGCTGAACTTGAAACAAAATTAAATTCCGTAGAAGCGAAGAAATTATCTTTGGAAAATGATGTGGCTCGGTTAAGTGATGACCTTGGAAAAGCTAACTCGATTAATTTGCAGTTGCAAAGTGAGATGGATAGTATAAAGGCTGAATTTGGTGGTCAGGAGAATCTTGGTGAGGTTTCAAAGGAACTTGCAGGCTTGAAACATGAGCTAGGTAGATTGCGAGAGAGTCCTTTTGTTAAGATTGGCGAGAAGGCTTTTGTAAAGAGTTCAGTAGGTATGGTATTAGATTTTGGTAAGAGACGATATGAAAATGTAAGTTTTGTATTTTCAGGCTGTGGTGCTTATTCAAAGGATACCTATGGCTTTATAAAAAATATGGCATCCTTGAGTGGAAGAAGTAATCCAGTTGTTATTGTAGACCTTTATTCGGACTCATCAATTGATTATGTAATGGGTATTGAGAAATTTAGGAATGCTGAAACTTGGTTTGAGAGTGGGGGTAGTTTTGACAGTTATCTCACACCAACAAAGTATAGAGGGGTTTCAGTTCTATCTTTTGGAAGTGGGTATGTAAACGATGCTTACTTAATGTCTATTGATTGGAAGAGAAGATTGTCTGAGCTTGAAAGTAGTGGATATAAGGCAGTAATCTTTGGTGGTTGCTTAGATTCGCTGGTCAGCCGTGCTATATTCGAGAGTGGGTATGGTTTAGCTGAAAAAACAGTATTTACAAGTGGGCTAGCAGTTCATCTAAGGGGCACGATGCGTTCACTAAAAGGCTTGAAGGGTGGAGCAAAAGATTGTGAAGTACTTATAACAAGTAAAGTTCCTCAGTTAGAGGGTTTATATAGAATGGCAGAAAGACAAATCAATTGTAGGTTTATTTAGAAGATGAGAGCGGAGAACTTAGAACTTGAAGTAAAACTCATATTAGTTAAGGAAAAGGTAAAATGAGCAGAAAAGTAAGTATTATGGTAGATGTAGATGAGGCTCTATACACAGAAGTTATTGAGCCACATAAAAAGAATAGGAGTTTTTCAAAGTTAATTTTGAAGCTATTAGAAGGCTACCAGCAAGATGAATATGTCAATGCTTATGGTAATGATGTTGTAGCTGAGTTGCAGGCTGAAGCAGATAACGCATTCCAATCATCAATTGACAGTATGAAAGCTACAATGATAAATATGGAAATCCTTAAGGAAGAGGCTGAGATGACTTCAGAAGAAGGTATTGACTCTTTTAACACAGGAGAGTTTAGAGCAGGTAGTGGAGTCGAAACAGATATGGGTGATGGACTTGGCTCTGAGAGACTTCAAAGGATTGAAGACGAGATATGCGAGATGAAGAAGTCTAATGCCGAGGTTATGAGTGCTTTAAACTTGATTTTAGGTAAGCTTGATGGTGTAGAGCTGGGTACGAAAGAACATGAAAAGGTGGTTGAAAAGGAAGAAGAGGGAGAAGTCATTGACCTCTTTGGACTACCTGCTCCTATTGAAGAGAAAGTTGAAGAGCCAGTTGAGGATGCTGAGAATGCTGAGAAGGAAGAAGATACTGTAGATAACGGAGAAGCTGAAGACTTACTAAGTGGCTTGACTGATGGTATGATTTTCAGCTACTAGAAGAGATTAAATTAATTTAGAAAGGTAGTTTTGCAGTGAAAGTAAATAATACTGGTAGAGCACCAAAGAAAAAAGTTGAATATAAAATGAATGAAAGAGGTATAAACACCTCTTCAAGAAACGGTATGCATCGTAAAACAGAGTACTCAGGAGATGAAATGTGGCTTAAGGGTACGGATTATGATGCTAGCGTAGAGCCTATTACCAATGGAAAAATTGGTGATGGTCATATGAGTCCTGAAGTTAGGGCTATGATTGAAAAGGAAAAACAAGCTAAGGAAAAAGCTGAAGAAGATAAGAAGAAAAAGCAGAAACCTAAAGGAAAGAAACAGGTGCAAGAAAAGGTTAAAAAGGAGAAGAAGCCTTGGAGCAGGAAGAAGAAAATCTTCTTGACTGTGTTTTTAGGTCTGTTAGTCTTTGTTGGGATAGGCTTGTTTATGAGGTTTTATCTTTTTCCAGGAGAGATGAAAATAGATAAAAAGACAACTGGGCTATATCGGTTGAACAGTTGGAATTCTTCTGTAGCAAGCTTAAATGAAGACTCTTTGAAAGCAGATTTAGGTGGGGCTGAAAGTTATCTTGGTAAGGAGTTAGATTATGCTGGTGACTCTACAGATAGGGCTGATTTTATGGTTAATATGGCGAGTACTGTGAAATATGTGCCTGCTAAAGTCCCTAAGAAAGATAAACTGGGCAGGGATATGAAGAGGAAAGGTCAAGTCATATTGCAGGATTCTTGGTTAACAAGTGAAAATGAACCTGTGGAGTTGCAGTATATCGATTACAGCAAAATCAAATTTAGCGACGATGAAATTTCTAAAGCTTTGAAGAAAGATAAGGTTTCGGTAGACGATGAAAACTATAAAGAGAAACTAACAACAGTTTTCTGTAAGCTTATGAACAGCAAAGCTAAGAAGGGGTACGCCATTAAAACAGATAAAAAGTATGTTCCACACTTTAATAAGGTCAAAGGTGGGTATTTGATGGCTGAAAAGGAAGATATAACAATTGATAGTTTACTTTTCAGCAGTAAGGAATTTGACAAGTTGGTAAGTGACTTCTCATTGAAAGCATTGGAGCTACAGGTTGGTGCAGGAGGAGGAAAAGAAGGCGAAGAGACTGAAGAGTGGAAGGCTTGGAACGAACTCTCAGCCGACGAGAAGAAGGATAAGGAAGAACCACCAAAGTACGCAGGTAAAAAGGTAAACACAACTAAAGAGTGGGAAGATTGGAATAAGCTAAGTAAAGAAAAGAAAGAAAAAGTACCAGAACCTGAAAAATATGATGCTAAGTATATGATTGGTAAGGAGTGGTGTGGAGCTCATAGACTAATGACTGGCTTAGTAACAAAGACTGCAGGTGGTAAAGAAGTAAAGTTTAAAGTATCTGCTAAAGTGGGTGATGGTTCTTTTAAGACTCCAGCTGGAATGTCCACAGAGGTTGTAAGCTATGCATCTAAGAATGGTGGAAAAATAAAAATAAGGCTTATTGACTTTGGTGTTTCTAAGGAAGCTATTGATTGGTTAGAGAGTAAAGATGTAAGAAATAAGGGTTTGGAAATCAAATCTCCACTGCAGTATTGTTATGCAGTATTTGAAGTAACAAACCTAACAGGAAAAGACCTAAGCTTAAAGAATAATTCTTCTTTAGCTGATAAGAATGGTAATCCGATGGAGAGCTCAGGTTCAATGTTTGGCTTGCAGGATGAATTGAACTTGAAACCAGATGAAACAGGTGTAATTGAGACATGGGGAAGTTCTACTGAGTTAAACAAGCGTTACTTAATATGGGGTATGGATTTTGATGGAAAGAAAAAGCCAGTTTACTTTAGGGTATTGGCTGGTAACATTGATGATACTTCTGTAAGTAAAGGTGTATATGGTAAGGAAGAAAAACAAAAGTAGCTGAAGAAGGTTGTATTCAAAGTTGTAATTGTGTATAATAAAAATAAGAAGTTTTAGAAGTGTGGTTGCAAAATACTTCAATATGTGTTATAATAGAGATATAATCCTCTATTAAGATACCTGACGAGAGCAATCATTTCACTTCTTGTGAGATGATTGTTTTTATTTGTTTTAAAGAAGGAGATAGAAGTGAGAAGAAATTGGTTTAGTGAGTATGTAGATGGTGAAGTTCCTTATGAAGAGCTTGAGAAGATGGCATCAGAAGGGAGATTCCGAGAATGGGATTACGAAGCTTTTGACTTGGTAGAAACAGGATACGAAGATGTTGAAGACGAACTAGCAAAGTACACTGCTGAGAAGTATCAGAAATCAAGTGAAGCAGAGCAAAAGCAGATGATTGAAGACGTATTGGAAATTTACCGAAGTAGAGATGTATTTCCTATCAAGTATTTTAACGAGCTGGGTATGATGAACGAGGTTGAAAAGGTTATAAACTGCAATCTTGAATTTGAAGGCGATACAATTATGGGAGGAAGTGGTATTGGCACTGCATTGTGTAACTTCCTATTTCCAAATCTATTTGATACTCCATCACTTCATGATGTGGATAAGAAGGGTGCAGCGACTTGTATTGAGAAGTGGAATAACGATGAATATATGAGAAGAGCAATTGGATTCTGTTTCTCTTATAAGAATGGTAGTCCAACTCCAACAAGTATGTTTGCAGCTATAAGGCTTGTAGGAAGTTCTCCAACAAACTTCAATCCAGCGAGAGCTAAAGCACTCTATGAGCGTCTTTGTCCACCAGGAGGAACTATTTGGGATATGTCAACAGGTTTTGGGGGTAGGTTATTGGGTTGCTTAACCTCTAAGAATAACTACAAATATGTAGGCACAGACCCAAATGTTGAGTCAATGTGGCATACTCATCAGCTTGCAGAGTTGGTAGAGTCTGTTACAGGAAGAGAAGACTCGTATGAGTTGCACTGTGTGGGTAGTGAAGTATTTAGGGGCAAGCCAGAAAGTATTGATTTTGCTTTTACAAGTCCACCTTACTTCAATTTAGAGATTTATTCAGATGACCCAACACAATGTTACAACAAATTCCCAGAACTAGATGGTTGGTTAGAGGGATTTGTAAGGGGTACGATTAAGAATGTTGCATATATGCTGAAGAAGGGTTGTCTTTATGCAATTAACATCGCTGACTTCAAGGATGCAGGAAAAGATGTAGACTATGTAGATGAGTGGTGTAGGATTTCAGCAGAAGAGGGTATGCCATTATTTGATAGAGTATATCTTGGTGTTCCAGCAAGGGCTGGTTCAGCTCAGCAGAAGGCTGGAGAAGTGAAGAAAGAGAATATCTTAGTATTTAAGAAATTATAAGAGGAGCAGATATGAGTCAGAATCTTTACGATAACGAAAAGTTTTTTAACTTATACAAAGAGCTTAGGTGTAAAAGTAATAGCGCAAATAACCTAGAAGAAAAGCCAGAGTTATTTTCACTTCTTCCAAACCTCAAAGGTAAAAGAGTACTAGACTTGGGGTGTGGTTATGGAGAGTGGTGCAAAATTTACTCAGAAAAGGGAGCGAGATATGTTAAGGGAATAGATATTTCATCTAAGATGTTAGATGTTGCAAAATCAGAATGCTCACAGTTTAGTAATATCGAGTTTAGCCTGATGGATATGGCAAAACTTAATGAACTAGATGAAACTTTTGATGTTGTTGTGAGCTCTCTTGCAGTTCATTACGTAGAAGATTTTGAAAAGCTATGTAAAGATGTAAAGAAAATTTTAAATAAGGATGGAGTTTTCTTATTCTCACAGGAACACCCAATTTTTACTGCTACCAAAAAAGGTGTAACATGGCAAACGGATATAGATAATGTAGTCAAGGGCATGGTAGTTGAGGATTATCCAGAGTCTGGGAAAAGAAATGTATATTGGCTTGTTGATAATGTAGTAAAGTACCATAGAACATTTAGCGATATAATAAATGCTCTTGTAAAAGCAGGATTCCACATCATGCAAGTAAAAGAGCCCACAGTTTCAGATGAAGTAATAGAATTGAATAAGTCACTAGCTAGGTGTAAGCATGTGCCAGATTACTTGTTCGTGCTTTCCCAAGCTTAACAATGGGAGCTTTCAAGGAGAATTGAAATGGAGAGAAAAAGTAAAACATTTTTAAGTATTATTGGGGCTATAGGGACACTAATGGTGTGGGAAATGATTGCAGGTGGTTATTTCTTAAACAATATGGTGGTTTATCTTTTGGCTTTAGTAAATTGTACCTTAATATACTATAACTCAAATATAAATTTAAGCACATCGTATTTGCAGGGGAAGATGTGGTATACAAAGATTAACAGTGTTTGGGTTTCAGCGATAGGACTTACTCTTTCAATCGGAATGTGGGTATGGTTTAAAACTGTAAATAAAAATACACCAAGTGAGAGAGCCATAAATATAGCCTCAATTGTTATGTTTATTTCTTTTGCTTGTGTTTTCCTTGTTTATATAATAGAAGCTTTTTCCTTGTTAATTCTTAAAGTTTTAGAGATAAGAAACAGAAAAATTTCAGAGAGATTGAAATAGTTGTAGAAAAAGTGTAAACTAAGGGTAACTTGAAATTAATGGAGGTAAGTAAAATGAAACTATTGAAAGAATTGAATAAGCGAGTTGCTGAGAAAGAACTAAGTACCCTTAGAGAAGTATATGACTTCATAAAAGGTCTACCTAAAGTTAAGGAATATGAAGCTGAGGTCGGAGATGTTAATCTTGAAGATTGTAAAGATTTAGCAAGGGCTATTCGAATTTATGAGCGTCATTCGGTTACTGGCTTTGATTGTGGTTTCTTCGATATTATTGTAAACAGCGAGAACTGGAAAAAAGAGCTCAGGAATGCAGGGTATGGTTGGAATAAAGAGATGGAGAATCTTTATATCACAGACTCTAGCTATTTTGGAAAAAATGATGGTATGAGGATGATGTTCCTGCTCCCAAAAAGTAGGTTGATGGTTCAATCAATAACAATTATGGGTATGATTGAAGATAAAGTTGTTGAGATTATGAAAGAAATCGACCCAAGAACAGATGCTTACGTATATACAAGGCTAGATTAGTTTAGGAGATGGAGCTAAAAGTAAAACTTGATACCTATTGAATGCTCTGTTAGATGGGGTTAAACTAAATGTAAAGTTTAAGTTTTCTAACGGAGGTTTCAAAATGAAAGGTAAAAGCAAAATATATAAAATTGAAGTAGGTTTGGTTGCTATAGACTTGGTGATGTATACACTGTTGGCAGTTTCGCTAATCAATGGGGGTATACTTAAATACTTCAGCATCAATTTAACAACAGTTGTGCTGGGTGTGTTGTGGTTAAGTTGGGTAGCAGCTTGTATTGGGGTTTTAACTTCACTCAGAAGAAAAACGACAGTGAGCGATAAGATGTCAGCAATTACTAGCTTGGGTGCTTGCATTGGAACAAATTTCTTAGCTTTAGTAGTTGTTTTCTTGATGAAGGCAATATTTGTAACAATGGGTACGGTTGGTGTAAGTGTGATGGCGAGTATGGTAGTTGCCCTCTATGTAATCTCTGCAGTATCTAGAACAATATATCTTGGAAATATCGGAAGGTAATGAAATGAGAGTAACTCATAAAAATGATATTGGAAAAATGAATTTAAAGGAGATAGAGTCTGAGACTTTATCTCCTAAAAGTATTTTAGAAATAATCTCCCTTTTAGAGAGTGAAAAAGTAGAGAGTCTTGAAGGTGTGATGGTTGGAGCTGATGGTGGCTATTACCTTATCGATGGGGGTAGTCAGCTTGGTGATTTCGACTTATTTGCCTTTTTGAATAAGAAGAAATCTCCCTTGTTTAAGCAGGTTTTGACTTGCTTTAATGTAAAAGACTTGTGCAGGAGTTTAGCAGGTTCTGTAGAGGAAGTTGAGGAGGGGACTTCGTTCTTGGGTATGGAATCCTTTGAGGACGACAGTTCGATTGGTTCTGACCTTGTTTTGTTAATTGATGGGCAGAAGGTAATAGTAACCGATACTGATGGTGAGATTGTTATTGGAAGGTCTAGTCAGAATGCTGATGTGATTGTAAAAAATAAAACTATTAGCCGACGCCATGCTCTTTTGAAAAGAGTAGATGGTAGTTGGTTATTCGGAGACTTGGGTAGCTCAAATGGTTCTTGGGTGAATGGGGTAGCAGTAAAGGCAGGGTATGTAGTTCTAAATGCTGGGGATGAGATTGTTATAGGCAATGAAAAAATAAGAGTAGTTGAGGTTTAAAATGTTAGAAGAGAAATTTTTGATGGAAGATAATGAAGAGATGGAGTTGGTTAAGTATCTTCTAAATCAGGCAGATAACTTTATAGAAGCGATTATATGTGGTTCAATGGAAGCATCAAAACGGTGTGCCACGATGTTTGAAATAGACGAACAGGGAAGAATGTCGGATGCATCTCCTTTGGAAATGTTAAGAAATATGAAAGATGGTATGAAGTACCTTGTAGTTGAGGTTTAACCAGAAGAAAATATGACAAGTGGTAATATAACCTTGCTTATTGAAAACCCAGAAAACTGCAATCACAGACTTGTAGTATCAAATAATGGGCGAGATATCGAAATAATCAAGCTGAGAGAAGAAGATAACAACACAGTAGAAGAAGTCATCATCACAACAATACAGAAAAAACACACAGTTTCGATATCTGTTAACAGTGAGATAGTAGAGAATGTGGAAGATAGAGAAGCTTTGATGGGTTTATTGTCAAGCATTAAAAGTTACCTAAGCTATAAAGACGGGTATAAATGGGTTGTAGACTTTAGACACGCTTTAGCTCCAGAAACTCAAAAGATGATGGAAAGTACTGAAGAGTTAATTGCTCGCTTAAGAAATGAATACCTGGAATCTCAAGAGGGTATGGGCAGTGACTATTCAAACGGAAATAACGGAAAGGGTATGCTAAGTTAATGAGAATGTTTGAAGAAGTTTTTCAAGAAATAGATAAAAGGGTTGAAGAAGGAAATAATGAGCTTACCCCTTTAATTAAGCATAATGGTTTCTTTGTAAAGCACGATGAGTATTTTTCTATTTGTGGAAGCCATGGTGGGAAGGCTAGGTCTTGCTACTCCATTTGTAAGAAGGGTATAGAAGAGGGAAAGAGGGGTTTTTCAACTGCTGGTTCAAAGAAAAGTCCTCAGATACAAATAGCAAGTTTTATTGCTAAGGAAATGGGAGTTCCTCTCCATGCTCATACTCCTCAGGGAGAGTTGGGGTACGAGATTGAGAAGGCTCTGGCTAATGGTTGTGAACTATTCCAGCATAGGGCAGGGTATAACAATGTAATCATCAAAAGGGCTAGAGATGACGCTAAAGAGAATGATTTCTTGGAGATACCATTTGGAATGGAGTGTTGGGAGGCTGTTTATCAGACTGCTACACAGGTTCGTTCATTGGTTGGTAGAAATGATATAAAGCGAATAATATTGCCAATTGGCAGTGGCATGTCATGTTGTGGAGTTCTTTGGGGTATGCTTAGGTATGAGATAGACTTACCAATTCTCGGTATACAGGTAGGAGCTGATTTCAGGAAGAGATTTGAAAAGTATGCTCCTGAGGGTTGGGAGTTGATGCTTGAAGTAGAGAAAAGTGGGTATGATTATCATGAGTATGCTCCTAATTTAATTCGCTATGCTGACGGTGATTTAATCTTAGACCCTATTTATGAGGCTAAATGTTTGCCTTATGTGAACTTTGGTGAGGGAGATTTGCTTTGGTCTGTTGGAATAAGAGATGGAATCATTTCGGAGAATAGCAAGGAATTCAGATTTTAACGGGTTTAGAAACGAGAGAAAAGTAGTTAAGTAGGAGATGTATATGAACGAGATACTGTGGAGAGAAAGAAAAAGAATTTGGTGTGGTTTGCCTTGGACATTTACTAAATACCAGTTTACAAAGGATAAGTTCACGATTGAAAGTGGTTTGTTTACGAAGATTGAAGACGACGTAAGACTATACAGGATAACTGATATTACCTTAAAGCAAACATTTATACAAAGAATATTTGGTATTGGTAGCATCATTTGTAGCAGTTCAGATAGAACATTAGGTGACTTTACAATTCAAAACATCAAAAACTCAAGGGAAGTTAAAGAAACTTTATCAGACCTAATCGAAAGGGCTAGAAAAGAGAACAGGGTTTTCTCACGAGAAGATTTAGGGTACGGCGATTCAGATTATGATGTTGACAACAATTAAAACTTGAAAGTATTTAGAAGTTAAGACATTGTTCTTGACTTCTTTTTATTTGGAGTTTCGAGGAGAAGAAAAGTATATTAGATATTCGAAAGGAAATCGATTTGGAGGTTTTAAAGTGAAAATAAGAGCTTTATCGGACATTGGAACAGTTAGAAAAGAAAATCAAGATAACTACTATGTGGGTAGGTTTATGTTGAATGGTGAAGAAGTTAGTGTAGCTTGTGTTTGTGATGGAATGGGTGGACTTGCGGATGGAGAGGTTGCAAGTTCAATGGTTATTGATGCATTGAAAGGTGCATTAACCTCTAACATTACTCAAGAAGAGGTTATTAAAGCATTGTATGATGCAAACAACTCTGTGTATATGCTTTCAACTTTTAAGAAGAAGATGATGGGTACAACTTGTACTTTTATTTGTTGTGGAAGAGATGGTTATTGGGGTGTGCATATTGGAGACAGCCGATGTTATCAGTTAACTGGTTCAGGTTTGAAGCAATTAACTAATGACCATACAGCCTTGAAAAAGTATGGAATTGAAAAAGGAGACCCAAGATACATAAAATATAGAAGTAAGTTGACAAAGTGCATTGGTGCAGTTCAGAATGTAACTTTTGACAGGTTCTCAGGAAAATATGAGAAAGGTAAAAATAGCTTTATCCTTTGCTCAGATGGTTTTTGGCATTATTTTGAAGAATCAAATCTAAGCCTAGAAAACAAAGAGGACTTGGGTATGGCTATAGATTACTGCATTGAAAAGGGTGAGACGGACAACATCACTGTAGTTGTAGTAGATGTAGAGAGGTAGTAGATATGAAGAGAAAACTCCTAAACAAGGGAGATTTAATTCTAAATGGAAAATATGAGATTGTAAAACTTATCCACAATAAGGGTATGTCTAATGTATATTTGGTTATGAATCGTAACTTAAATGTTACTCGTTGCTTAAAGGAGATTAAACGTCCAAATGCAGAGAGTGAATACAAAAGTAAGAAAGATTACCGTAAGGCTGTTCAAGAGTATGATTCTTTAATCTCAGAAAGCTCAATAATGACTAAGCTGAATCACCCAGCTATTCCAAGAATATCAGATATCTTTGAAGAGGGTGGTTCTGTATTTATACTGATGGACTATATTGAAGGTGTAAGTCTCAGGGCAATGCAGGAGAAGAGAGGACCTTTTTCTCAGAAGGAAGTTATCTATCTTGGAAAAGAGATATGCAAGGTGATGATGTATCTTCATTCTAAGACACCTAAAAAAGACCCTTTGTTCTATAGAGACCTGAAACCTGATAACATAATGATTCAAAGTATTCAAGATGGTAATCAGGTTAAGATATTGGATTTCGGAATAAGTAAGTTTCTGAAAACAGATCACGAGAAAATAGAACAAAAGTTGGGTACGAGGGGTTTCGCAGCTCCAGAGATGTACGATTCTGAGGCTTTATGTGATTTAAGGTCAGATATATTTTCTTTTGGAAGAGTATTGATAAGCTTGTTAACTGGTTTTCCACTAAGTGATATAAAAAGAGATGAAGATATTCGTAAATTAGATATTGCTAAACTTTCTCCAGGAGTAAGTAGGGGCTTGGTTGCAATAATAGATAAGTGTTGCGAAGTAAACCCTAAAGACAGGTACGATGACTTCTCGGCTGTTTTTTATGCGTTGAACAACTATGAGAAAGAGGATATTGAGTACTTGAAGAAAGCAAAGAGAAAGATTAAAACTGTTTTTGCTTTAGGAATAATTGGAATAATGCTAGTGGGTATGTCATTTATTCCAAGATACATGTCAATGGTTGAGAATAACAGGCTTTATGAGGAAAGTATTTCAGTTGCTCAGAAGTCTGAGAGAGTTGAAGATTGGGAACGGGCAGTGAGCTTGAAACCAGAGAAACTCGATGCTTATTTAGGTTTAATTGAGGCTATAAAGACTGATGGTAAGTTTTCTAAGGATGAAGAAGAATTCTTGCTAAATAAGTTAAGTCCGATTTCTACAACTTTAGTAGGTAATAAAGATTACGGCAAAGTAGCGTATGAAGTGGGTAAACTTTATTGGTTCTATTATCCTGAAGATAAAAGTGCAGGAGAGGTAGCCTCAGTAAAGTGGTTTAAGGATGCAGAAGCCAGTGGGTATAAAGTTGAACAAGCCAATACACTACACAACATTGGTGAGTTCAAGAAAAAGATTGTCACTGCAATAGCAGAATCTTCCGATGATGGAATGTATATTAAGTTTTGGAATAATCTGTTAAAAGCGAAGAAGAATGAGACAGGTGAGTTAGTAGAGTTGCAGTTGAACGAGGAAATTATAAATGCGATAGAGGGATACGGTCATCGATTAAAGGTTGATGGTGTGTCTAAAAAAGATATGATTGCTGAGATTGACAATGTTCAGTCCTTTATAAAAAACTCTAATCCAAGTGAGAGTTTGAAAAAACGATATGAAGAACTTAATAAGAAAGCTGATGAAAGCAGGAAGATTGTAGATGAGCTATTTGCAAAGGGTGGTGAGAAGTAGTGTACGAGTTAATAAGTAATGTTGTAATAAGTATCGGTATCCTTTGCATTGTATTAGCTCTTGTTCTAGCATTTGTATTCAAGGTGGGTATGCTAATTAATGAGGTATCAGGAAGAAGGGCAAGGAAGCAAATAAAAGAGTTGAAGGAGATGGGTGTAGCCTCAGGTTTTCTAAAACAGAGTTCAGGATTAATGGACTTTGAGGGGTTTGAAACTGTTGGTGATTTGTCTGCAAGTATGATTTCTGAAGTAAATATTGAGGAAAGAGTTCTTGAAAGTGATGAGGAGTCTAAAAGTGCAGTCGGAGATGCTATTCCAGAAGTGATTGAAACGGCTAAAAAAATAAGTACAAGTGGGTTTGAAGAGCTAATAACTAGAGAAGAGGGCTACAATGAGGATGCAACTCAGTTGCTTGATGATTTGGAGAGTGAAGCAACAACAATGTTGGAATCAGCAGAAGAAGAGGTTGGTGCTGTTTCGAATGAAGATGAGTCAACGGAGTTCTTAGAAGAGTCAGAAGAGGGTACAAACTTATTGGTTGAGGCAGAAGAGGAAGCTACTGGTATGTTAATTGACGAGGATGATGGGGTTGTACTTGAGGTATTAGAGGTATTAACTTCGGTTAATTAAGTTTTTAGAAGTAAGAAGTGTGTGAATCTTACTTAATGGGTACGGAAAAAATAAGAATAAATGTACTGTTGTTAGAGATTTGTAAAATGTAGATTGGAGGATAAAAACTTGAGAAAGGATACATTACGTAACAAAGGAATAGCAGCCTTAGTAACAACAATGTTAGTCGCACAGATGGTACCTATGCAAGTAATGGCTGAGGGAGAGACTAGTGCAGAGACAGGGGTTGTTGAAGAGGTTAGCAATGTTAAAAAGGTTAACGAACATAAGAACATTGATGTCACATATGCTACTAAAACACTCAAAGTAAATCAAGTCGGTGCTGAGAATGATTGGAGTTCAGTGTTTAACTTGGCTGGTAAGCTGAATGTTAAAGACCTTGATTCTAATCAGAAGCTGATAATTAAAAGCATCAAAACAAAGACAAGAGTTGGAGACAGTTGGGGTACACCTATTGCAGTAGAAAATGCAAAGATTGGTCAAGAGCTTGATAATGGAGAAGTAGCGATTGAATTCTTGAAGGATAAGTCAGAGAAGGGTATGCAGACTGCTTTTGCAGTAGATATTGAGTTTGAAGTAAAAACTATAGGGGCTACAGAAGCAGAGAACAAGGTTGAAAAGTTCTCTCTCCATAAAGAAGGTGTGATTGCAGGGGGCTTTGCAGATGTTAAGCATACTGAGAGTGGTGTTAACATAACTTTCCCAAAGGATGTTAAGGTTCAGAATTATGAGCTAGGCTCGGTTAGTGAAAGCACTGGTGTCTTGTCTAATAAGATTACTTTGGGTGTAGATAAATTAACTGAGGCTGAGCAGGTTCTTAAAACTTCAACAGTTGATGAAGGCAACGGTGTAGTAAGTTATGAAATTACTATTCCAGAGAAGGATACTGTTAAACCAGTAATAGAGATAGCTGGTGTAGAACAAGGTAAGACTTATGGAGAAAAAACAACTGTAAGGGTTACAGTAAAGGATAAGTTTATCGATGAAAGTGGTCTAGCTATTGAGAGCACAGGTGTTGCAGGTAACTGGCAGAAAATAGATGGTGGGTATGCTATGGATGTCAAGTTTGATGAAGAAGGTGTCCATAAAATCAAGGTTTCTGCAAAGGATAGGTCAGGCAACACTGAAGAAAAGGTTGTCGGCTTTAATGTAGATTTGGAAGACCCTGTAATAAGTATTAAAAACTTGAAATCAGGATACTATAACAAAACTATAACAGCTGAAATCACCATAAAGGAATTGTTCTTGCTAAAGCCAAACATTACTTGTGATACAAGTGGAGAGCTTGGAGAATGGAAAAGAGAGGGTGCGTATTGGAAGAATACGGTCACTTTTTCTAGCGAAGGTTCACACCATATAAAGGTAGAAGCACAAGACATTTTAGGAAAGCGTTCTATAGCAGATATCAAAAACATTGTAATAGATAAAACAGCACCAACCTATACGGTAGAGGGTATGCCTCAGAAAGAAATCACTGGAAAAGAAGTTGTTTTGAAACTCATTGTTGATGAGTTGAATTTTGACCCATCAAAGGTAGATGTTGAAACTGAGGGTACACTTGGTAGCTGGTCAGAGGTTGATGGAAAGCATGTAAACACAATCACATATAAGAAGGATGGTGTTTTCCCTCTAAAAATAAATGTTACCGATAAGGCTGGAAACAGAGCTCAAGAAACTAAGTTTAAAAATATAAACTTAGATATGACTTCTCCTAAGATTACTGTTGAAGGTGCTGAAAGTGGTTTCTTTAAAGATACAAAGAAGGCAACTATTACCTTGGAAGACAGCAATCTTGATGATAAGGATATAAATGTAGAAACAGAGGGTACGGTTGGCAACATACAAACTGTTGATGCTAAAACAAAGAAAGTTGAAGTTACCTTTGATGAGGAAGGTACTTATAGCTTAAAGGTTTCTGCAAAGGATAAGGCTGGTAACATTTCTTCAAGTAATGAGTATAAAAACATCGTAATAGATAAAACAGCTCCAATAGTAAATGTGGAAGGTGCTGAGAGCAACAGCTTTAACAACATGCCAAAAGTTGTTATGGTTACTGTAGAAGATGAAAACTTTGACCCAGCAACAACAGAAGTCTCCACTGCAGGAGAAACAACTGACTGGAAACAGAGTGGTAAGACTTGGTATAAAACTGTTAGCTTTACTAAGGATGGAGATTATAATCTAACTGTAACAGCAAAGGATAAAGCAGGAAATGTAAGTACACCTGAGGTTCTAAGTAATGTCGTAATTGACACTACTGCACCAGTTATAAGCTTTACTGGTGTTGAGAAGAAGCTTTATGGAACAAATGTAGTGGGTATGTTTACTGTAAAGGATAGAAACTTTAAACCAGAATTAGCTAAAATTTCTACTACTGGTAAAGTTGGTAAGTGGACAGAAGAAAATGGGGTTTGGAGTGCACCAGTAACTTTTACTTCAGAAGAAGGGGTACAGTCTTTTAATGCAGTTGCTAAGGACTTAGCAGGAAACCAGTCTGAAAATGTAAGTTTCTCAGGATTTGAGATTGACAAGACTGCACCAAAGCTAACATTGAGTTGGGATAAGACAAATGCAAATGGGTACTACAACAGCAGAAGAACAGCAACTCTAACAGTAGAGGATAAGCATTTTGACCCTGCAGGTTTGCAATTGAATGGTGCGAGTGTTTCTTCTTGGTCAAACAACGGCAATACTCATGTAGCAACAGTTGTGTTTGATAGAGATGGTGAGTACTCATTCTCTGCAAAGGCAACTGATAAGGCAGGAAATACAAGTAATGTTGTTGAGTCAGGAAAGTTTACTATTGATACTTTAAAACCTGAGATTGTGGTTTCAGGTGTTCAGAAGGGTGTATCCTATAAAGGAAATGTTAACTTCTCTGTAATTTTCAAAGATAAGAACATCGACCTCTCGAAGTGCAATGCAACTTTGGTAGGAAGAAAAGGTAAGAAGCTAGAACTAAGGAAAACAGATACAGGGTATGCGTTTACTGGAGTTCCAGATGGAAAGGGCTATGACGACTTTTACACTCTGAAAATGGTTGGGTACGATTTGGCTGGTAACTCAGTTGAAGAAACCTTAACATTCTCAATAAACCGTTATGGTTCAGACTTCAAATTTGTTGATGCTAAGTTGTTAAACAACTATATCAAGAAGGCAAGAAATATTGTAGTGAAAGAGTACAGCGTAGATGAACTAGATACTGACGCTCTAGTAATAAAAGTATTCAGGAACGGAGAAGAAATTAAAGTTCCTAAGGATTTAATCAAAATTGATAAAACCCTAACCGATAGATACGAATACAGCTACACTATCGATAAAAAGGTTTTCAATAAAGATGGTAAGTATCTAATTCAGGTATTCTCTAAAACCAAAGATGGAAAAGAGAGTGCGTCATTAAAGGAGACATTCGCTTTTATCCTTGATAGCACAGCTCCAAAAATCCTAATCGGAGGAATTGAGAATGGTAAATCATATCGTGAATACAGTAAGAAAGTTACAATTGAAGTGAGAGATTTATCACCAATTGAGAAGTTGGACGTAAAAGTAAACGGTAAGTCTGTCAAGGTGACTGAAGAAAAAGATGGTCTGTATTCAATTGAATTGAAGGAGAGTAAGGACAAGTATAATGTTGAGGTTACTGCAGTTGATAAAGCTGGGAATAAGAGTAGCGAAAATGTTAAGGATGTTCTTATTACTTCTTCTTGGTTACTAATCGTTTGGAATGTGTTCTATCTAAAATATGTTCTCCCTTTACTAGCACTTATTGCTGGAATAATAGCATATATCCTTGGTAAGAAGAAGAGAGATGAGAGGAAGAGGGAATTGGCATCTGTGGCAAGTACGGTATCTTCTTTCGGAACAACGGGTTCAGGAAGTGGTTCAACAGAAACAGGTACTGAAGATACAGAAACAAAATAGTTTTTAGTGTAGGTGGCTCTTAGATGTGAAATTTGAGAGCCACTTTTTCTTTTTTTTGTGGAAAGGTCGTGAAGATTTGAAAGTGCGTTATCCTCTTTCAAAGTGGGTACGCCATTATCTTTTATATTGTAGTAAGTTGTGTTGAAAATTTAGGAAATATTGTGTCTGTTTGTGGAGTGTTTAGTTCTCCTTGGCTAAGAGTGTATAAAATTTGATAATTTTTCTTTTAGTTTTAGAGATGTATTGAAGTCTTGTTTGAGGGAGGGTAAACTGTAGTTAATCGAAAGGTTAGTAAATGGCTTGGGTTCGAGTTGGTTCAGTTCGAGTTGTTGAGAGCCTTGATTCATAGGAGGTAAGAAAATGAGCAGTAAACACGTTGTAGATTCAGTATATGATGCCACAAGAGCATTTGACAAAAACAGAAAAGTAAATGTATATCTAGAAGAAGAAGTAAGCCCTCTGTTTTGGATTGTTCAGAACCTAGATAACGAAGAATACACAGAGTATTATCTATGTAAGCTGGACGATCTAACAGATCTTCACTATATGTAATTAAGGAGGCTCGTAATGAAAGAAAAAGAAAATAGATACGAAGTACTTAATAAGGGTTGGGATGATGTAAAGACAGAGAGTAGAGCTCTAGAACTCTTACAGGAGGCAGCTGAAGAACTCAATACGTTTACACTTCTAGCACCTTGGGAAGAATCAAAAATAAGACTTATAAAAAGGCTTGATGATTTGCAAGGAGACTTAGACATCAATATAAGACCTTTCGACAATAAAACATATCTAAGACTTGTCACAAAGGACGGAGAGGTATTCGCTCTTGTATACTGTAAGACAGCGGGAACAAATCTTAGGATACGTTCAAAAAATTGGAAGAAATTGGGGGTAAACGACAGAAGATGAATGAAGCAGAAGTAAGAAGGTTTGTAAATAAGAAAATCACTATAGTTCTTGAGAGATTGTATAATGCTCTGTATGAAGCACAAAGACATCCAGGAATTGAATTTGAAGTTTTAAGAGCAAATATTGAAGAGATTGCAAAGGAGATAAACAATGGGTAAGTTTAACGATGACTTCAGTTTTGAAGTAGTAAAAGATTACGGTATTTTAGGAGATGGAACTTGGTCAACACATTTGACTGAGGTTTCTTGGAACGGTAGAGAAGCCAAGTTTGATATCAGACCATGGAACGACGATATGTCGAAGATGGGTAAGGGTGTTTCTTTAACTCTTGAAGAGTTGATTGAACTTCACGACATCATTGAAAGAAAAATCCTTTTAGAAGAGGAGGAGATTGAAGAGTTCAGTGACGATGAAGATGAAGACGAAGAAGTGCTTGAAGATTATATCGACGATGGGGATATTGAGGCAGTTGAGCTTGAACTGAAGCGTAAAGTATTGGAGATAATTGGCTAGACAAGAAGTCTAGCCTTTTTAATTTTGCAATTTTCAGAAGTATTGACTAATAGGGTTAATAAGTGTAAAATAAGGTATAACAAAAAAAATTAAGAAATGCAGTTAATTGTTGAGTTTGTTCTGTGGCACAACTCGATGAAAGGAATTGGGTATGGCTATTTTTCAGAAGAATAAGTATCTCGAAGAATTGGGGTTAAAGAAAAAAGATTATGGAGTTAATTGGATAAGTAGAAGAGATGTCAGATTACTAGATTTCAACTACGAGAAGAAGATGTATGGATTCTGTTCAGCAGAAACTTGGAATATGGACAGAATATTTTGTGAATGGCTCTATAGTCATTGCAAAATGTATTTAGAAATAACTGAGGGTAAAGTTGATTTGGAATTTCACAGTGTTGAAATTGATGGTGAGGGAGTAACTCAGCTTGAGTGTATTCAGAGAATACTTAAGCTAACGGGTGAAGCCCTAACTGATTCTGACGGAGAAGCAGCTACGGACAGGTTGAGAGAAGCTATTTTGATATGGGCAGAGGTTTTTCCTTTGATGTGGTGGTAGTTATGTTGACAGAAATAGAATTTATGAGAAATATAAGGGTGCTGATTTTCAACTATAGGAAAAAGCCAGCTTTAAGTCAAATAAATCTTCTGACGAATATTGAACTTAGAGAGTTACTAAATGAACTCCACCCACAGGAAAAGCAAGTTTTTCATAAAGTAGCAGCTGGGGTAGGCTGGGGTAAAATCAGAAGAATGTGGGCTAACTGTATTACTATTGAAGATGTGCAGTTGGGGTACCAGTTGTCTTGCAGATACCTTTGTAAAAGAATTTTAGAATACTCGGAAAGTTTGGGTTTTAAGAATGAAAAATACCTCTCAAAAGAGAGGGTAGCTTTTATGAGGAACAAATTCTCAGCCCTAAGTGGAGACGCTCTAAGGGGTATGCCAATTGAAGCCTTGGGATTGTCAAGTAAAACATATAATACGCTAGCATTTAAAATGCAAAACATAAGAACTTTAACTCAGGTTAGAATGTTAGATATGTACGACCTCTCCAAAATTGAAGGGGTAGGAGATAAAACTATTGAAGAATTAAAATATGTACTAAAGGTATGGAGATAAACTGTAACTTTGTAAAATAGAAAGGTAAAATAATGAGAATAGTAATTGTAGATTTCAACCATATGGCTCATACCTACTTCCACACAAAATTTAGGCTTTCAGTAAGAAAACAGGTCGGGGGTACAGTTATCGAGAAGGACACTACGGTTCAGAGTGGTGTTCTGAAGTGCATCAATCGTTGGTCAGATGGTGGTAGGAATATTATGGTGGTTTGTTTTGACAGACCAGTACCAGCAAGAAAAGCCTACTTTATGGATAAATTTTCAGACCCAGAGGCTGATGTTGAAACAAGGCAGGGTGCTTATAAGGGTGGTAGACCAGCAATGCCAGATATGTTGTATGAGGCTATGCAGGATTGCCAGTCAATCCTTGAAAAAGCAGGTTGCACTTGTCTATTTGAACATAACTATGAGGCTGATGATTTGGTAATGGCAACTATAGTAAAAGCTAAGAAAGAGTTCCCAGGTGTGCCTATTGATGTTATCACAAATGATGCAGACCTTGTTCCCTTGGTAGACGATGTAGTAAGTGTGTTCTTGAGGTCAAGGGTAACTACATATGCTGAAACAAAGGCATTGGAAAAGGCTCACTATGTCCAGATTACGCCTAGAAACTATCAGGAAGTTCTTGAAGGACTCAGTTCATTTAAGGATTTCTTAGTTCCATATAACACTGTTCTCTTGCATAAGTTGCTTAGAGGTGACTCAGCGGATAACATTCAGGGAATCAAGAAGTTATTCCCACCACGTAAATACAATGAAATGATTCAGGGTATGCTATCTGAAGAAGATTTAGGAGAAGCATTTAGATATCAACCAGTTGTTAGGAGATTGGTGAACATCGAAACTGGGGAAGAACTACCAGGTCAGGAGAATGTAAGAAACGAAGAAGACCTTTATGCATTGGTTCGTTTAATGACGCCTGAAGACCGTAAGAAGTATGCTATTAAACCTTTGGGAGTGCCAGAGTTAGATAGACTTTGCGAGTTGGTAAAAAAGTATGCTATCTTAAAAGAAGGGCAATTTGAGATAGTAGAGGAACATCTAAGGAAACTGTACTATGGAATGAATCTTAACCAGATGTATACCTCAAAGGAGAAGGCTCTTAGACGTGCACCTTACTGCTTAACAGCTAAGGGTAAGTCATTGCAGAAGTTAGACCAAGTCGAATTAAGAAAGGCTTGTATGTCATTAGAAATAAATATAAAAGTAGAGGGTATGTAATTCTATTGGATTTTTAAGGTGCTTACAAGGTTGCTAAACTTATGTAAGCACTCTTTAAGTTAGGAGGAATTAACATGAATAATACACCAATAGATAAGTCCTACGAAAAAGATGTGGGGAAGATAATAGAATTTAAGGGTAAGTTTGCAGGTTCAAAAGGTAGGAAGAGGTCTGGAATGATACAACTTGTTTTTAAAGAAGTTTCCTCTATGGTAGACGATAGACCTTTTAGAGACCATGTTTGTATCTTTGTCAGCAAGGAGAAAGCAAAGAAGGCTGGATTGCATGCTGGTATGACAGATGCTACTTGGGAATACTTCCGTTTCAAGGGTAAGCTTACTTACTATAATGGTGGTAAAGTGGGAGATAATTCCTTTGTGCCAGTGTCAATTGGCTTGAAGGATATTGAATACATAAAAAGAATGGAGACAGAAGAAAATGAGAAATCTAGAGACAGAGTTCGTAAAGGAAATGAGAGATAACTTACCAAAGGTTGGTGAGAAAAGCATATATGATATACCTCTTCCAATGAGTGCAAAGGGGTGGAATGTAAGCGAATACACTCTTTATGGGGTACAAGGTATACTCGAGCCAGAATTTGATAAGCTAAACAAGACAATTGTTATGGAATATCCTAAGGGTATGAGCTTGGTTAGAAAGAGAATAGATAGGCGAACAAGAAAGTTTATGCGAGACTCAGAAGGTAACTTTGTTACTGAGCCAGTAACTGTTCCAAAAAACAGCAAGGCGATTATGAGTGAAATAAACTTGCTTTTAAGATATAAACACGAAGTACAAGACAAGTCATTTGAGTATGTAGATGTGGTAAACATCAAGGGTAAGGTTCTTTACATTTATTTAGTATCAACTAAAAATCTGTACAGAGTAAGCCAAACAGCACTAGCAATGTCAGTAAGAAAACTGAAATGCTATAGCGGTGCATCTTACAAAACTTGGAAGTACGGTTTGATAACATTGGCTGTAATTCCTTATAAGCCAGGTGCAAAGTATGAAGGAACAAAAATACTGGCAACAGGGGTAGGTCTAAACTATAACGAACAGATAACAGAAGTATTAACGTATTGGCAGGCGATGGATGTAATTCCAAATATGAGGCTTTCCCAACTGATGGATGGTGGAAGTGTATGTGTAGTTGATTATATTCCAACTTACAACATAGAAGACTTCATTCCAATGGAACTAGATTCTGTTTATGAAAGTAAAAATCTCTTGCAAGATTTCTAGAGATGTGTTATAATAGTCTCAAAGGAGATTAAAAAAGTGAGTAGGACTTTATTTGGTAAGAATGGCAACTATTGGTACCTTTATGGTGTTGAAGAGGGTTGTTGTTGGAAGTTTGATGGTTTTGGGACTTTGGTGAATGAAACTGCTTTACTGTCAAACACAGGTGGTAGATTAAAAGATGTAAGCTGTATATCTGTGCTGATGAGTGGTGGCACTTGCGAAATACTCTATGAGGGTATGGTTTGTGAGATAAGAAAGCCTTTAACAGAGATACTCTCTGTATTAAAAAGCCGTCTACCTGTTGTAGGTGGTGTGGTATTAAGGAAGAGGTATGTAAAAGAACATTGTATGCAGGCGATACTCCCTTTGAAGATGGGTACGAGCCTTGCAGATGTTAAACAGATACTTGGTAGTTGTAACTGGAGGAAGTTGTAGTGGTTGGTAGCGGTCTTAATAAATATATACAAAAGAAGAAAAAGATTTTCCTAAAGTTAAGTAAATTTATGGAAGTAAAGAAGAGATATGTTTCTCTTTATCATATGCATTTAACCTACCTTTACGATAAAGGATTTATCACAGACCCAACTCATTTGGATGAGAGAGAGATAAGAAAGTACCTCTCAGGAGAAGGTATAAGTGGTCTATTAACAAGTAAGTCTGGAAGGATTATACTTAATGCAGCTAACTTTGAACACGCTTATCTCCGAAACAAAAGGGTATGGCAAAATTTAGAACACGAAGACTTCCTATACCATTGTTGGAAAGCTTATTACTTTAAAGCTTGTTGTTCAGACTTAAATTTCTTCTTTGATGAATGTCAGTATAGCCTTGATGAGGAAAGTAAACAGATAACATACTCTTTAAAAGAGGCAGGGGCATCACTCTATACAAAAGCAGGATATAATCAGACCGATGGGGTTCTTGAGATGCTTATAAAGAATGGGTATGGTATTAGCTATGTTGATATAAGTGAAGGCTTGTTTAGATTAGCTTGCAGTGTGTTGGGTGTAGATGTTATTGAAGAAGGTGGAAACTTTACACAAGGAATGACTTTAAAGGATGAGATAAGAACTTGTAAGTGTATACTTAATGGAGATATAATAGCTACTGGAACATATGCAAAGGAACTTAACGAGTGGCTCAGTGAGAATACTTATACGGGAAATAGAACATTTCAATCGGGTATGGGTTTGTATGAAAGCCTTTTTGCTACAAAGGTTAATGAAGTTTATGAGATGCAGTGTAAGGCATTTGAAGAGGTTGAGACCTTATGTGAAGCGAGTGAAGATAGAAACATCAAGGTTATAACAGTCGATTCAGAAAGGGTTTATTACCCAATTGTTCAAGATGGTATTGAGGGTGTTATTGGCAGTTATGCAGTCCTTATTGATGACGATGAAGCAGAGATATTGCCAGTTCGCACATTAATAGGAGGGTATTCAGGACTATGCTTATCTTTCAAATATTGTGTTGAGAATGGAATTGATTTTGTAGGTTCACCAATAGTTTTGCAGAGAGAAGTTGGGGATGTGATAGAGGATTTCTTAGCTGTAGATTTTGAACAGACTAATTTGTGTAAAGATGAGGTTAGTTGGTGGAAACTGCATCCAGAAGCTGATATTGAATTCAAATCAGATAAAACTTACTATCCTATGAAGGTAAAAGATGGTTCATTGGAAGAATGTCTGTTGGAGGCATGGAAGTCGGCTGAGTGTGGAGAACTAACCTATAAAATAGAAGGGTCAGCTGATTTAACGGCTCTAGAAAAAGCAAAAGATAAAGTTGCTAATTTTATTCAAGGAGAACTCAATGAAGGTTAAAATAAGAATGTCAACAAAAGACCTCTATGTAAAGTGGGGGTTAGTAGAAAAGTTTGGTTTCTACAAATATAAAAATGAGGGTTACATTGAATCTTTGGCTTGTGTAACTGTAGATGGTAGGTTTGTAAAGCCTAGAATAATGAAAGGTGAAAAGTTCCTTGTTCCCTCTGAAGTTGATGTAGACAACTATATCAAGGCTAAGAAGCCTTTTTATTCAATTTTAGATGAAGGGTTTATAATGAACCTAAAGGCTGGAATCAACTATGAAACTGGAGAGTTCTTGGAAGATAAGTCCTCGGCTACGGTGTATAAAATCATTAGCGAGAAACCTCAAGGAACTTCAGGGTATGCTATCGCAACACCTGTTTCAGAGATACCTGAAGTAGTAATTGAGATGGCTAAAGGTTTAATGAAAGAACTTGTAGAAGCAGGAGAAGATAGAAAAGCATTTTTAATGAAGAGATTGGGTTTAGCTGAGGAAACAGAATAGGAATAGTGAATAGGGTATGACTTTAATTAAGGAAAGTAGGTAGATGATGGAAAGAAGTGTATTGTTAAAGTTTAATGAAGTGGATTTGCTAGGAAATAAAACTCCATTTAGAAGTATATGTGAGGCAGTAATTGGTAAGTGCTTAGAAGCTGGAAAATGGTTCTCTGTATGTAAGAAGATTGACAATAAGCAGTTCGACATTATGAGTTTAACAGCACCGAAATCAGAGAAGAAGTTGGGTTCTGTAATAGCTGAGACATTCCCAGATATGAGCTACAGGAGTGCCATTTACAAGTATTTACTTTGTGACTACCTGTGCTATGTAGAGATTCCAAAGTGGGGTAGGAATGGTGCAACATTTGATAAGTACCTCTGCACAAGCAACCTTAACATCGCATCAATGTGGGTAGGCGAAGATGTTAGTGAAAAATATTCAGACTACATAGATGGTTGCGATGAAAGTTCTGATGATGAGCTTACACCTTACCTAAAGCTAACAGAGGGTACTAAAGGTGAAAGAAAAATCACTAAACCGAGAAAACCTTTGGATTTAGGAACTAATGGTATGCGAGTTATTCCTCTCTTTATGCTGGAGAGGGGTGTTGATTACCTGTATGAACGAGGAAATGAAGACTTTATAAAAGTTAACTTTATGAAGGATGCAGGTATAATAAGAGAGATGGTTACATCTTTTAATATTGGTAAAATTGAAGAAGTATATGGCGATTGTGATTATGTTAGAGATAACACTGGTGCTATGTATGGTGGAAATTTTATCGAAAATAAAACTCTGGGTAGGGGTTATATTCGAGTATTCGAAGTAGGCTCTAGCCGATATGATAGTCCTTTAAGGTCAATTAACTATGCAAGAATTATTGATTTTGAGGTTGGTGCTAAGCCAGACACTTTATTCGTTGATTTAGATATTGAATCTGCAAGAACAGTATTTGTTCAGGGTGCAATAAGTGTTGGTTTGAGAGCGAATGAGCTTTGGAACAATCTTAAAGGGTTGGGTATGGATAAGTATAAGGTAGTTGGAAGCGGTAATATGCAAACTGCTGATGATTTAATAAACTGGGTAGATGGTAGCACAATGATTTACAGTACAGTATTTAAAAAGGATTTAACCTTGGCAATGCTAGCCTTACCACAGTGGTTTAATAATTGGGCTGGGGAAGAGGTTATCTCCTAGATTAGGAGGATTAATCATGAGAACTAAGGACAAAGCAATTATTAATATGCTTATTGCTCAAGATATTTTGGATGCAGATTACTTTAGAGACGTAAAAGCATCAGTCTTGGAGAATATGCAGAAAGAAGGCAGTAACTTTTGGGTTGAGACGGTGGATTCTTTACCCGAGAATGTGAAAGATAGGCTAGTAGAGGTCTATGAAAAAAATAGTTTAGCAGATGATGAAGCTAACTTTATAATAAGTAGAGAAGTGAAAGTAAAACAGGGTATGCTTTTTGCAGGTGCATGTTATGCTGTTTCTCCTGAAGGTACGGTTGCCCTTTTTACAGCAAATGAAGAAGTAGCTACAATGCTTGATGCTAAAAGAAGGATTAAATTAGATAAGTTACCTGAAGAGAATGCTAATGGTGTTCTAAGAGCATATAAGCTGGCTATTGAAAGTGATGGTGGAGATGTAGATTTTAAATGCACCTTACCAAACAAAGGTATTGATGAGAAGGATATTCTTGTGCCTTATGGGGTTGTAATGTTCCTTGTTGTACTGTTAAACAAAATCTTAACAGCGAAAGACAGGGTATTTAAGGTTGTATCCTCTTCATTGAGCGAGGGTGGTATTCAAAATAAGACAAGGTATGTTACTCTAAGCAAAAACATTTTGGAAAAGAAGAATGGTAAAAACTTCATAGACAACATTACTGGCGATTTTGTACTACCTTATCTTGGGTTTATGTATGCACCAATATTAGGTGCTGACAGTATCTTTACAACAGGTATGACAAGGCTTGATGTCTTAAGAATGGACGAGTTTAGGGTTGCTAAGTATGAAGATTATCACAACCAGGTTGAAAGCAGTAACCCAGCAAGAAATGCAATTGGGGTACGCTTAGCAGTTAATAAACTGTTACTAAGCGAAGACCTTTGGAAGAGCAAAGAGTTATTTGAAGAACTTCCAAAGGTTGAAGAGTTTTTTAATCTTGATGAGGGTTTACCTAGCAGTGGAGATTTAAGTCACTATATCTACAGCTTAACTGAACATAAGAAAGGTATTCTTTTTAAAAGATTGGGTATACTCGATGAATTAGACAAGTATATGTCTATGTTCTCAAATGCAAAGGTTCTTGAACCAAAAGAAGGGTATTGGAGTGAAGAAGAGCTAAGAACTTTGTTAAAGGATTGTATTCTTCAGATTCTAATTCAGAAAACAGATGGTTCATTCTCTAAGATAATATGCACCAATAACGAGGGTATTCTGAAAGACCTCTATGGTGAAGAATACTATAAGCAATATGAAGGATTTAATCCAAGGTATCAGAAGTGCAAGAAACTTATATCAGAGGGTATGGATGTAAGGGAAGCATTGGAGAAATGTGGGCTATTAAGTGAAACAACCTTAGAGGGTATGGATAACGATGAGGTTATGGAGATAATTAATAACCCAGAAAAGTGGCAGGCAAGAGAGAAGTTGGCTGAGCTCAATAATACAAACATCGTTAGAACGGGCGATAATGGTAATATACTTGTAAGACTTTGCTTTGCGTCTATTGTTGATGGTGGTTCTGTTAATTACTACAGGTCTATTAAACCAAAAAGAGTGTTGAAGGTGGTTTGCCTAAAGGATACTTTTTAGGTGAAAGAGAGTTAAAATGTTAAAAGACTATGCGAGCTTTTTGGAGCTAATAAGGGACAACTTAATACAGAATGGGATAAGTTTCCCTACCAAAAGTTTCGAAAAATATGAAGATTGTTTCTTCGTATCGGAGAGGCTATCTTCTTTGTCTTGGTTTTTATTTGTCAACAATGTAAGTGGTTCGACAATCGGAGAAGGGTACGCTTTATTTCCACAGCAAACTTACAAGCAGAAGATAAGAAGTCTTGTCTATGCTGAGTATGTGGATGTTGGAAAAGACTTTGCTGGAATGATGTTGCCTAGAAGAAGGACGGACGATGTAGACAGTAATTTCAACTTCTTAAGCAAATCTCAGGCAAGGGTAAGTCCTTTTGGAGAGCAGTATAGTAAGGTTGAAAGTGCTGGAAATGAGTTCTTAGATTTAGTAAAGAAGTCGCAAGAGACGTTTGAGGAGGATGGTTTTGATAGTTGGGATGATTTTGATGTAGATACTGTTGAGGAGCCTGAGAAGGCTGTGGAGAGTCAAGAAGATATTGAAGTAGCCAATTTAGTCGAAGATAAGGACGGTTTTCTTGTAGATGAAGATAGTTTGGAAGCAGATGGAGACGACTCTGATGGAAGAGAAGAGTGGGTAAGTAAAAACTCCGAAGATGACTTCGATGATTGGGGAAATCAAGAAGATGATGAAGACGAGTTTAAATCTTGGGATGACTCAGATGACTTAGATGAGGTTGACTCAGATGAAGATGAGTTAGAATCTTGGGGTACGGATACTTCAGAAGTAGAAGATGAAGATGACTTCGATGATTGGGGTGGCTCAGACGATGATGAAGAAGACTTTGATGATTGGGAGAGCCCAAGTGAAGAAATTGAAGACGACTTCGATGATTGGGGAAGTTCAGATGAAACAGATGACGCTGACTTTGATGATTGGGGAGATACTGATGATTCAGAAGAAATAGAGTCCGAGTTTGAAGATGACGCTGACTTTGATGATTGGGGTTCAGGCGAAGAAGATGAGCCAGAGGAAGAGTTTGAGGATGAAGGGGACTTTGATGATTGGGGAGACTCAGATGAAGGTTCTGAAGTAGAAACAACTAAAGCAACAAAGGGTACGCCATCTAAACAAGTAAAACGCTCACCTGCATCAGAACTTAAAGCTGAAACTGATATGATGGACTTTTTTGAACGAGGTGTTAACTCTTTATTTAGGAGCACCGTTTCTAATGGTAAGAAGTTTGGCAGACGGTTTGCAAGTTTGCCCGAAAATGAAGAGAAGTAGTTTTTGCTCTTAAAAAGGAGTATTTGTATTAAATTAAATTTTGTAACATATGCAAAAAGGAGATAAAAGATATGTATTTAAAGAAAGATGTAACTAATGTGCTTAACCAGTTTATGGAAAATGTAGAAGCAAAGGTAGAAGAGTGCTGTACTGAAGATGTACTTGCTCTCATGGAAGTTGATGACTCTGCTCTTATCAAGGAATATGTAGATAAGGTTCAGAATGTAATCATCTCTGCAATTCCAGAAGGTGTAGCAGTTCCTAAGATGTCTGTTTATGTAACAGCAACAGGTTCAAAGGGTATTGAGGTAATTTCACTTAGCCTAACAAACAAGATTAAGGCTACTTCAAAGTTCAAGTTCTCTCACGTAATCACACAGGTTGATACTAAGGAGATGATTGTCGGTGCATTCAAGGATGCTTATGCAACTCTTATCGTAAACCAGATGGCAGAAGCAAATATTGCTGAAGTTAACAAGATGCTTGAAGACCTTGTTAAGAGAGCTGGAGTTAACTATTCAGTAAGCTTTGTTTCTGCTCTATCACAGGGAGATAAGGTAATTGCATCACTAACTGATGATGAGGTAGTATTTGTTGCAGATGAAGACAGAGTATTCGAACTAGAAGACATTGTACTTCTAATGGAAGAGAATATTCTTGTTAGTGCAGAAAGAATTGAAGAGATTAAGGAAAGAGAAGCTACAAATCTTTCAACAGCACAGACAACGGTACAGCTTGTAAGCAAATGGGGTACACCATTCATTCAGTATCTTGCAAACATCAGCAAGCAGGTTAAGCCTTTTAACATCATCAAGAAGGTTGTAACCAAGGATGTAACTAAGCTAAGAGGCGATAAGGATGCTGTAGGTTTCTACCAGGACGGAGATGTCTATGCATTGGTAGCTAAGAGAGATGGAAATATGGAAGTAATTCTATCACCATTCGACATTAAGAACTACGACCCAGTAGATGCAGATATACTTAAGTCACTCTAAGAGAAAATGTTTTAACAGCATACGCCTTTAGCCTTGTGCTAGAGGCGTATTTTATTGGAGGTTGAGAATGGAAGAAGATAAGACACAAGGAAAAGCAATTGGAAAGAAGGGTACGGTTTTAGCTATAATTATAATTTTAATAGTTGTAGCAGTAATGGCTCTAACAATAAGAAGTTGTACGATAACCAAGAAGTCTACTGGCGAACAGTCAACTTACACAAATAAACTTCGAGAAGATAAGAGTGTGGATTCAGAGAAGAAGCAAGTTGAAAATCAGGAAAATTCGTCAAAAGTAGAGAAACAGGAACAGCCTACTGAGAAAGAGATTAAAAAATCCGATAATAATGCTGAAAACAAGGTTAATAGTTCTTCAAATTCGGTCAATATTGTTGGTGTTGAGTCTGAGCCCGCTATGTCAAAAGTATACAATACTTCTGTTGTTATTTTGGAGAAGAGGGTATATGTAATAGATAAAACATCTTACGCACATGCTTTTATAATGAATATGCTTAAGAAAGATGGTAGCGATACAAAAATAACATACTTCTGCTCTCCTGAAGAGTATGGAAAGTATTTAGTAGGGGATAAGGTGGGTATAACATTCAAAGTAGACTCAAATTCTACAGTATCTGTTCAAAGTATTGATACTGTAAAGTAGGTTCTTTAAAAAGGTACGCTCGTCTGAATATGGTTAAAATTCTTAGAATTGTTTCCGTATTTAGACAGTGTCTTTTTAGAATAATGCTTGCGTAGTGTCGCAGGTGCTTGTTGGTGCTTGGTTGTGGGGCTTGTTGCTCTTGTGGGTGCGGGTTTCCGTTTCGATTGTGTCGTTCAGTGTCGCTTGTTGGGGCTGGAAGCTTGTTTGAGATTATTTGTTGGAAATTTTTCTCTCGGAAGATTGGAATTTTTCTAAGAAAAAAAATTAAAAAAAAGTTGAAGATAT